>OHKG01000930.1_pt1 | contig 9679 bp, 9 predicted proteins | sample 1568701 | NCBI WGS metagenome assembly OHKG01 (sample SAMEA3879529, study PRJEB24766) | human gut metagenome | biome: human-associated habitat; feature: feces | place: USA | collected 1985/1987 | reverse complement strand
ACAGAGGCCGTCGAGCAACTTACATTATGGTAATAATTTCTCCGGACAGCAATGACTTCTTACAGAAGAAAAAAATAAGATAAAGCATATAGACAGCAGCCATAAGTATCATTAACGGAACAAATAAAAAGCTCAGACCTTGAACGGCCGAAGTTGTTCCAGAACCTGCTGACAAAAGAACTGTTACAAATAAGACTTCAAGCAACACCCACATAACCTTACGGAATACTACAGGAATCTTACTTCCTGAAGATATTAGACAATCCATAGCAAAAGACATACTGTCAGCAGATGTCACATAAAACAAAGACATCAAAAGAATAAATAACGGAGGCAAAAAAGAGAATCTGTTAATAGCAATGTAGGGTAAATCAGCTACAGCATTACCCTGTTTAAGAAGATTCATACCAATAGAGTTACCAACAATCATGTAAATGGTTATCAATATTGAAGGTACAACAACCGTAAAAAATACAACAGAACGAATTGTCCTCCCCTTACTTATTGTCACAATGAAAGGTGCGGTAAACGCAGCCCATGAAATCCACCAAATCCAGTAGTAAACCGTCCAATCTTTCTGAACTGCCCTATTACAATAAACATTATTATAAAAGAAATCTGTAAAGAAAGAACCGATAGCCTTACACCCTTCATTTAGGGTATTAGCTGGAGCACAAAAAATCATGACACCCATAAATACATATAGTAAAATCATCGACCACTGTGCGAACATTTTCATGCCCTTGTGAATACCTCTTAATAAAGAGACAGCTACAAGCGAACCTAAAAGAATCACCAAGACATAACTTGGTATACGAATACCATAGATATAAAAAATAGATCCTGAAATAGAAATAACGCCAAGGGCAAAGGAGGTGCCAATACCAAGCATCATCAACAAACCATATACATATATCTTAATAGTCCGCACCCATTTAGGAAGAAGACCATATTTTTGATCATAAATTTCGAAGATTGCAAAAGTCACATAAAAAGCCCATGGAATAACTATCCAATGATTAATTGTTAGACCAATAGGATTTCGAACATCAGGATATTGGCTCAAGGATGCAGCTTCATTAAATCCATATACCATAATACCAACACCCATTCCAAGAGTAAACAGTAGGTTTATGTAAGCAAAGTTGCTAAATTCTTTCTCTCCTGGCACAGTCTCCTTGTTAAATAAATTTACAATACAGAAAAAAACACAGAAGAGTGCGAACCACATTATCAATCCATTTAATGGACTTAAAATTTTAATGGAATTGTTAGGGAACACCCCCAATACCCCCATAACAAGGACTGCTAGCACCAACGATACGAAGATCCAAATACGTCGAGAAGCGATATAACGTTCGCTTATTTTTTGTTGTGTATTCGCCATAATACTAATAAAGTGAATAAATTTTCATATAATCTTCAACAATTAATTTCCATGAGCCTTTCCCGTTCTCCGCAGATGCTTTTATTTTCTTTGCCATACCAGTTAATTTAACAGAATCACCAAGTAAATCTATTATTGCCTGCGCCAACGATTGTTCATCACATGGAGGCACTAGTATACCCGTTTCTCCATCATCTATCATCTCTGGCAGACCTCCAACTCTTGTTGCTACAACAGGAGTGTTCAAAGCAAAAGAAGAATAAACTACTCCACTTTGAGTTGCCTCTGTATATGGACATACAGTAAACTGAGAGCCACGGATAAGGTCAGCCAATTCGTCAAGTTCAATGAATTTATTTCGAAACTCAATATAATCCAATTGCATATAAGGTTCCACATTAAAATTGTATTCCCCCTTACCAGCAATAATTACACGGGTTTCCGGATGCGCTTTATGAACAATTGTCATTGCTTTCAACAAATACTCAATGCCTTTATATGGAGATATACGTCCAAAAAAAAGAATATAATTCTGTTTATTGACTGTTTTATTACCATACATGTGTAACATCTCGTAATAGCCTAAATGCGAATTGTATATATACGCTGGATTTATGCCGTATCCTTCTTCGAATAACTTGTTTTCTTTCTTGTTAAGCAGCAAGAAACGTTTGGTATAAGTCTTTAATAGTCTGCGTACAAATTGGCTCTTCTTACTATCATCACCCATATGAGGTCTACCATCATGAATTGTAACAACCAGTTTTTTCCTAAAAAACCATAACAGGAAAGAGAAAAGTGGTGATGGGTCCTCCACATAATTTATAACATCAAACTTTTGTTTTCTTATGAACAGAAACGTCTTAAACTCCAACCATAATGATTTTAAGCAAAACCTACCTGTTGGATCATTCGAGATGTATACATTATCCATTGGCATATACTTTTCAAATGCTTTAAGTTCAAGATAATCAGTTGCCTTAAAGATTTCTGCCTTAGGAATTTGTTTTGAAACATTAAAGATAGTAGTACGCAAGGAGTAAGGCGTAAGATTATAGATAACCTTAACATCGTGTCCTTGCTCCATCATCGCTTTTAGCAAAGGAAAATCACAATCCCCAAAACAAGGTTTAGAATAATATAGTATCTTCATATTTTTGTCGCATCCTATTAAGCACTTACACCTATCATTTGTTCAAGAGAACCAACTGATTTCTCACGTTCACTACCAAGAATATCATTAATACGTACGTAAGCAAGACATCTCATAGACTTTAAATCACAATCTGCATTTTTTACAATTCTATCCGTTGCATTTATTTTTGACAATAAATTGAGCACACGACTATTAAATCTGTCTGGCATCACTGTTATAAACTCCTTATTAAAGTTGACAGCAAACGCCGTCCCATGAAAAGAACTAACAACCACATAATCAGCATAATACATTAAAGAGAGAAAGACATCAGGAGTTGCATAATGATGATTATAGTCACAACACTTCATCCTACTATATGAGCCACCATAGTAAACTCCTACAATTTTGAGATGACGTTCTTTAGCTATCTTCTCGGCAAGACTCTCAATCACATTATTCTGTTCTTTGGTTTCTACAGAATATACAAGAAGATATTTCTCTTTATGTAGTCGAGGAAGCGTTATCTGCCGTTTCCACTCTTCTTTATCAAGTAACAAAGTCGGGTCAAGAACAGCATGCAACTTAGATTTATCGAGACCTAAATCTGAAAGAAGATCAATAGACGATTGCTCTCTTAGAGTTATCATATTGTATTTTTCCAATAAAGCTTTTGTCTCTTCTTTCTCATGTTCCTGAAATTGTGGCATACCTATACTCGCTGCATATGCCACACGCGGAGCACCTTGAGGTGCATAATCAAGATAAAATGCCTTATCCAATCCTCTATTGTGTATACTGTTCCATACTTGATCACTTCCAGTCATATATACATCCGCTGATACAGTACGTTTAATATCTTCAATACTATTACAAGAGTGAGAAGAAAGATACTGATATATAAATCTTCTGTCCTTTTTATGAATTATATTTGACTTCCATAATGACAATAAGCGACTCAGTATCCTCAATGGATTGTGTATTGTCTCGAATATTGTTTTAAAGCTATATTTCCAAGACATATGAGGGCGACAATAATCCACTAATTCAGGTTTAGCTCCTAACTGCTCTATTTTCTTACATAACGCAAAAGCTTGTAAGAAAGTCCCAAAATTATTATTGTCTATAATAGTGATTATACTAACCTTTCTCATGCTTTTCCTATTGCTTTTAACAAGGTTCGTATTAATGGGATAGATTTAATTCTCATATTACGATATGCTTTTCGATAATAACCCTCTGGACGTGCCATGGCCGCGTATTTATCACGGAAACTTTCAAAATCTGAGAAGGCGTCATTATATGCGATGTCACGTTCTGCCGGACGAGGCGTTGGAGCTTTCAAATTATGGTTGGAAGTATTCAAAGCACTTGTAATTGTACTCTTACATAAAATGACATTCTTCTCTAACAAATCCAACAAATTCTTTCCTTTTGTAGAATTAATCAGTATTAACGAAACTCCTTCACGACGATTTGGGAACTCAGGATGATGCTCGGAAACATCCCAATAGTCAGCAAGCGTAATGTCACTTACTCGTTCCGGACATGCGAAAGGACAATTGTAACAATCTTCCCGCGTTATATGACCTTTGATAAATGCTTGAAAATACCCTACCATATTCCTGTCATAGAAATGGTACTTTTTCTTGCCTGTTTTCTTATTTATAGAAAAAGAAGAAGAAGAACAACTCCATCCAAAAACTTTTTTATCACGGAACTGGTAATCGATCAATCTTACATTCCTGTCTTTCTCCATACCCTTCACAAACAGATTAAAGAGTTTTTGCGAAGGCGTTCCATGACACACTAAATCTGAAGTTATAAGATTAGTGTAGTCCTTGCGAAGAAATAGTTTAAGGCCAGCTATTTGACAAGGCGTACCAGTGAAGTATACCAATCGCCCAGATTTAAGATTATCACGAGCTTGTACAAATGTGTTACCTATATCTGAATGGACATACTTAGAGCCACGAAGTTTTTGCAAATCATCAATTGTTTCAACACCAATATGACGCAATTGGAGATGTTCATCCCAGGCTGCCCCATAAACAATTCCTCCAGAATCTATTACATGCTCAGCTATTAAAGAAAAAACTCCTCCAGAACTACTTTTTTTGAGAATAGTTTTATCTTTAAGTTGTGCAGCATAGACCTCACAAGACATGCTCTTTATGTCGTCCGCATGAATTGCAGGGCAAACCTTGACACATAAGCCACAATCTATACATTTATCCATATCAATATTTGGATACGAAAAGCCCTCAGCATTTTCCCGCATAGAAATAGCACATTTAGGACATATTTGTTCACACGCACGGCATTCGAGACAAAGATGTTCAGTTGATAGAATATTTGACATAAAGCTATTGCTTCTTTGTAAGTAAATTTAATATAGGTTCAATTACCAACAAATTATGATTTATGCAAAATTGATGATTGGAACGCTTAACTTCATTTTGTGAAACATAGTTTCTGAAATTCCTTATACGACGATAGTATGTATATAAATTCAAAAGACGAAGTTTAAAACCTTTATTATTAAAGAATGAAACTGACCACTTATAGAAATTATTGAGAGCGTTAAGCTTTCTAATCACAATATCTTCAGATGTATTTGGAGATATATTCTGATTGCTGCATCTCCAGAATACATTATCACCATGAATAGTTTTCATACCAGTTTTATGCATAAATTTCACCCATGATGCAGTATCACTTCCCCATGCAAGATCGAAATTTTGGAAACCACCAGTTTCCTTCCATATTTCACGGGAGAAAATATTCTCTACCACCAAGCTTAAGAAGCGACCCTGCATTTTTCCACTGTAATAATCATAATTACTAATTACTTCAGGATATGAATTTGGTATAAATGTTATATTATTATTGTCATCTATTACCTTTACATCAAAATGATATACATCATAGATTGGAAAGGACTTAAGTTGATTATAAAACAACTCTACACATCGTGGTCCCATCATGTCATCATCAGAAAACAACCAAAGCCATTTTTCTCCATGTGTCATATCAAGGCATCTGTTCCACTGACTGACCAAATCCTTTCCACCCATATTGTTATCAAATCTTTTATATACAAGAGGAAAAACATTCTCGCATTCTTTTACTATGGACTTCAAGTCGTATGGACTACAATCATCTCCAATATAAACAATAAAATCTTTACATGTCTGATGTGCTATAGAACTTAAAGCTGATTTTAAAAAATCAGCTTTAAATGCAGGAATTACTATTGCTAATTCGTGACTCATATTCTTCTATTTTCAAGTTTTAAACCTAAAATCATAGTAGTAAATATTACCATGATTCCAGTTAGATATGTTGCCCCAATAAGTGAAATAAGTAAAAACAACAGAGCCAATGTAACTGACAATGCTTTTGTTCTGTAACAACATTGTATATAGAACAGGAGTAAAAGTAAGCCTCCAATTAACCCTTGTGTACATAAAACCGTGGTAACTCCATTAAAAAAACCGCCATTTTCTCGCAACGATCCTAAAACATTGCGAGATGCCCCCAATAATTGACTGAAAGAATCAAAATCGCCATATGCATACCATCCATAGTATAATCGCACAAAAGTGCTATTTGTTTGTGATTCATCAAAGTCAGCCATTTCTTGAATTCGTTCTGACACATAACTACCACTGCTGGAATTAAGATAGTTATTTGCAAAAAATATAAATATTGGAATCAAGACAGAAAGAGCAAAATAATACTTTGGGCTTCGAGTTACAAGCGCTAAATAAACAAATTTAATAACATAGATGAACAATGCTCCTATTAATCCGGCACCAGATTGTATAAGGAATAATATGACAACTATATACAAAGAAAAATTGGTATATAGTTTGGATTTATTTATGTCCCGAAATACTTCAATGGCTAATATAATTAATGTATATTGAGCGAAATGAGATGGTTCTGCAAAGATAGAACTAAAACGGTTATCTTCACTTAATACTGAGGAACTCTGAATTGTTACAAGATCTTGATATGATAAACCGGCATAGGTAAGTTTGTTTCCTAATGGTAGAAAAAAAGATAATCTTAGATGTGCACCATAATAGGCTAAAAATTGTATCAAGAAGAGAATTGAGGATGCAAGAAAAATCCATTTCAAATATTTTGTTGCTAATTCTTCATTAAAATTTGATGCGAAAGTATATATCGCCATTGTGAATATGACAAAATTTACCCCACCAGGAATATAATCTGACCAACCAGATATTCCTGCAATCAAATATATTTGAAATGCGGAATAAACCCAGTAAATATAGTATGAAGCAGGTAAAACTCTGATATTTCGAGTCTTTACCATTAAAGTGCCAATGTACAATAAAATAACGCTAACACTTGCATAAGTTAAGTGATCTCCAATAACATTGTAATAGGCTAATATTGGATAAAAAGCCATCACAAACATACTTATTACTGTTATTTTATGATGCTGAGTAGTATGTTGCGTCATACGAATCTGATATATTTTAGCGGATTAAATCTTTACTAAATTGAATAATTTATTCGTGATAGAATTCTTTATTTCCTTTGGAAGCCCAAATACAAATGCTGATACACAAACGCATAGGGCCATTGCAATAGTCTTGCACAAGATTGTCAATAGACCTGCATCTTCTCCCCAAATAGAAATTGGTATAACCATAATAATACTAAGACAAATTACCTTCAGTAAAGGAAATAAAGTATTACGTAAGAATAAGAAGATATCAAACCCTGTATATTTTCTAAGAATTAAAAGGTCCACCAAAAGGATGAATGGTGCAGAAGCAATATAAACCACATAACTAGTAATAGGACCTGCACCAAATTTCAAGAAAACATAAGTAACAGGAAAAACCGCTAGATAAATGATGGAAACTGTAAGGTTAGGTAATTTCATTCTACCTACGGCTTGAATTCCCATACCTACAGGGTAATCAATAGCTGAGAAAAGCGTTTGTAAAAGAATAACTCTCACGAACCATGATGTATATTCAGGGACCTGTCCTAACCATATTTTTAACAGCCCATCAATATTGCAAAATACAGGTATGATTAAACACAGTAAAAGTAATCCACTATATTTTGAAGTGTTGCATATTAAGTTGGACATACCATTAAGGTTTCCTTGTGCATAATACTTCATAATCTGTGGACGAGAGGCTGTTTGAAAATTCGAATACAATTGACTTGCAACTTGATTAACTTGAAGCGCCAACCCCCTTGCAGCATTAACTATTGTGCCGAAAAACATATTAAGCAGGATATTCAAGCCATAATTATTAAGCATATTTGCAAAGAGTATAATCATATTCCATCCAGAATATGAAAACATTTCTTTTATTTTTTCCTTATTAAAAGCCAAACGAATACTTGCTTCATTGAATTTGCGCCGTGCATATGTAGAATAAATAAGATAGTTTAATATACTGACTGCAAATAACAATATTGAATATAGTTTTAATTTATCTATTTCAAAAACGATTAATACATAAACGATTAAGAGTTTCATTATCACATCAAAAATACTCATATATGCATATATATCCATTTTTTCATGAGCAATAATTGATGCAGAAAAAGGAGATTGAAGCACTGTAAATACAGATGACAGTAAAGCGCATTGGTACACCCAGTTAGCGGCATCTATTCGTGAAGGCTCTATATTTAACTGCGTGTTCATAAACCACAATCCAACCGTTTCACCTAAAACAAGAAATAGTATGGATGATACCATACAAAGTGAATTTGAAATGGAAAATGTAAGTTTCAGATTATTCAAATCTCCCTTTCCAAGATCTATAGTCAAGAAACGGGACGTTGCTCCTGATAGTAAGGTATTAACATATCCAAGCATACCTATTATTCCGCCCATGACATTATAAATGCCATAGTCTGAAACACCTAAAACACGTAATACAACTCGTGAAGTATATAGACTTACAGCCATCACGAGAAGCATACGGATATATAAAAATATAGTATTTTTAGCAATACGTTTGTTATTGTCTTTTTCTAATACAGTGGACATTCTATATAAAGCACTTATTCTTTCCTTTAAAAGAATAATCTAATTCTTTTGTTCTACATCCAACTTCCTTTGCAGGAATTCCGACATTAATAGTATATGGGGCAATATTCCTTGTAACCACAGCCCCAGCTCCAACAACTGCTCCTTCGCCAATTTCTACACCGGGAAGAATGATAACATTGGGACCAATCCATGCTCTATTACCAATCTTCACACAACTATGAGCATTAGTTGTCGCTCTAAAATCATGAAAGCGATGATTATGTTGATGAGTATAAATAGAGACATTGCTGCTAATATTAACATTTTCACCTAATATTATTCCATTTCTTGCATCAAGCAGGGCTTTATCTCCAACAATAGTCCCTTTGCCTAATATCAAACACGAATGATTGCGAATTTCTGCACCATAATGTAATGTTGTATTTAATCCAGTCTTTACACCCAAAATATGTTTATAGATAAAGTCTCGTATAAAAAAACTTGGTACATATGCGACTTTAATGTCTATAAATCTTATAAAAGAATCTATGGTAGAAATATTAAATGTAGAAACTAATTTAGATAATGAGTGCAACGATAAAAGAGAAGTTATATTAATAGTTGGAGTTAATGGAGTTGGAAAAACTACATCAATAGGAAAAATTGCTAATAGATTAGCAAAAGATGGTAAAAAAGTTGTAGTTGCAGCAGCTGATACATTTAGGGCTGCAGCTGTTGAACATTAGAAATCTGGGCAAATAGGTCTGGAGCAGATATAGTAAAAAGAGAAGAGGGAGTTGATCCAGCATCTGTTGTATATGATGCAATGAAAATAACAAAAGAAAAACAAGCAGATGTATTAATTGTTGATACAGCAGGAAGACTACATAATAAAAAATATTTAATGGATGAATTAAACAAAATTCAAAAAGTAGTAAATAAAGAAATGGCAGAAGCATCAAAAGAAGTATTATTAGTAATTGATGCAACAACAGGACAAAATGCAATATCACAAGTAAAAGCATTTAAAGAACAAGCAGATATTACAGGAATAGTACTAACTAAATTAGATGGAACTGCCAAAGGTGGAGCTGTAATAGGAATTGTGGCAGAAAACAAA
>OHKG01000921.1_pt1 | contig 9745 bp, 7 predicted proteins | sample 1568701 | NCBI WGS metagenome assembly OHKG01 (sample SAMEA3879529, study PRJEB24766) | human gut metagenome | biome: human-associated habitat; feature: feces | place: USA | collected 1985/1987 | reverse complement strand
CGAGGATTTGGATTTTATGGCTTGGCGAGTGTCCAAAGACAGGAAGCCAGAAGTTGATTGGCCAACGATTTCCAAGGAGTTAGAAGAGAAAGTGGGGCATATAGACAATATGGACTTACTAGGCTTCGACCAAGTCATTTTCCTCGTTCGCGGAGTAAAGATCTCTTTCTACGTAAGCGACAAACTTGCACCAGCGATGACAACGCTTGTCTATCTTGGAAATATCAAGCTGGCCTCCATTAAAGCCATACTGGCAATGAAATTGGAAGTAATGTTGCGAAGGATGAAATTCCGGGACTATTATGATGTTTACAGCATAATAAAAAACGGAGGAGACATCACACTTGGGATAGATTCAGCCATCAAATATTCACAGTTCAGACTCAAAAGGAAAAGCATCGTGACAATGCTTCTGTCCGGCCAATTCAACAAAGACACAAACTTCGGACAACTCAATCCGGTTTATGATGTCACGGAAGAGCAGATGAGGAATTTCCTGCTTCTAAAAATGCAGGAGGCAGGAATATAGGTACGCTTAAACCCATTTCCCTGTACCGATCCGCCACTTCATTGCGTTTGGTACACCAGAAGCCTTATTCCAGTACCAACCTGTCGCATTGCCGAATATGGTACACCAGAAGTTCGTCCCTTGTACGAAATCGTTAGCCTCAACGGAGTAATGAATTTATTCGGCACTTCCTCACAATAGATTCCATTTAGGAATTACAACAATGGTTTACTAAAAGAATGAATAATAATGCATTCGAAAAATGACATTTTATTTCCAAAAAGCATTATATTTGCATTGTTTTAGAAATATATTGCCGTGGTGAGTTATTTAGAGTTTAGGGAAAAGTTGTTGCCTGAAGGATGTTTTTCCGTTCATCAGGCAAGGGCGTTTTTCCCTTTATTCGACAGGAATAATCTGACCAGATGGGCACGGAAGGGGATGTTGATAAAATTACGGCAGGGATGGTACGCATTTCCAGAGTTGTTGCAGCGTCCTGATTTCTCACGCTATGTGGCCTGCCGCGTCTATCGTCCATCATATATCAGTCTTCACACGGCGTTGAGCATATACGGGATGATTCCTGAGGCTGTCACGAGCATCACGTCAATATCGACATTGAAAACGGCTCGATTTGAAAACAAGTTCGGGCAATATTCCTATCAAAATGTCAAGCCTGAACTATTCTTCGGCTATAAGCCTGTGGAGCTTCCTATCAACACGGCCTTGATTAATGCCCCGAAACTGACCTGGCTGTTGGCGCAACCCGAAAAAGCTTTGCTGGATCTGCTCTATCTTTATCCGTTTTACGACAACAACACTGAGTTGGAACAGCTCCGCCTGGATGAAGCATATATGACTGAAGAATTGGATATTGAAAGACTCAAAGAATATCAATATAGAATCAGCAGCAAGGCACTGGACAGCAGAATCAAGAAACTATTAAGAATATACGATTTATGATTGACTTGAATTACATTAACAGTTATTTTCCGTCTCAGATAGCATCAAACGCCGCCTTTCAGAAGCATATTCTCAAGGAATATATTCAACTGATGGTGCTTGACCATCTTGCCACAACGCCATACATCAGCAAACTGGCATTCATTGGTGGCACAAACCTACGCCTCATCAAAGGAATAGACAGGTTCTCGGAAGATCTCGACTTCGACTGCAAGGACCTCACGGAGCAGAAATTTGTTGAAATGACTGACGGCGTGATCACTTTTTTGAGACACAGTGGTCTGAATGTTGAGACTCGTGACAAGGCAAATTCCAAGTTGACCGCTTTCAGAAGGAACATATTCTTTCCTGAATTTCTCTTTGAACTTGGATTGACAGGTCATAGAGAGGAGCGTTTCCTATTGAAGATTGAGGCGCAGAACCAAGGTATCGCATACCCGATTGAGATGCGGCATGTACAGCGATGTGGATTTTTCTTCTCACTACCGGTTCCACCGGATTCCGTATTGCTCGGTATGAAGTTCTCAGCCTTGCTCGCAAGGGCAAAAGGCCGTGACTTCTATGATTGTATGTTTTTGATGCAACAGACCAAGCCTTCGTATGAGTTTCTGAAGGAAAGAGCCGGAATATCAAACACTGATGATTTGAAAAAAGCCATCACGGACAAGTTAGCCACAATTGACCTGAATGTGAAAAAGCGTGATTTCGAGCACCTGCTGTTCAACACACATTCCGCTGACAGGATACTCCTTTTTCCCGAATTCGTAGAAGGCAATTTGTGAACAATGCGTCACATCTTAGCGAAATTATCAAGGGGGAAATCTCAAGGTTTGTTAACATATTCGTTAACATACTTGTTGACAAATATGAGAATGGGACAATACATATCAAGCCTTTCGGTAGCAAAAGGCCTCACACCTTCCATCAACAATATTATTGAAGCCGTGTCCACCATAAACTCCATCCTATCTATGATGTCACGGAAGAGCAAATGAGGAATTTCCTGCTTCTAAAAATCAGGAAGCAGGAATATAAACATTATTACAATATGCTTTCATCCCAAAGCTGGACAGAAGCATCTGGATGGCATATTACCGTGAAAAACTTGTACCTTGGGCTTCGAGTTTTTCAGCCAGATATGGCTTCTTTGGGCACAGACACATTGTGTGGCTGAACGGGTTTTGTAAAAGTACTTAATATTCCGCGCTACGGAGATGACACAATATAGCAACTACTTCGTTGCCAAAGAGGCCGCCGCCACGATGGATCGGTTCGCAATAAAGCAAACGGAAGAGGCGCAGATACGCATCGTTGTCTTCCGGATGTTTCTGAATATGACGGATCATCGTATTTGCACAGATATTCCTGATTTTCAAATAATAGGCGTTGGGAATTTCGGAATCATTCGAGCAGCCGAACCACCCGAACTGGGCTTCTGCACGCCAATTCTCCCAGACCTCAAGGAGGTAGCGGGAATATATTCTTGACTCTATGAGAGCCCCGAGGGTGTCCACGCAATCTACCGGCTGTACGTGCGAAAGTTCTATCGCATAGACACACTTGGTGTCGAAATCCATCGGGGCTTTCATCCGCGCCTCTATCTCTCCGACAGGATCTTTGATCTGAACGGCAGCACTGTCAAAATAGGCTCTTGCGTCACGGAAACGCTTTATGTCCGGAACAAACGCCGACTTGTCATAGTAAGCATCCTCATTCGCGAAAGCTTTGCCGATCTTGGCCGTATCTATTGGCATCCCGGAAGCGAAAGCGGCTGATTTATAAGCATCCACCAATTCACCTAAATGCTTGCTCACATCATTGAAATCAGGGGTCTTGTACAGCATATTCAAAAGCGCTGAAGCCGCATCTCTGACACGTTTGTCAGGGAACACCTTCTGCAACACGCTCATTGACGGTCTCATCTCTCCAGTCAACATTGTCGAGCCCGGCGTTTCCACAGCCGTGGTGTCAAAGGAATAGTTATTACGGTCATATCGCACGCGAAGCTCATAAAGCGAAGAGCAGTAATAGAGGAACGCCGTCCTGTCGAACCAATCCTTGACCGAAAGGGCAATCAAGGAATATCTCATCGGCGAACCTGCTCTCCAGAATGTCTAAACCAAGGCTGCATCCACCGCCATCGAGCGAATCAACAGAATAACGGCAGATTTCACTGAGTTTGTCCAAATATTCACTTCCGGTAACTGTGGCCTTTCCGGAATACTTTTGAATGGTGCTGTCAGCAAGGACTGTGTTTGAACCTTCATCCTCAGCCCGTGAGCCGCCCTTCTTCCCTTGGCAGCCCACGGTCAGGATGAGAATCGCCAGCACGATGGCCGACACGTGAATAGTTTTGTTCATATAATGGTGTATCTTTTTTGTTTTCATAACATATCCGATATTTTCAACGATGCAAAGTTCCGGAATATAATACCGGTTTCAAAATCAGTTTTATGAAACAACTGGAATGATGTACGAAATAAGAGAGACCTTCATTTCATACAATATTCATTGATTTTCGTACAAAATCCGTGGCCCGTCCGCCAGCATTCCCCCCTTCGCTCCGCAGCTGGTTCCCTTATGCGGCGAGGTGCGGTGACGGCGAGCTGGCATATTCATAAAATATTTATGTATTTTTTGAAAAGATTATTGTTTTTCATAAATTTATTAATATATTTGCAAATTGTTAGAGTAAAGAAACAATTAATGTAAAGTTAAACTTTAAGAGAGAATTTTATGAAAAGAAAATTAATGCTGTTATTGACCTGCCTTTTTGTAGGTATAGGTTTGGTAACCGCTCAGATCACGAAGGTAACAGGTACTGTTATTTCGGAGGAGGACGGATTACCCGTAGTTGGCGCCTCTATTTTAGTGAAAGGTACTGCTGTAGGTACTGTTACTGACATGGATGGTAAATTTACATTATCAAATGTTCCAAGTTCCGCAAAGACTTTGGTAGTTTCCTTTATCGGAATGGCTACACAAGAAGTGAATATTAAAGCGAATTTGAATATTGTATTAAAGTCTGATACAGAACAGCTTGAAGAGGTAATGGTGGTGGCTTATGGTACAGCGAAAAAATCTGCATTTACAGGTTCGGCTGCTACTATAAAAAATGAAAAAATAGCGACGAGACAAACTTCAAATGTGACAAATGCTTTGGCGGGTCAAGTAGCCGGAGTACAAACTACGAGTAATAATGGTCAGCCGGGCAAAGATGCTGAGGTGCGTATTCGTGGTATTGGATCTATATCGGCTAGTAACAAGCCTTTGTATGTGGTAGATGGAGTTCCGTATGATGGTGAAATTTCTGCTATCAGTACTTCTGATATAGAATCAATGACAGTGTTGAAAGATGCTGCTTCTAACGCTCTGTATGGTGCACGTGGTGCCAATGGTGTAATTTTGATTACTACCAAGCGTGGTAAGAGTGGGGAAGCCCGTGTTACTTTTGACGCTAAATGGGGTGTGAATAAACGTGGAGTACCTAATTATGAAACAATTACGGATCCGGCTACATTCTATGAATTAAACTATTCTTCTATTTATAATGCCGATTTGAAAGGATATGCGGCAGCCGGAGATTTGGCTAAAGCTAATGCGTACGCTAATCAAGCAATGCTTTCTTCTACATATTTGGGATATCAGGTGTATTCCATTCCTCAAGGACAGCAACTGATCGGTATGGATGGCAAATTGAATCCTAATGCGACATTAGGTTATTCTGATGGTACATATTATTATACTCCGGATAATTGGTCGGATGAAATTTTTGAAAATAACCTGCGTCAAGAGTATAATTTAAGTATCAGCGGTGCGACTGAAAAAATGAATTATTATATGTCGGCCGGCTATTTGGATGATAAGGGAATTGTTCCTAACTCTGGTTTCCAACGTTATTCTGCACGTTTGAAAGCTGACTATCAAGTGAAGCCTTGGCTGAAGATGGGAGGAAATGTATCATTTACTCATTATGATAGCCGTGAACAGGATACTGAGGGTGGTACATCAAATGCAAACATCTTTTATGCATCAAATATTATGGGAGCCATTTATCCTATGTATGTTCGTGATGCACAGGGCAATATTATGGTAGATAATCGAGGTTTCCTTCGTTATGATTATGGAAAGCCAGGACAAGATTCAAATGGTAGCCGTAATACGATTCCTAATGCAAATCCGTTGGCTAGTTATATGCTGGATAAAATGAAATATTCGGGTGATGTGGTTAGTGGAAAATGGTCTGCTGATATTGATATTTGGAATGGAATCAAGGCAAAAGTGAATATAGGTGTTGATGTAAATAATGTGCGTGCTACAGAGATGGTTAACCCCTTCTACGGACAGTATTCTGAAACTAGCGGAGTCGGAGGTTTGATCAGTGTAGCTAGTGAGCGTACATTTAGTGTAAATCAGCAGTATTTGTTGACATACAACAAAACATTTAATGATGTTCATAATGTGGATATTTTGGCCGGACATGAAAGTTATGACTATAAATATCAATATTTGTACGGACAACGTGAGAAATTGTATGATCCGAATGTTCCTGAATTAGGCAATGGTATTATGAACCAGAGCAATAATTCATATTCTCGTAATTATGCAACAGAAGGATGGCTGTTCCGTGCGCAATATGACTATGATGGACGGTATTTTGTTTCAGCTTCTTTCCGTCGTGATGCTTCTTCTTGTTTTCACCCGGATAATCGTTGGGGTAACTTCTGGTCTGTAGGAGCTGGATGGTTATTAAGCAAAGAGAAATTCTTGGAAAACCAGTCTTGGATTGATATGTTGAAATTTAAAATCAGCTATGGTTTGCAAGGTAATGATAACTTGATGTTCCAAGGTGGTTTGTACCGTAACTACTATCCGTATCAAGACCAGTATACATTGGCAAACAGTAATGGCGATTTTTCAACTTCTCTATATTATAAAGGTAATAAGGAAATTACTTGGGAAACTTCACACAGCTTTAATACTGGATTTGATTTCGCTTTTTGGGGTGGTAAGTTAGGTGGTTCTGTTGAGTACTTCTCACGTAAAACAACCGATATGCTTTATTTCAAACCGGTAGCAGCTTCAATGGGTTATTCCCGTTTTCCTGAGAATGTGGGGTCAATGGTAAATCGTGGGGTTGAATTGGACTTGTATTCCAATATAATTGAAAACAAGAATTTTTCCTGGAATGTAAACTTTAATCTTACACATTTTAAGAATAAAGTCTTGGAATTATCTCCAGAACTGAATGGACAATTGATTGACGGTGCCCGGATTTATCGTGAAGATGAGTCTATGTACCAGCTTTATTTACCTAAATATGTAGGTGTGGATTCTGAAACAGGAGAGAGTCTGTGGGCGCTGGTGACTCCGGATGAGAATGGTAATACAGTTACGAAATCTTATTCTGTCGCTTCTGAAAACAGATTCGCATCAGGTGATATTCTACCTAAAGTTTATGGTGGTTTTGGAACAAGTGTCACAGCCTATGGCTTTGATCTCTCTGTTTCGTTTGCATATCAGCTTGGTGGACGTATTCTGGACTATACTTATCAAGGATTAATGGATGTGGCAGCCACGGGTAGTGCTTTGCATAAAGATATGTTAAAAGCATGGACTCCTGAAAATAAAAATACGGATGTTCCTCGTATGAATATTAATGACCAATATACGAACAGATTAACAGATCGTTTCTTGACTAGTTCGGATTATTTAAGCTTGCAGAATATTACATTGGGTTATACTTTGCCGAAGAGTCTGACACGTAAAATGCAGATTGACGGTGTCCGTGTATTCTTTGTTGCAGATAATGTGGCTTTGCTGACAGCTCGCAAAGGGTTGGACCCACGTCAAGGTTATGTGGCTGCTGACAATGTATATTCACCTATCCGCACAATTTCCGGAGGTATATCTTTAAATTTCTAATTTAGCAACCCATTTTTAAGAATATGAAATTGTCAAATAAATATATAGCATTTGCAAGTGTCGCTTTATTAATGGCATCTTGCGATTTGGATAAATTTCCTGAAGGAGATTACATATCTGAAGAACAGAAAGAAGATATAATCAATGGCAGACCTAATTTGATAACTGCTGAAGTGAACGCTATGGCAGCCAAATTAAATACTTTTGGTACGATTTCAGATGATGCCACTACTTATCATAATGACTATGGTATTCCTGCGGTATCTATGATATTGGAATCAGGAGGGCAGGATTTGGTTGCATTGGTTAATGGATATAACTGGTTTAATACATCTCAGAATTATAGTGACAGAGTATACGATAGTTCAAGCGATGAATTGATTTGGAAAACGTTCTATAATCACTTGAAAGCTGCAAACAATGTATTGAAATTGATAGCGGCAGATACGGAAGATTCTTCTTTGAAGGTTTATCGTGGCCAAGCTTTAGCTGCTCGTGCTTATGACTATCTGAACTTGGTTCAAATTTATCAGTTTACTTATGCAGGTCATGAAAATAGCCTGGCAGTACCTATTGTTACAGAAACAATGACTGATGAAGATATGCAGAATAATCCGCGTGCAACTGTACAGCAGGTGTATGACCAGATTATGAGTGACCTGAATACGGCTGCTGATTTATTGACCGGGTATGATAATGGCTCAAACAAAGATCAGATTGATGAGGCAGTAGTTTATGGATTGCGTGCTCGTGCTAATCTGTTAATGCAAAAATGGGCGGATGCAGCTAAAGATGCAGAACGTGCCATTGCTGGCGGTACACCTCAGACTTTAGCCCAGGTATCTACTCCTACCTTTAATTCAGCATCGGCAAGTTCATGGTTATGGGGAGTGATGATTACGCCTGATAATGATGTTGTCCAGACAGGTATTATCAACTGGCCTTCGCACTTGTGCTCTTTTACCGGGAACGGTTATACTTCAGGAGTGCCTGATGGATATAGAAAGGTGAATTCTGCATTATATGATTTAATACCCGAAACAGATATCCGTAAACAATGGTTCTTGTCTCCGGATAATAAATCTTCATTGATTGATAATGAGCAGATTGAGGGTACTTCCATCGTTGAATATTTTGGTTTGACTCCGTATGTAAATACAAAGTTCGGAGCTTATCAAAGTATATTTGGTAACACAACCAATGCGTCAGACTGGCCTTTGATGCGTGTTGAAGAAATGTATCTGATAAAGGCTGAGGCAGAAGCCATGGGTGGTAATCTGAGTGGCGGAAAGAGTACATTGGAAAATTTTGTACGGACATATCGGGATCCTTCCTTTACAAGTAAAGCTAATTCGGCACAGGATTTTCAGGATGAGGTTTGGTTGCAGCGTCGTATGGAACTTTGGGGAGAAGGTTTCTCACTGTTCGATATCCTACGCTTGAAAAAGCCGGTGGTTCGTAAGAATACGAATTATGACCCGTCTGTACAATATAATTCAGCAGCAGAAGCGCAGATCCTGATCTATCGGATTCCGCAATGTGAAATGGAAACCAATTCCGGAATCAGTGACACTGATAACAATCCGGCTGCTCCACAACCACAACTATAGGGAATAACTGTAATAAAAAAGAGGATGACGTTCAACGTTCATCCTCTTTTTTTGTTATATTTGTCGCGAACTTATTTAGATTGATAGATAAATGAAAGAATTTGTAATTTCTGAAGCACAGGTTGAAACTGCCATCTTAGTTGGTTTGATTACTCAGACACAAGACGAGCGTAAGACCAAGGAGTATTTGGATGAGTTGGAGTTCTTGGCCGAAACGGCCGGAGCAACAGTGGTGAAAAGGTTTACTCAGAAACTGCCTGCTGCCAATTCCGTGACTTATGTCGGTAAAGGAAAGCTGGAAGAAATCAAGGAATATATTCATCAGGAAGAGGAAAATGAGCGTGAAGTCGGAATGGTGATTTTTGATGATGAACTTTCTGCCAAGCAGATACGTAATATAGAAGCTGAACTGAAAGTGAAGATTTTGGACCGTACTTCGCTGATTCTGGATATTTTTGCCATGCGGGCTCAAACTGCAAATGCTAAAACACAAGTGGAACTGGCCCAATATAAGTATATGCTGCCTCGTCTGCAACGTTTGTGGACTCACTTGGAGCGTCAGGGAGGTGGATCCGGTGCTGGTGGAGGTAAAGGCTCTGTGGGATTACGTGGCCCGGGTGAAACTCAGTTGGAAATGGACCGTCGTATCATTTTGAATCGTATGTCATTGTTGAAAGAACGGTTGGCTGAAATTGATAAACAGAAGTCCACTCAACGTAAAAACCGCGGACGTATGATA
>OHKG01000904.1_pt1 | contig 9873 bp, 7 predicted proteins | sample 1568701 | NCBI WGS metagenome assembly OHKG01 (sample SAMEA3879529, study PRJEB24766) | human gut metagenome | biome: human-associated habitat; feature: feces | place: USA | collected 1985/1987 | reverse complement strand
TATATTTACAGTCTGAATGTTAAAATTTAACGGACAATATACGGATAATCATATAATCTTTTCTTCATAAATCTAGAAATGTTTAGTTATACGCATTAGCTATCAGCCGCAAAATAAGGCCTTATTTTTCAAACAGCCAAGGTCTATTTTTAGGCTTTATGGCTTATTCTTTAGAATACAAAGCGTAAAACTACCAATAACCGCATCAAATATAGTCTTTTTTTTAATAGCAAACGGAATAGAAACAAAAATTTTACCACATGACGGCAAAAAAATTTTATATCCGATAAAAAAAATCCTATAACTGACCCGAAAAAAAGAAAATTGCAAGATTCTCAGGAAATAACTACCCTGAAACCTTTCACTATCTCTCCAAAACCAGAATGCGGCCCGACAATAAAAAATAAGCAAGCTTCTTTTTTGTATTGCATTCGCCTTTCCGTATCTTTCCATAAGCTAGGACGCGGCTCGGAAGAGTCAAACTTGAAAAACTTTGTTTTTCGTTTGCCTCTCCACTCGCCTTTCACTATCTTTGTCGCTTCGCAAGCAAATGACTTACAGAAAAAACAGAAAACAATTATTTCTAAAAACCAATCATAACGACAATGAAAAAACTGAAAGTACTCGCACTGGCACTCATGTGTGCCGTCTTCTCGCCCTCCAAGGCCGATGAAGGAATGTGGCTGCTCCAGCTCATGCAGGAACAGAACCTGGCCGACCGGATGAAGGCACAGGGTCTGAAAATGGACATCGCAGACATCTATAATCCGGACAAACTGACTCTGAAAGATGCTGTAGGTATCTTCGGAGGAGGATGTACAGGCGAAATCATCTCGCCGAACGGATTGATTCTGACCAATCACCATTGCGGTTACGATGCCATCCAGCAGCACAGCTCGGTAGAACACGACTATCTGACCGACGGTTTCTGGGCAAAGAACTACGAAGAAGAACTCCCTACTCCGGGACTGAAGTTCCGTTTCGTGGAACGAATCATCGATGTGACCGACCGCGTGAACGAAGATATCCGCAAGGGAAAGATTGAAGAAGCTGCTTCGTTCGGCGCTCCTTATATGAAAAAGGTGGCCGACGAAACTTTAAAGAAGAGTGACCTGAAAAAGGCTCCGGGCATCAGCGCCATGGCCCTGCCGTTCTATGAAGGAAACCGTTTCTACGTGTTCTTCATCAAGACCTATACAGACGTACGTATGGTAGCCGCTCCTCCTTCATCACTGGGTAAGTTCGGAGGTGAAACCGACAACTGGATGTGGCCGCGCCATACCTGCGATTTCTCCATGTTCCGTATTTATGCCGACAAGGACGGAAATCCGGCCGACTATAGCAAGGACAACGTGCCTCTTCAGGTGAAGAAGTTCCTGCCTATTTCGTTGAAGGGACTTCAGGAAGGCGATTATGCCATGATTATGGGATTCCCGGGAAGCACCAGCCGCTACCTGACCGAAAGCGAAGTGAAACTCCGCATGGATGCCGTCAACACACCGCGTATCCAGGTACGTGAAGCCCGCCAGAATGTACTGAGCAAAGAAATGGCCGCCAGCGACAAAGTACGTATCCAGTACGCCAGCAAATATGCCGGCTCTTCCAACTACTGGAAAAACTCCATCGGTATGAACAAGGCCATCGTCGACAACAAGGTACTGGAAACCAAAGCCGAGCAGGAAGAACGTTTCCTGAATTTCGCAAAGGCCAAACAACACGCCGACTATCAGGGTGTAGTACAGAAAATCAACGATTATGTGGCTCGTGTCATGCCGTTGCAGACTCAGTCTACTTATTTCAGCGAAGTGTTCCGTGGTATCGAGTTCGAATCGGCCCACAAGGTATTCGCCGACCTGAAAACAGCACTTCAGAAGAACAAGAAGAAAGACATCGAAAAATCCATTGAAACGCTGAAGGAACGTTTCAACGAAGTACACAACAAAGACTATGACCACGAAGTGGACCGCAAGGTGGCTACCGTGCTTCTGCCTTTGTATGCCGAAAAGGTTCCGGCCGAAGCATTGCCCGACTTCTACCAGACTATCAAGGAAAAATTCAACGGCGACTACAATGCCTACATCAAGGCGCTGTATGAAAATACCATCTTCGCCAACGAAAAGAACTTCAACGACTTCATCGCCAACCCGACCGTTGAAGCCATCGACAATGACCTGATGGTACAGTACTCTGCCGCCAAAGCCAAGACAGCCAAAGCATTAGCCGATAAACTGGACGAGGCAAGAGGTGACATCAACCTGCTTCACAAGACTTATGTGCGCGGATTGTGCGAAATGTATACGCCGACTCCCAAGGCTCCGGATGCCAACTTCACCATCCGTCTGACCTACGGTAACGTGAAGTCATACGACCCGAAAGACGGTGTACATTATAAATATTATACCACACTGAAAGGTGTCATGGAAAAAGAAGACCCGAACAACCCGGAATTTGTGGTTCCGGCCAAGCTGAAGGAATTGTACCAGGCCAAGAACTACGGCCGTTACGCCCTGCCGAACGGTGAAATGCCGACCTGCTTCCTGACTACCAACGACATCACAGGCGGTAACTCCGGTTCTCCGGTAATGAACGGCAACGGCGAGCTCATCGGTTGTGCCTTCGACGGTAACTGGGAATCATTGAGCGGCGACATCAACTTCGACAACAACCTGCAACGTTGTATCGCCGTAGATATCCGCTACGTCCTGTTCATCGTCGAGAAATTCGGCGGTTGCAAGAACCTTATCGACGAAATGAACATCATCGAATAATCGGAAATCCGCTTTTCCGTAAACGCATCTTACAGGCCTCTGTCGGGATTCCGGCAGGGGCCTGTTTGTTTCCGTCCGTTTTTTTGCTAATTTTGCAGACATCAAGCAAGAAATCAATCCAAAAACCTAAGTATATGATGAAGAAAACCCTTTTGACAACCCTATTTGCCACATGCGCCCTCACCGGATTCGCCGACGAAGGCATGTGGATGCTGACCGACCTGAAGAAGCAGAACGCCGCGGTCATGCAGGACATGGGCCTCGACCTGAGCATAGACGATGTGTATAGCCCCGAAGGCATCAGCCTGAAGGACGCGGTGGTACACTTCGGAGGCGGATGTACCGGCGAGGTCATCTCGGCCGAAGGGCTGGTGCTGACCAACCACCATTGCGGCTACGGCTATATCCAGCAGCACAGCTCGGTGGAACACGATTACCTGACCGACGGTTTCTGGGCCATGACCCGAGACGAGGAACTCCCGTGCGAAGGCCTGACCATCACCTACATCGACCGGATTCTGGACGTGACCGACTACGTGCAGGAACAGCTCAAGAAAGACAAGGACCCCGAAGGCCTGAACTACCTCTCTCCTTCCTACCTGGAGAAAGTGGCCGCCCGCTTCGCCAAGAAAGAGAAAATCAAGACCGACGAGTTCCATGTACTCGAACTGAAACCTTTCTACGGAGCCAACAAATATTACCTCTTCGTGAAGACCGTCTACAAGGACATCCGCATGGTAGGAGCACCTCCTTCATCCATCGGCAAGTTCGGCGCCGATACCGACAACTGGATGTGGCCCCGTCATTGCGGCGACTTCTCGATGTTCCGTATCTATGCCGCTCCCGACGGGAAACCGGCCAACTATAGCGCGCTCAACACACCGTTGAAGGTGAAACGCCACATCCCCATCAACCTGAACGGGGTGAAGGAAGGCGATTTCACGTTCGTCATGGGATTCCCCGGACGCAACTGGCGGTACATGATCAGTGACGAAGTGGAAGAACGGATGCAGACCACCAACTTCATGCGCGATACCGTGCGCGGTGTCCGCCTGAAAGTGATGGGCGAAGAAATGGCCAAGGACGCCAAGACCCGCATCCAGTATGCCGCCAAATACGCCTCATCGGCCAACTACTGGAAGAACGCCATCGGCATGAACGAAGGACTTGTCCGCCTGAAAGTACTCGACAAGAAGAAGGCACAGCAGGAAGCCTTGCTGGCCTACGGCAAGGAAACCGGTAACAATGCCTACCAGCAGGCTTACGAAACCATCCGCTCCATCGTGGCCAAACGCCGGGATGCTGTCTACCACCAGCAGGCTATCTACGAAGCCCTGATGCTGGGTACCGAGTTCTCGAAAATTCCGGATACCGAGAGCTTGCTCGAAGCCCTGAAGAGCGGCAAGAAAAAGGAGGTAGCAGAAGCGGTTACCGGGCTGAAGGAAGCCGGAACGAAGTATTTCAACAAGGACTATAGCCCGGCCGTCGACCGGAAGGTTTCGAAAGCCCTGCTGGCCGTTTATGCCCGTCTGATTCCATCGGCCCAACGCATCCGTATTTTCCAGACCATCGACCGGGAATTCGGTGGAGATACCGACGCCTTCATCGACGCTTGTTTCGACCGCTCCATCTTCCGCAACGCCGAGGCGCTGGAAGCCTTCCTGAACAATCCGACCGCCGAAGCACTGGAAAAAGACTTGATGGTGCAATATGCGAAATCCGTAGAAGAAGGTTACAAGGCTACCGGCGACGCCATGAAAGCCGAAACCGATGCCTACAACCTGGCACACAAGACCTGGGTAGCCGGCATGTTGGCCTTGAAGCAGAAGAACGGTGAACCCATCTATCCGGACGCCAACTCTACCCTGCGCCTCACCTACGGGAAAATCGGTTCCTACGAACCGGTGGACGGCAAGGAATACTTGTATTACACCACCCTGAAAGGGGTCATGGAAAAGGAAGACCCGGAAAATCCGGAGTTCGTAGTACCTGCCAAGCTGAAGGAATTGTATGAGAAAAAGGATTTCGGACCGTATGCCATGCCCGACGGACGGATGCCGGTCTGCTTCGCTACCGGAACCGACAACACCGGCGGTAATTCCGGCTCACCGGTCTTCAACGGCAAAGGCGAGCTCATCGGTACCGGATTCGACCGCAACTACGAAGGGCTGACCGGCGACATCGCCTACAATCCCCAGTTGCAACGTGCGGCCTGTGTAGATATCCGTTACATCCTCTTCGTCATCGACAAGTACGCGGGAGCCAAGCACCTGATTGACGAAATGACAATCATCCGCTAAACCTCCGATTACCGGATAAAAACAACAATCCTCTTGCACACCGTTCTTCATGAACCGGTCTGCAAGAGGATTTTTTTCGGATATATCCTATACAATGAACCGTCCGCTATACTATCGCTTCTGCTCCTTCGCCTCTTCCTGAGGTATGCGGAAAGCCGTATAAAGTTCCAGCACGGCGGCGATGGTCAACCCCACAATCCATTCGTTACGGTGCCACACCAGCATGGCTACCCCCGTAAGTACCAGTATCAAGGCACCCATCAGCTGCTGGCGGCGCAGACGCCGGATGACGAAACTGGACCCCTTATAACCCGACACCACCTGCGTATAGGCAAACATCACCGCCCCCACCAGGTAGATATACGGAGCATACACCAGCTTTCCGAACTGGAGAACCAGTCCCACAAACAAGAGGACGGCACCGGCCATCGCCAGTACATTCACGGTCTTTGTACTCATTTCTTCAAATCTTCTTCAAAAATATAGATATCTTCATTCTCCTGCTTCATCAGATATTTCTCGCGGGCCACCTTCTCCAGCTCTTTCGGGTTGGAGGTAATTTCCTTCAGCGTCTTGCTATCTTCCTCATACTGTTTCCGGTAGCGTTCAATCTCCTTGTTCAGTTCATGAATCTCACGACGGTTCTGGAAACGATGAATCAGGCTGTTATCGTCTATCACACCGATAACAAGCAGAAACACACCAAGAGTAACCAGGTATTTATGGCGGCGGATATACAGCCACACTTTCGCAATTTTTCTCATAACACCAGCAGCATTTTATCGGGGCAAAGATAGTGAAAGGTGAGTGCAATACAAAAAAGAAGCTTGTTTATTTTTTTATTGCCGAACCGCATCCTATCTTATCATTTCCAACCCAATCTGTCTCGTATGTTGTTACTTACCGTTTCAAACCGATCAGTCAGACGAAGCCATTCAGGAACATCCTTATTCATCCATCCCATAACCGCAATCATCTCTTTATGAATTTCCTCTACACGATTCAGATTCCAACAAATGGATTCATTATGAAACACCCTGTTTCGGAATGTACGGAACGTATTCAAAGGAGCTGAAACATTTTTCCTTTGCCGATCTTTTTTGGGCATAAAGAGAAATGCCCTACGCAAATCTTTTTTCCATAGCAGACGTTCATATTCACTATTCAATAACGATACCCAGAACCCAAGCGTCAGTTCAGCGATGACTCTCGAAGAGGTTATCGACTCATGCCTGCCCGTAATCTGTTTGCTGGCTTGTGTCACATAGCGGTTCAACCTTGATAATCCAGGAGTATTTGCAAATACTACATACCAATCATCGCGCCCTGTCATTGTCTGTAGCTCCCGACTCAATGCATTACGCAATGTAACTTCAAATACAGACAGACTCGTGTAGAAGGCTTCCGCCAATTCTAAATTACACTGATAATGAAGAATTGCACGAGCTTCATCATTCGGATATAGGTTGAAGTATCTCTCCATCCGCTTGGTAGAGAAAACTTTTTCGAAAAAAGATTTGTCATATCCCATATTTTTCTTATTTTTGCAATGCAGTCCCGGGCGTTCCTCTCCCAGCTTTCAGTTACTGGTGATGAATCCGGGTTTTTTTATGTCCTGTCGCAAAGGTACTACAATTCTATCGGTTCAATACTTTTCCCTTATCTTTTCTTCTCCATCAGGTCATCAAATTCAACCACTCCCCCGGACAAGAAAAACAAAATTTCCCCTCAAGTCCCCCGAGGTAAGGCAGATTTTATGTACATTTGCATGGAATCCTAAAATCAGAAAGCCGTTTATGGAGAATTACATCGTATCGGCGCGGAAATACCGCCCGGCAACGTTTGATACGGTAGTGGGCCAACGTGCCTTGACCACCACCCTGAAGAATGCCATCGCTACCAACAAGCTGGCTCACGCCTACCTGTTCTGCGGTCCACGCGGTGTGGGAAAGACTACCTGTGCCCGTATCTTCGCCAAGACCATCAATTGCCTGCACCCGAAAGAAAACGGAGAGGCCTGCAACGAGTGCGAATCCTGCCAGGCGTTCAACGAACAACGCTCCTACAACATCCACGAACTGGACGCGGCTTCCAACAACTCGGTAGAAGATATCCGCCAGCTTATCGAACAGGTACGTATACCGCCCCAGATAGGCAAGTACAAGGTGTACATCATCGACGAGGTGCACATGCTTTCCACATCGGCCTTCAACGCGTTCCTGAAAACCCTTGAGGAACCGCCCCAGCATGCCATCTTCATCCTGGCTACCACCGAGAAACACAAGATTCTGCCCACCATCCTGAGCCGTTGCCAGATATACGACTTCAGCCGCATCAGCATCAATGACATGGTGGAGCACCTGGAACACGTGGCGGCGCAGGAAGGCATCGAAGCCGAACCCGAAGCCCTGAACGTCATCGCTCAGAAGGCCGACGGAGGTATGCGTGACGCCCTCTCCATCTTCGACCAGGTAGTGAGCTTCACCAACGGACACATCACCTACCAGGGCGTCATCAATAACCTGAATGTACTGGATTACGAATATTATTTCCGCCTGACCGATTGTTTCCTGCAGAACAAGGTTCAGGACTGCCTCCTTATCTTCAACGAAGTCCTGCACAAGGGATTCGACGGCAACCATTTCATCACCGGACTCAGTTCGCACTTCCGCGACCTGCTGGTAAGTCGAGACCCGTCTACCCTCTGCCTGCTGGAAGTAGGTGCCTCCATCCGCGAACGCTACCAGACACAGGCGCGACAATGTACCCCGACCTTCCTTTACAAGGCCATGAAACTCTGTAACGATTGCGACCTGAACTACCGGGTAAGCAAAAACAAACGCCTGCTCATCGAGCTGACACTGATTCAGCTGGCCCAACTGACCGCCGACGATGACCCCGTGGGGGGGCAAGGCCCTAGCAAGCAGTTAAAACCCACCTTCACGAACCAGCCGGCCGCTCCGGCCCAGCCGACGGCTCCCACTACCGGCACTACTCAAGTGCAGGAAAGTGCTCCGGCCTATACACCCCAGCCGCAACCGGCCGCTCCACAGGCTTCGGCATCCCAGACGGCTCCCGCTCCGGGAAACCGCCCCGCGGTACACGCCAATCCCCTGCCTCAGACACAGGGAGAAAAGAAGATTCCGGTGGTGAAAGCAGGCTCCTATAGCGTATCCATCCGTCGTCCTCAGAAGCAGGAAACGGCTCCACAACCCGTGCAACAAGCCCAGACTACGGCCGCCAGCACGACGTGGGAAGACCATATCTTCAACGAAAAGGACCTGAATTATTATTGGAGAGAGTTTGCCGCCCGCCTGCCCAAGGAAGAAGCGGCGAATGCCGGACGTATGATGAACATGCAGCCTCATCTGCTAAAAGACCAGCGCACGTTCGAAGTCGTGGTAGATAACGAGATGGTACAGAAATACATGGAGCAACTGGCGCCTCAGATTGTCGGCCACCTCTGCCAGCAGCTACACAACCGTACCATCCGCATGACGGTACGCGTGAGCCAGGAGAACGAGAATGTCCGTGCCTATAGCCATGTAGAACGCTTCAAGATGATGAGCCAGAAGAATCCGAAGCTCCTGAAGCTGAAAGAGACATTCGGGCTGGAACTGAACTGACATTCCTTTCAGTTCCAACCCGTTCCAGGAAGGGGAATCAGATAGTCAAGTCGTGGTTCCGCAGGCGGTATTCGGCCAGTTCTTCGTACTTGGTGCCCGGACGGCCGTAGTTGCAATACGGATAAATGGAGATTCCTCCACGTGGCGTGAAGATACCCGTCACTTCGATGTATTTCGGGTCCATCAGCTTAATCAGGTCCTTCATGATAATGTTCACGCAATCTTCGTGGAAATCGCCGTGGTTACGGAAGCTGAACAGGTAGAGCTTGAGACTCTTGCTTTCTACCATCTTCACATCCGGCAGGTAACTGATGCGGATTTCCGCGAAATCGGGCTGGCCGGTGATGGGGCACAGGCTCGTGAATTCCGGGCATGTGAACGTGACCAGATATTCATTCTCGGGATGCTTGTTCTTGAACGATTCAAGCACCGCGGGGTTGTACTGGTCGGAATATTTTGTGCCTTGGCATCCCAATAAAGTAACGCCTTGCAGCTCAGTTTCTGTTCTTGACATATTGATTATATGGTTTACAATTTGTGATATGTTCAATCGAAAGGTCGGCATCAGCCGGCGCCGACTTCCTTTGCAAAACTACCAATAAATTACGAATATAGCAACTGTTGCCAAGCCTATGTCTTGAAAAATGTGTACTTTTGCAGAATAATCGCCGTGCGGCGACAACAATCAAAAAGATAGACTATATGAAAAAAGCGAATGTCGGACACCCGAAAGGGCTTTATGTGCTGTTTCTGACGGAAATGTGGGAACGGTTCAGTTACTATGGAATGAGGGCAATGTTTGTGCTCTATATGGTTAAGTGCCTGTCGCTTGCCAAGGAAGACGCCTCCCAGATTTATGGCAACTACACCGGATTGGTGTATCTGACGCCTCTGCTCGGCGGCTATCTTGCCGACCGCTTCTGGGGCAACCGCCGGTCGATTCTTCTCGGCTCGGCAGTGATGGCTCTCGGACAGTTTCTTATGTTTGTCAGCGCGTGCATCTATACCTCGCCGACGGCTTATTGGCTTATGTTTGCCGGACTCGGGCTGCTGATTCTCGGAAATGGTTTCTTCAAGCCCAACATCTCGACAATGGTCGGCGACCTCTATGCGAAAAACGATTCGCGCCGCGACTCCGCATACACAATCTTCTATATGGGCGTCAATGTTGGTGCGATG
>OHKG01000885.1_pt1 | contig 10067 bp, 8 predicted proteins | sample 1568701 | NCBI WGS metagenome assembly OHKG01 (sample SAMEA3879529, study PRJEB24766) | human gut metagenome | biome: human-associated habitat; feature: feces | place: USA | collected 1985/1987 | reverse complement strand
TCCGTAGAAGCCATAATGCCTAAGCAATGCTGTTGCTGCAGTGCTTAGGCATTATGGCTTCTCAAAGGATGAAGCAATTGCTTTCGGTGACGGACATAACGATATTGAAATGCTTGAAGCTGTAGGCATGGGTATTGCCATGGGCAATGCAAAGGACGAAGTCAAGGCTAAGGCTGATTTTGTGTGCCAATCAGTTGAGAATGACGGAATATATCATTACTGTGTTGAAAACAAACTGATTTTTTAGAGAAATATACTTATGAACATAGACAACAATTTACGACACCTACTCGAAAACGAAACAAAAATACACCTTGCGGAAATCCGCTTTCTCTACCAGAAGCTCGACAGACAGCTTGGGCTTAACGGTGCAAAGGTTCCTATCACCTTTGGCTTTGATACTGACAGGCTCGGTGCATACACTCCGGGCTTTGGGCAGGATGAAGAAGAATTTCATTTTTCGCTGCTTTTCATCGGCTACTGTGTGGCAAAGCCATTGTCAAAGGATGACAGGATGGATTTATATAAGCACGAATATGCCCACTATATGCAGTACAATATGGACATCCCTGACAAATACAACTGGCAGCCCGGCATCCACGGAAGTGCGTGGAAATACTGCTGCTCACTTATCGGAGCAGCTCCCACTCCTTACTACAAAGCCGGTGAAGGACTTATTAAGCACGATTATGATAAGGTTCTCAAAAAGAAAATTACTGACAAGAGTATTCCTATCCGCGACACATATTCACGCGAGCAGGAATACCGCAAAAAGAAAAACAGTACTGTAAAATTTAATATCAATGACGATGTCAATCATCCAAAGTTTGGCAAGGGCACCATTGAACATATCGAGCAGCTCGAAGGCTCCGTTCGGCTGCATGTCAGATTCGGTGAAGATCTTAAGAAAATTGATCAGAAATGGCTGCTTCAGGCCGGCCTTAAGAAAGCCGGCCCCCGATTCTAACTATATCTTATATTTATGTTTGTAACTATTTAAGCCACCCTAGAACAAGAAAATCTACATCTCAATTGCAATCGTATATGACTTCTCAAATTTCTCACCCTGTGCCAACGAATTACCATACTCCCTGTCCTTTAATTCTCCGGCAAAGCCTGCTCTGTCACATCGACCGTACCACGGCTCAATACAGATAAACGGTGCTCCCATTCCTGCCGGTGACCACAGACCAAATAAAGGCGCATCAAATGACACCGTAAGGTATGGCTTCTTATCCGGTGTACACAGGCTCACCTTTGAAGCCTGTCTGTTTTCTATTATGAGCGCATCCTTATCAAACATATGCTCATCTATCTGACAGTATCCATCCGCATCCACCTTAAGCAGATTGTCATCCTTGTCTAAAAGTCCTCCGTCACAGATAAGTCCGTAGGTGATTGCTTTGTCTGTGTCAAGCTTCAGATAATAGTCTGACTGCTTTCCCTGCTCTGCGACCGGACACATAAATGCCGGATGACCACCTATTGAGAAAAGTAAATCCTTTTTCGCAGGATTTGTCACCCTCCAGGTCACTTTTATCTCACTGCCTGAAAGCTTATAGCCGATTTCGAGCACAAACTCAAACGGATATTTTGCAAGAGTCTCATCATTTGATTTAAGTAAAAACCATGCCTCATCCTTTGTCTGTGACACAAGCTCAAACTCCATATCCCTTGCAAAGCCGTGCTGTCCCATCGGATAATCTGTCCCATCAACGGTAAACTTCTTGTCCTTTAAGCTGCCGACAAACGGGAAAAGCACCGGTGCGCTTCTCTTCCAGTATTTCTCATCGGCATCCCACAGATACTGTGTACCTGTTTCCTTGCCGGTGATGCTTTTAAGCTCTGCTCCGAAGCTGTTTATCGTGAGCTCAAGTGATTCATTTTCCAATTTAATCTCCATCACATATCTCCTTTTATATTTTTTGTAGTCAGTTTTTTTACATCACAAGCAGTCCAATTACTCTTACAATAAATGCTGCCACCCATGCAATCGCACACTGCAAAAGCACCACGCTGACTGCCCACTTTGCACCCAGCTCTCTCTTTATGGATGCTATTGCTGCCACGCAAGGGCTGTAGAGCAGCGAGAACACCAGAAGAGATGCAGCTGAAAGTGTTGTGAGTGCTGTCGTAACAGTTCCGCCAAACAGTATCTCAAGTGTTGATACCACGCTCTCCTTTGCCATGAGTCCGCTGATAAGTGATGTGCATATACGCCAGTCGCCGAGTCCCAGAGGCTTAAAGACAGGCACGATAACACTTGAAATAGCGGCAAGCATGCTGTCCTTTGAGTCTGTTACCATGTTAAAGTGTATGTCAAAGCTCTGTAAGAACCATATAAGCATTGTAGCAATAAGTATTACTGTAAATGCCTTCTGCAAAAAGTCCTTTGCCTTCTCCCAGAGGAGCTGGCACACATTCTTGGCGCCCGGCATCCTGTAGTTTGGCAGTTCCATGACAAATGGCACTGCGTCACCCCTGAACAAAGTCTTTCTATAGATAAATGCGAAAAGTATTCCGACAATTATGCCAAGGAAGTACAGTCCTCCCATGACAAGTCCGCCATGCTTCGGGAAAAAAGCACTAACAAAGAATGCATAAATTGGCAATTTTGCCGAACAGCTCATAAACGGTGTGAGGAGTATAGTCATTCTACGGTCTCTCTCACTTGGCAGTGTACGTGTCGCCATGACAGCTGGCACCGTACAGCCGAAGCCTATGAGCATTGGTACTATGCTTCGTCCGGAAAGTCCTATCTTACGAAGGAGCTTGTCCATGAAGAATGCAACCCTCGCTATGTATCCGCTGTCCTCCATGAGGGATAAGAAAAAGAACAGTGTCACGATAATCGGCAAAAAGCTTAATACGCTTCCGACACCCTGAAAGATGCCGTCTATTACCAGTCCGTGCAGCACCTCATTCACGCCTGCCGCTGTGAGTGCCTTATCCGTAAGCACGGTCAGTGCTCCTATGCCCTGCTCCAAAAGCCACTGAAGGCCTGCTCCGATTACGTTGAAGGTGAGATAAAATACCGCAAGCATTATCACTATAAAGCATGGTATTGCCGTGTATTTGCCTGTAAGAACACGGTCGATGCGCTCACTTCTGATACGCTCCCTGCTCTCCTTCGGTTTTACCACGGTGCTCTCGCATATTTTCTCAATAAATGTAAAGCGCATATCCGCAATTGCAGCACTTCTGTCAAGACCTCGCTCCTTCTCCATCTGGACAATCAGATGCTCTATTGCCTCTTTCTCATTCTCATCAAGATGAAGCTGCTCTAATATAAGTGCATCTCCCTCGATAATTTTGGTAGCAGCAAAGCGAATCGGAACTCCGGCGAGCTTTGCATGATCCTCAATCAGGTGGCTGACCGCGTGTATACATCTGTGCACAGCACCGCCAAAATCATTCTCATCACAGAAATCCTGTCTGCCCGGGCGCTCCTGATACTTTGCAATGTGTATTGCATGGCGCACCAGCTCATCAACACCCTGATTCTTTGCGGCAGAAATCGGTACAACAGGCACTCCTAACAGTCCCTCGATTTTATTTACATCGATTGAGCCTGAGTTTGCCGTCACCTCATCCATCATATTTAGAGCGATAACCATCGGTATATCCATCTCAAGAAGCTGCATGGTCAGATACAGGTTTCTCTCGATATTTGTCGCATCTACGATATTTATTATGGCCTTTGGCTTGTTATCGAGCACAAAGTTTCTCGACACAATCTCCTCATTCGTATATGGGCTCATTGAGTAAATGCCCGGTAAATCTGTGATTGATGTATCCGGATGTTCTTTAATAGAGCCATCCTTTCTGTCCACCGTCACTCCCGGGAAATTGCCCACATGCTGGTTTGAGCCTGTAAGCTGGTTGAAAAGTGTTGTCTTGCCGCAGTTTTGGTTTCCCACAAGTGCGTATGTGAGCTTCTCACCATCCGGAAGGGGATTGCCACTGCCCTTCACATGGTATTTGCCCTCCTCACCAAGTCCGGGATGGGCTGTGTTGCTTATCTTTTTAGGGCCCTCATGCTTTCTTGAACGGCTGTCAATTAATTCTACCTCAATCTGCGCCGCATCATCAAGCCTCAATGTGAGCTCATAGCCGTGCACCTGAAGCTCCATCGGGTCTCCCATTGGTGCAAATTTGATTACTGTTACTTCGGCCTTTGGGATTACTCCCATATCCAGGAAATGCTGGCGCAGTGCGCCCTCACCGCCTACTGTAAGTATTCTGGCACTCTGTCCTATGCCAAGTTCTTTTAGTGTCATTTTATCTCTTCCTAGTGTATTTATTGATAAATTTTCTCAACTTATCACAGATATCTTACCACAAAGCGTGTGCCACTGCATTCATTTTTTTCATTTAATACATCTTTTTTACAATCCTCCACAAGGATATATCCATTGTCATGACGCACAATTGCTTCCGCGAGCGAAAGTCCTATGCCGATGCTGTCCGCCGGCTGTCCGCTGCCGCTGTAAAAACGCGTAAAAATATGCTTTTTGTCCTCATCACTTATGGCTTCTCCATCGTTTTGCACTGTTATCTCTGCATACATCTCATACCTGTAAAAGCCTATCTTTACCTCACTCTCTGCATGCTCCACTGCATTTTTTACTATGTTTGTAATGGCCTCACACTGCCAGTATGCATCAGCATGTATACAGGCATCCTTATCAGAGCCTTCATCTATGGACAGCCTTATGTCTCTCAAATCGCAAAGTGCCATAACATTGTCAGCTGCCTCAGACACAATTTCAGACAGCAGCGTATCCTTCTCATCAAACTCCACAACATCCGCTTCAAGCCTTGAAAGCTTTAAGATAGCCTGCACCATATGCGATATATTATCCACATCACGCTTTGCCCTGCGCATTATCCTGCTTCTGTTTTCAGGTGCCATATCAGGATTTCCTTCCAGATTTTCCAGATTTATCGAAAGTGATGTGAGCGGTGTCTTAAGCTGATGCGATATGTCAGAAAGCGCATCCTTTAGCAAAAGCTTGTCTGCCTTTGCATTTTCCGCAGACTCCCTCAAATAGATTGCTGTCTTGTAAAGCTCTCCCTTAAGTATAGAAATCTCTCCCTCTGTGCTATCTGCCATAACAAGTCTGTAGTCTCCCTGATTTATGCGGCGCAGATAATCCGCAGCCTGTCTGACCTGTCTTTTAAAGCTAAATCTTATAAGCACAATGTAAAGGCAAAAGCCCCCTGCAAAAAGCACAACAAGAAATATGTCAAGCCAAAGCGCTCCTTTAAGCGCTTTTTCATTTGACAAAACCGCAGAATCCTTTTCCATATCAATGCCGTATTTTTTTAAGAGCGTCTCTGCGCTTTTTAAATTTGTATAATCGCTGCCTAAGCTGCTGTCATTTAGAATCGCGGCTATACTGCCATCTGATACATCGGGATATTTTTCATGAATGAGTGCACATAGCTTAGCCACTGTGGCGTTATAGTTTTTCGTATATGCCCTGTACTGGAAAAAAACGGTAAAAGCCATAACCGTCACACATATACATGTATAAATTATCGCAAAATACACAAAATGTTTTCTGTTCTCTAAATTATATTTCTTCTTTCTCATGCTTTCCCCCGGGAACTGTCTCTGTCAGCCGATACTCTTTAAAGAGCTTCATCTGAATCAACACGATACCCGATTCCCTTCACAGTCTTTATCACATCCTCACCAAGCTTTGCCCTGATGCGCTTCATATAGACAGTCACTGTATGGTCATACACATCGTTGCCTGTCGCCTCCCAGATGCAGTCAAGCACGGCATTTCTGGACACAGCCTTGTCGTGATTGGTAAAAAGCAGATCAAGTATGCGGTTTTCAAGATTTGAAAGAGCTATCAACTGTCCATCCCTTCTTGCTTCCTTTTTGTCCATGTCATAGCTTATGCTTCCTGCATGTATGACAGATGAACTGTCATCACTTTTCCTACGTAAAAATACGCGGTTTACCCTCGCCACAAGCCCCCTTACTGAAAAGGGCTTTGTGATGTAATCCTCAGCGCCAAGCTCGAGTCCCTTTACTATATCATTTTCCTCATCCCTTGCGGTAAGAAAAATTACCGGTGTTCTTTCTTTTTCCAGCCTTTCGCTGTAAAAATCAAAGCCGTTCCCATCCGGAAGCGACACATCAAGCAGCACAAGGCCGGGGTGCTCACTCAAAAGTGCCCCAGCCTCGTTTAAATTGCCTGCTGTCAAAAGCTCATATTCAGGTTCTGTAAAGGTATCACACAGTCCCTCTGTTATTCCTTTATTGTCCTCTATGAGAAGTATTTTTTTCATATCAGCTCCCGCATTTCCTACAGATTTTCATTTTTGATCGTCTCAATAATGTTATTATGTCTAAGCTTCGTCATTGATAGTTTCATGATAGCATAAATCAGCATTATTACAACCACTATACACAATATAATTGCTTTATACGGCGGCACATAAATGATTGCGCCATCCATCCTGTTCATAATAACACATAAGAGATAGCTGATTAAAATACCAAGCGGTACACCTATTACAAGTGCCTTTACAGATATAAACACACTCTCGAGCCTGACCATTCCAGCAAACTGCTTATCTGTCATTCCAATGCTTCTTAGTGTTGCAAACTCACGGCTTCTAAGCTCCATTCCGGTGCTTAAGGTATTGATGATATTTGTGATTCCTATTAAGGCAATGACCACAATAAGTCCGTATGCAAATACTCCAAGCAGTGTAAAGAGTGACTTTTCATCGCGCATCTGCTTATCCATATTGCTGACATAAAAACTAATCTGCGAATACTCAGGATTTTCTTCCGTCTCCTTTTCGAATGTATCCTGATATTCATCTGCATTTTCTGCAACCACATATGCCGAATATGACGCATATCCCGGTTTAATCTCATTACCGTTCTTACCGTCACCCCATAGGCTTTCAAAGCCTTTTTGGTTCATAAACAAAAGCGTGGTATTGCCGTAGCCCTTATAGCCTATTGGTACCTTGTCTGTGACACCTGCAATAGTTACATCCACAGTCTTTCTGACTCCGTTATTTATTGTTTCCTCGTCAACGTATCCGCTGTTATCCTCTGTGCCGCTTTCAGTATCACCTTCCACTGCATTATTGTCATCTGTGCTGCTTTCAGTATCGCCTTCTGCTGCATTATCATCAGAAGAAGCATCATCATACACATTGTAGCCACACTCGATTGTATCTCCTGCTTTATATTTGTACAGCTCCATCTCTTTTTTGACGTATTTTGAGCTATTCTCATTATACACATCAAATGTGCATTTATTCACAAGAATTGCTCCTGCAGCTGCATTTTTTATGCCTGCGTCAGACGCATACTTATCATACGATTTATCATCCAAAACCGTGATTAAAAACATTTGTGAGACATCCTCACTGTTGTCATAAACCTGCCTGCAATACTCTCCATATTCCTTTGTATACTTAGGCTTCCTGACATCGAAATCATAGCCGGCTCCAACCAGATAATCATCAACTCCTTCAATACCGCTCACAAGCTTAGAGAGCTTTTCGATATCAATATGAATGTCTTTTTTATATGACATATTTATTCCGATATTGTAATCTGCTGATGCATATGACATCCCAACAACGCTAAAGGCCATAGACATAAAGTATGATATCACAATAAAGGTTACTGAGCAGATGACAATAGATGTCACTGTGGTTCTGTACTTTTTATTGTTCCTCTTTATATTCTTATATGAGATAACGCCTCCGATACCCCAGATTCTGCCTATAATCGCCGGGGTCTTAAGCTTTGCTGACTTTATTTTAATCTCCTTTGTGTTTCTTATTGCTTCAAGCGGTGTGACCTTTGCAGCCCTTCTTGCACTGTCTGTTGCTGAGAAATAAATGGTTGCTATACTCAGTATCACAGCAAGAATAAGTGCAGGCAGTGATGTGTGAAAGCTCAAAGCAAAGTTAAGCCAGCCTGCTGACAGCGCATTTACTACCTTGACAAGTATAAGCGATGCTAAAATACCACTCATGGTACCTACAGGAATACCAACCACTCCAAGCATTGCAGCCTCTGTCTTAACGCTGCTTTTTATCTGGCGCCTCGTAGCACCCACGCTTGCAAGCATACCATACTGCCTGATTTTTTCAGTGATTGATATGTTGAAGCTGTTTTTGATACAGTACACCGATGTCAGTATGATTATCAAAGCCACAACAGCAGCCACTGTAAACAGTGCTTTAAATGAACCGTCAATCGGGAAAACGCACTCATAGTTTATAAGGTATCCATTCATATATATATCATATTTTGCATTTTCCATCTCTTTAAGAAACCTGTCACTCTCCTCAGCAGACATTTCAACAGATGAATTATTTGCTTTCTCAAACAGCTTTTCATCCACACCAATTATATCTGCAGTCACAGCATCCTTGTTTCTTAAAGCCTTTTTAGTGTATCTGCTGTACACTGTGAGTGTAGTGTCAGCTTCGCTTGCCTCACTCTTTGTGCCGTTATCAATTGCTGCCAGTTCATCAGAGTATGTGACAAATGTATATCCGGCGGCACTATAGTCCTCCATTCTATAGCCCGGTCTTTCCATGATGCCTACCACCTTGTAGTGCTTTGTCACAGTATCGGTAAGTGTCTCTGCCTCATTCTCATATGCGCTGTTTTCCCATATGATACCTTCGGTGTTTGAATCATATCGCTTTCCGATATCAAGTGTTATCTCATCCCCCACCTTTATGTCGATCCGTCCGTTTGTCTTTAAGTGCCTTGGAATGACTATCTCATCCTCATTTTTTGCCATGCGGCCCTCTATCAGGTTAAAGCAGCCTTTCTCAAAGCCTGCCTCATCTGTTGCCATGACATATGCATACGGCTTATCCTCATTCTTGCAGCCGTCTAGCTTTGCAAAGCCCATTCCCATTGTCTCAAATGTGCTTTCAATATTTCTGTTGTTTTTAAACTCCGAAAGCTCAGACATTTTCACATTCGAAAATTTCACATGAAAGTCGCCGTCCTTTTGCTTCTGGTATTCAATCATACTGTACTGAAAGCTTGACACAAGTGTGACAAGCGCCGACAAAAGCGCTGTTGCAAGAATTATTCCGACTATCGTGACAATAGTTCTTTTCCTGTTGAGCTTTAAGTTTTTTAATGTGAGTGTCTTCATCAAATTCATCTGATTTTACCATCCTCTATCATTATTGTGCGGTCAGCCGCCTTTGCAAGCTCCATATTGTGTGTGATCATAATGATTGTCTGGTTGAGCTCGCGGTTTGAGGTCTTTAATAGATGCATAATCTCGTTGCTTGCCTTGGTATCCAGGTTTCCGGTCGGCTCATCCGCTAGCACTATAGACGGTCTCGTAATCAGGGCTCTTCCTATAGATGTGCGCTGCTGCTGTCCTCCTGAGAGCTCATTTGGCAGATGAGTACGTCTCTCTGTAAGTCCAAGGCGCAAAAGCATGTCATCCATCTGTGCTTTTTCCACCTTTCTTCCATCAAGCTCCATCGGGATTGCCATGTTTTCCTCCACATTTAATATAGGTATCAGATTATAAAACTGATAAATGATGCCTACCTGTCTTCTTCTGAATATGGCAAGCTCATCATCATTCATTGCAAAAATATCAGTGCCGTTTATATACACCTTTCCGCTTGTTGGCCTGTCAACACCTCCGAGCAGATGAAGCAGTGTGGATTTTCCGGAGCCGCTCGCCCCGACAATTGCCACAAACTCTCCCTTTTCCACGCTCAATGACACATCGTCCAAAGCCTTGACCTGATTTTCTCCGGCTCCGTATATTTTTGATAAGTGTTCTACTCTAAGCAGTTCCATTTAATTCTCCTTTTCTTCTCTATGCATTTTTGAGTGCTGTGCGGTCTGCCATCTAAAGTACAGCCGCCCCACGATACAAGTGTATAATACATTATGTAAAGTTACAGGTAGGTTACTTTTAAAAAATATTACAGCATAATATAAAAACTCCGGTCAGAACAAAAAGTTTTCTGTGCCGGAGCTTATATGTTATATGTTTTATATCATATGTTTTATAATTATCTAT
>OHKG01000879.1_pt1 | contig 10139 bp, 5 predicted proteins | sample 1568701 | NCBI WGS metagenome assembly OHKG01 (sample SAMEA3879529, study PRJEB24766) | human gut metagenome | biome: human-associated habitat; feature: feces | place: USA | collected 1985/1987 | reverse complement strand
CCACCTGCTTTGTTTTATAAGAAGGCATTGATACAAAGATTTTCTCTTTGCCCTGCACGATATTGATGTTATTTACGATGAAACTGTTTTCAAAATAAATGCGTGCAAGTCCCTTGATGTTACTGCCTTCCCTCTCATAAGGTGTCACAGTTACGGAAAACTCAGGCATTTCCTGTATTCTGTCCCGCTTCTGTGTCTCCTCTTTCTCCGGTTCCCTGATTCTTGCATAGGCATCAAGGATATTGGTATAGAGTTCCTCACGAAACTCTGCTGTGATAGGATTGCACACATCCTTATAAATCACACCGTTGCTTTCATCACGCTCATTAGAGCGGTATCTAGGCATTGATACAAAAAGCTCACCCTTGTCCTTATTCTCAAGGATTGCAATATTGGTAATCTTAAATGAATCACCAAATACTACTGTTGCAAATCCTTTGATGTTGCTGCCCTCTTTTGCCCTTACTTCGTTTACTTTAATTGAATACTTCATATGCTATTCCTCGCTTTCTTTTTGTTCTTTGTTTTGCTCCGGTATGATAAGCTCACACCAAAGCTGTTCTATCTGTTCACAAGACAATCTGCCATTTAACCAGTTGCCAAGTGTAACAACCATTCCGTCCTGCTCATAGTAGAGCCATTCCTGTGTTTCGATGTTTCCCTCATACACGATAGTCACATCAAAATCAGGCATAAATAATCCTTCCTCCGCATCCCATGCACTGGCTATTCCCTGTCTGAGTGTCAGATTCAGGCTTTCGACATACACAGACCAGCTGCTTACAACTATCTGAAAGTCATCATCAATCTCAGCAATATCATCCTCGATATCAATTAGTTCTTCCATTTCTGCTACTGCCTCTTCTATCTCACCTAACCGGTATCTTTTATTCATCCACACCTGCCTCCTTATATCTGCATCTGACCACAAAACGCATAGTACCCTTCTGTGAACAGGTAAAAAGAGTTAATTCCTTTTCCTCTCCCTGTGTCTTAATGCTGTTGTCATAAGGATTTACCACCTCTGTGTCTGTTACTTCATAGATATAAGTCTGTCCGTTTTTGTCGATAATTGTCACATCATCTCCTATGGAAATCTGATTTAGTGGTGTGAAAAATGTGCCATATCTGCTGCCGTTATGACCGCAAAGCACACAGTTTCCACTTTCTCCGATTCCTGCTGTCTCAGGTATATGACCAATCCCGGCATTAAGGACTTCCGCACCCGTTCCTTCCATTACCGGATATCTGATATCTATGCTCGGTATCTCAATGATGCCGATAACACCGCCTTCTTTAAGAATGGCTTCATCCTCTTTACTAATGGAGGTTTGCTCTTCCTCCACATCTGTTTCTTCATCGTAATCATCCTCCAATGTCTGCTCAAATTCACTTATGAGCTGTTCTGTCTGTTTTTCTCCGGTTGCACGCCAGAAAAAAGGGACTGCCATAATGGCAATCCCCGCTGTAATAAGCAGTCCTGCGACCACTTTTCTTATGCTCATATTATTCACTCTCCTATCGAATTCTACCATCTCTGCCAGCCTGATAAGCACCTCTGTCCTCAGCTACAATACCTGCAGTCTGTGTCTGTTCCTCAGCTTCTCTTTCTTCCTCCGGTCCACTAAGGTCTGCATCCACAGCCTTTGAATTTTCAAGGTCAAGCTGGGCATTAAGCTCACACTGCCTAGCCAGCTTCTGCTCCAGTTCCTCACTGTATACAAATGGCTTGTCATACTCTGCCTTTGAAGCCTCAAGGTCATTCTGATACTGCTCAATCTTCTTTTCCAGAAAGTCCACATTTTCATGCAGCCCATTAAACAGATTTTCAAGTTTTACCATACTACCCACAGGACTTGTGGAAAGTTCTGCCTTGTACTCTGTCTTTCCTCTAAGCACCATATAGTTGATACCGAGGAAATTCTTCTCTACCAGCAGTTCAAATCCATGAAACTTACCGATAGCTGTTGTCTCACCTGTCTTACACTTGCTGATTGCTTCAAGCATCATGGTTCCGCCATCCACTCGCTCTGTGTAAGTTGCCTTGCCAATGGTAATCGCAAAGTCAGGACTTGTAATCAGTTCCTTATCCCTTTCCTTTACATCTTCCCTTACATTGGCAAGCTTTTCCGTTGCAGTCTTAATCAGCTTCGGATACTTGATCATAAAGTTATCCTGCAAGCCATACCTCTGATTGTCATACGATGCCTTTAACAGCTTCAATCTCTGCACATCATTGTCAATCTCCATCTTTTCACGAATGAGGGGATTACCTGTAGCAACTGCCTTAATCTCCGCATAGGAAAGAGTTGCCTCGTCGATATCCTCACAGCTTCGACTCACCGCTTTGCTTGTCATTACCTGACTGATAAAACGCTGCTTATTTTCGACGAGCGACCAGTTGTATGCATCAAATGTTCCCTTTGTGACATATCTGTATATCGCAACTTCCTTGTTTTCATTACCCTGTCTGATACCTCGTCCCTCTCGCTGTTCTATGGAGCTTGGCTTCCAGGGGCAATCTACATGGTGCATTGCAACAAGATGTGTCTGAACATTAACACCTGTTCCACACTTGTCCGTAGATCCGATAAGCACTTTCTTCTTACCTGTCCTCATTTCCTTAAAAAGTGCATCTCTTTGTGCATCGGTCTTGGCATCGTGTATAAAGACTATCTCATCCTCTGGAATGCCATACTGTATCAGCGTTTCCTTCAGATAATCATAGATTGTAAAATCTTTATCCGGTCCCGGTGTTCCGATATCCGAAAAAATAAGCTGACAGCCTATATGACCATCAGCATTTCCTTTCTCGTATTCTTTCCACACATTTTCTGCTACCTTATTGAGTTTTCCATCTGGGTTATTCGGTGCATCCTTATCAATCAGTCTTGCATCTGTTCCAAGAAGTCTCGCCTCATGGGTTATCTTTAGGAAATTATCGACACTCGGATCAACTCCACCGCCTCTGATACGCTCTGCCCTTACCACGAAATCTTCCATGACCTGCTTTACATACCAGTCAGGCTCCGACTCCACGATGATAGGTTTGCCGCCCCTTAATGCCGGTACATCTAAGTCCAGCATATCGGCGGTCTGCACATCAGCAACCTCTCTGAAAATGTTCATAAGCTCCGGCAGATTCGTAAACTTATTGAACCTGCTCTTAAATCTAAAACCACTGCCTTCTACAGTAAGCTCCAGTGCAGTTGTCACTTCGCCAAAGTTTGCAGCCCATGAATCAAAGTGATAAATCCCCATCTCTTCAAGTGCCGCTTTCTGCAAGTAAAGCTGCATGACATACATCTCACACATGGTATTGGATATTGGTGTACCTGTTGCAAACACAATGCCCCTGCCATCATTTATCTCTGATAGATACTGACATTTAAGCTGCATATCCGTTGACTTCTTTGCCCCTGAACTGCTGATACCGGACACATTATTCATCTTTGAAAATATTGCGAGGTTCTTAAAATTATGTGCTTCATCTACCATAATCGAATCCACACCCAGCTCCTCAAAGGTAATCAAGTCGTCCTTCCTGCTCTCATCAGATAAGGATTTCAGCTGTTCCTCCAGCTTTTTCTTCTGGCTTTCCATCTGCTTTACTGTCCAGCGTTCTCCATTACGCTCTTTCATTTCATCAATGGCATAACTGATTTCCTCTATCTGCTCATTTAACATTCTTTCCTTTCTCTCTGCGGAGATTGGAATTTTCTCAAACTGCGAGTGTGACATGATAATGCAGTCATAATCCCCAGTTGCAATCCTTGAAACAAACTGCTTTCTGCGGCTCTTTTCAAAGTCGCGCTCCGTTGCAACAAGAATATTTGCTGACGGATAAAGCCTTAAAAACTCTGATGCTGTCTGACCGATAAGCGGCTTTGGAACAACCATGATTGTCTTATTGGCAAGTCCAAGTCTTTTCTGTTCCATACATGCCGCCATCATCTCAAAACTCTTGCCGGCTCCTACGCAGTGGGCAAGAAGTGTGTTTCCTCCGAGAAGGATTCTTGCCACAGCATTTTTCTGATGAGGCTTTAACTCAATCGCCGGATTCATTCCCGGAAACTGTAAATGGCTTCCGTCATACTCACGCAGACGGATGTTGTTGAATGTGTTATTGTAATACTCCACATACTTCTGTCTGCGTTCCGGCTCGGAAAACAACCATTCCTTAAACTTTTCCTTGATCATGTTCTGCTTTTCCCTTGCAAGCATAGTCTCATTCTTATTGACTTCATAGTGATATTTGCCATCACCATCATCAATCCTGTCCCTGACTGTTACAGTTTTCAGATTCAGTGTATCCTCAAAAATAGAATAAGCATCCATGCGGCTTGTACCATAGGTCTTAGTAGCTGCCACTGAATGCTTATCCATGCTTTTATTCTCAATGAACCATTCCATGCTCATCTTATTCAAATGCACCTGAATACCGGAATTATACCACTGGCTTCTGACTGCCCTTGCCCGCCTTGGTGTATTAAGCAGCTCATAGATAAACTGCTCATAATCAAGTGGCTCAATCCATGTGTTTCCAATCTTTACATCAATATGCGATGCTTCAATCCACTCCGGCTGCACCTTTTCAAGTGCTGCCACATTTCCTGCAAATCTTTCTGCCTGTGGATTGTCTGTATCAGCTGCCATAGCCTTTGCTACACGAAGCTTATCTCTTACATTACCAGACAGATACTCATCTGCTGTCTCCCAGCCTGCATCGGGATTATTCTCATTGTAGCGGTCGGGATTAAGGAAAATCAGTCCGTCCAGCTCCTCAACAAGAACACCTCTTTTAAGTTCCGTTGCAGCATCATCACTGAGTGATATTTCCTCTGTGGGATTGCCACTCTTTTCTGCCAGTTCTTCCATCGCCTTTGTGATATCAGGCTCATAGATACTGAGCATATATGGGATATTAACATACCCAAACTCACTGACCGACACATTAAGGGCTTCCACAGCAGTCTCCACTCTGTCAATCACAGTTTTTGCCTTGATTGTCTGCTTGTAAAACATATCTGCTTTCTTCACCTCCCCATCCTCATTTACATCTTCAAGACTGCAAAGAAGCGGGTAGTCGCTGTCATCCCTGAATGCAATCCTGTTGGCTTTGGAAGTGATTGCCCCATATTGTTTTACAAAGGCATCGTACTTTGTATTAAGAAGCTTCTGCTTATCTGCAAGCTCCTCCTCGCTGCAGCCCTCCATCTGGATATCAATCAGCTCCCTCGTGATAGTTCTGATTTCATCAAGACTTCGTATTCTCTCCTCAGCTGTCTGTGATACATCCTGCCTTTTCATCTCGGAATTTTCCCTGTAATAGAGCTTTCCAGCATAAAAAGTATAGGTGTAGTTTCTCACATCCGGATCAGCAGGAATAATTTCTTCACTCTGTTCCTCCTCATCAGAGATACGCTCAAAATCTGTCATCTGTGCCTTGATATTTCTGATTGCATTGTTGAGTGCTTCATACATGTTGAAATTCTCATCATCATTGACACAGACTGTATATCTGCTGTCCTGCCCGTAGATTCTTGTATCATATTCCATGTGACCAAGCATCATCTCCGGATGTTCGGCAAAATAGGAATTGACTGCAATGCCATCCTCCGTAACGCCCAAGTGTACCCAGTCAGGCTCTATTGCAATCTTTCGCTCCCTTTTCTGTAAAAACAGAATATCCGCTGTTACTTCTGTTCCTGCATTATCCTTAAACGCAGTATTCGGAAGTCTGACTGCTCCAACAAGCTCTGCTCTCTCTGCCAGATACTTTCTGATGGTAGGATTTGCTTTATCAAGCGTTCCCTTTGTGGTAATTACCGCAACCATGCCTCCCGGTCTTACCTGATCAAGTGCTTTTGCAAGGAAATAGTCGTGGATACGGAAGTTATACTTGTTGTACTTTGGATCAAATACCTTATAATCACCAAATGGCACATTTCCGACAACCACATCAAAGAAGTTATCCGGATAAGTAGTATTCTCAAATCCTGTGATACTGATATTGGCATTCTGATAAAGCTGCTTTGCAATTCTTCCTGAAATGCTGTCAAGCTCCACCCCATACAGCTTGCTTCTCTGCATTGGTGCCGGCATACTTCCAAAGAAGTTACCGATACCCATAGATGGCTCTAATACATTGCCGCCTCTGAAACCAAACTGGACAAGTGCCGAATTTATGCACATGGCAATCTCCGGCGAAGTATAAAAGGCGTTATTTACTGTTGCCCTTGCAGCACTGTATTCCTCATCAGATAAAAGGTCTTTCAGCTCTGCATATTCTTTGCTCCAGCCTGCGTTATTCTCATCAAATGCCTGTGACAGTCCGCCCCATCCGACAAACTTCGACAGAGTTTTCTGTTCCTCAGGTGTGGCAAGCCTGTTCTCTGATTCAATCTGCTTTAAAGTGCGGATTGCATCCATATTCCACTGGTATCTGGTCTTAGCACCGCCTTTTTCCATTTCCCAGAGGTTATAGTGGAAATTGTGTTTCGTCTGCCCGGCAACATTCTTCTCATTTTCAAGACTTTCTACTTGCTGTACTGGTTCCTGCTTTGGTGTAAAATCTACAGTTTCCTGTGATTCTGTATCAGCCTGAATATCATCCACAGATACTGATACTGCATCATCTGAAACCACATGTCCATTCTCATCAATCTTGGTTTCCCAGCCATTCGCTATTGCTCTTTCCCTGGTTTCAAGACGATTGGCTTTTACACTATCCTCGATATCAAAGAATCTCTTATAGACCGGATTCATCTTATCCCTGTCAGCCTTCTGCTTTGTCTCCTGATAATACTTCTTCTGGTCTTCTCCGCAGTAAAATGGCTGTTTTACCATATAGGATAAAATCTCGTATAACTCACGCCAGTCGAGAGCACCTTCCTTTCGCACACCATTCCTGTTCTTATAGCTGATCTTCACATATCCGCTTCTGATTGAGTACTCCACAAGACCATACTTATTGTTGGAATATGCTTTTCTTTCTGCATTATCTGTCCCTAATGCAATATCCCTGATAAGGTCAAGTTTATTGGGCATAAATGCAAAATCAGACTGCACAACATCCATAAGAAATGCTTTAAATGGTGTGTAACAGCTACAATCTGTCACCAGAATCTCAGCTGCATCACGCAGGTCTTCATCAAGCTCTGCTATCCTCTTGGCATAATCAATCGGTGTAATATACTGCAATTCTGATGGATCTTTTTCAGTTGTTTCAGCTTCTATCTCAGCACCATATTCTGCCTGTGTTACCATTCGGTCTTCATCGGAAGCTTCCTGTGGTGTCATGCCATATGCAGATACATAATCTCTGTTAGAAGCATAGCTCTCCGGCTCATCCGGTATTGCATAATCATCAATCTCTGATTCTGCCTCTTCCAGTTCCACTTCCCAGTATTCGGCATCAATGACCTCATCATCCTCACGGAGTCCGTCCATCGCAAGCTCATCAATACGAGGTGTCTCAGGCTGGTATTCCCCTGTAAGAATAAGGACACCAAGCTCTTTTTCGATATCTTTCCACGAAACATATCCTTCAACCTCTCCATCCTCATCTCGCCACTGAAAACGCAGTCCATTCCCATGAAATGTGTCATATCCGTGCAGTCCCAGTCCGTCAACCGGCCAGCCTGCACCTCCCTGACCATATTCTGCTTTGATACGCTTTGCCCTGGTTCCTGCATCAATCTCAGTTTCAAAAATCTTGCATACCCTGCCCTTGCCACCGATAAAACCTGTACCTCTCATAAGCACCTGTTTGATATACTCACTTGGTACTGTTGCAGACTTTTTGGGATTCAGGTAATTGTATTTACCTGCTAATGCAGCTTTTCTGTCCTGCTCGAACTGACGCATAAACTGATTATTGTTTTCGTCCTCAGTATGAATAGTGCCAATGCTTGCCTGCCCATTCTGGTCGAAAAAAAAGGAAGCCTGTGTATATTCGGCTTCCTTACTGACACCCAATGAGTTAATCTCATCAAGCTCCCTATTTAATTCTTCCTGTGTTTCTAATGAAACTTCATCACGATCTGGTGGAGCACTACTTCCTCTGCCTGCATCTTCGCCTGCTCTCTTATCTTCCACATCTCCATTGTCGATGACGGATTCTGTGGCTTGTGCTTCGCCAGATACTGCATCTCCAGCTGGTCGTACAGCTGGTTCGCTTCCTCCTCTACCGCTGACATCTTCTCGTACATCTTCCCGAATCTCATCAGCGTCTTGTATCTTGCCGGCTCGTTCTCCTTTAGATAGTTCATCGCCATCCTTCCGTATTTGCCCAGCTTCGTGAGATCCTCCGTCTCGTCCGGCATCTCTATCTTCGGATAAAGCAGTCCGTCCACTTCCTTGTAAGTCATTTCTTCTAACATATCCAATTCTCCTTTCGCTCTCGATTGCCTTTAAGTTACGACTAAATTCTCTAAGAACACTACAGGAGACATCGCATACAATGGAACCAAGACGGTAAATTATCTCTTCGTCTTTGATATTTACGACCTGACTAAAATCCTGTTCTTGCACAGATAAGTCAAATCCGCATCTCGTCCCTACAGCAAACATGACGCTCTTATAAACAAGCTGCTCCATATCTAAATCCTGCTGTAAGCCATTGCGTTTTTCGTTGAATTCCTTTATCACACTACCTGATAGCTGCATAAGCTCGGTCATTCGATCTCCGAACTCTTCCTTTATTATAGCCCAAACACTTGTTCCTGTAAACTGTTTTAGTGTGTTTTTTAGAGACTCCTTATCATCGTTATCATACTGCTCAATCTGACCTTCTGATACGAGAAAATCCACATAATCCTTTAGATTCTCCCCCTCTAAGTCCCATGTCAGCTTTACATTCTTTCCTCCGGTATCACTGATATCAAAGATATATCTCATACGGGGATTAAGTGCCCTTGACGGGAAGATAGCACAGCCTTTCGCACCACGCTTTACATATCTTCCCACCTTTTTCCAGGTATCATAATCTGCCATAAGGGTACTTTTTTCCGGAGATCTCTGAGCTGTTACCATAACGATATTATCAAATTCATAGCGATATAACTGACCTACAACCTTTAACACATCCATCCAGCTTTTATTTGTTCTTGTGATGTTGCCTATCTCAGAGTCATATATCGCCTTGACCTTCATATCAACGCTCATATCCTAATCCTCCTACTTAAACATTTCTGCAAATAACCCTTTAGAGAGCATTAACTCCTCCTTGTCCAACTCGACTGCAAACTCATTGTCAATTGCCTGCTTTTCGCATTTATCCTTTTTCTTTGCAATCTTACGCACCACACGAAGAAGTACATAGCACTCCTTGGACTTTGCGATACTCTGCTTGAAAGTAAGCTCGTCCTCATCCAAAGCCTTCTGTGTCTTATAGATAATCTCCTTTAATTTTTCATTGATACCATCTACTTCATCAAGGGAAATAATAACGGATGTCTTTGCAACACCCGATCTGTCCCATTCCTTATGAAGTTCCTTTACTAAAAATTCCATGTTCTTAATTACTGTTGTTGAATCACTTTTCATCGTATCTTTCCTCCGATTTCTTTCTTATTTTCTTCTGGTAACGAAGAAGGGAGCTGTTCTTCGCTGATAGGCACAAAATCAACTCCCTTCATGTCCTCTGAACCAAGGACTATCTTTTCTGAATAATACATATCCATTGCTTTATTAATGGCATCATCAAGCGACTCTGCCTTTACTCTCTGTACTCTTGAGAGCACTTCTTTTATCTCGACATCAAATTCTTTTTCCATCCGGTAACCGCCTCCTACTCCAATCATTTTCATCGGCTCTTTTCTTCCTTTACCTGCTTTTTCTGAAAGCCTTTGTCATACTTTCCATCTTCAAGTCTGTCATAAAAACAGTCTTCCTCAATGGTTCCGAAGTCCTCATACATCTGGTGCAGGAAATCGTTTTGCATCTTCTTGGGAACATCATCATCCTTTGACATATCCTGATAAAAATAGAACTTCTGCTTGAGCTTTGCCCGGTAATCATAGATATCCTCTATCTTTTCCGGTGTGCCATACTCTCTTTTGTATGCCTTGAAATTCGTGGATGAGAGTGTGGAACCAAGATAAATGCCATGCTCCCACGATACCCCGATTGTGGTA
>OHKG01000877.1_pt1 | contig 10152 bp, 12 predicted proteins | sample 1568701 | NCBI WGS metagenome assembly OHKG01 (sample SAMEA3879529, study PRJEB24766) | human gut metagenome | biome: human-associated habitat; feature: feces | place: USA | collected 1985/1987 | reverse complement strand
TGTAAAGTGTTCCTCTATCTTCTTTTGTTGTTCCTCAAGATAAAAGTCCTGATTTTGTGCCGATACATAGCACCCTTTACCAGCTGTTGACTCTATAAATCCATCTTCTTGTAATGTGGCATAAGCTTTTTGTACCGTTAAAATACTAATGTGCAAGGACTTTGCCAATGACCTTACAGACGGAATGGCTTCACCTGTTTTCAATTCACCACTCATAATTGCCGCCTTGATTTGTGTAGAAATTTGTTCGTACAAAGGTCGGCTTGCCTTATTGCTTACAACAATATCCAAAATTCCACCGCCATTCTGTTACTTGCTATTATATAGTGTATTACATCTACAAGTACAGTATATAATAGTTGTGCCTTATTGTCAAGGGCAAGAATAAAGCGACAGAGATTTCTCCCTGCCGCCGTTGTGTTTATACTGTATAAATCAATTCTGAATTTACAATTTCCGTTGCACGATTACGAATATTGTTCATCTTCTGAACCCACAGCATTTGGTCGGTTGCTTTGAGTTCTTCGGTTACATTTTCTTTTTCGGCAAGTTCTTTTACCAGCCGGAGAAAAAGATTTTGAGCCTGCTGTTCAATATCTGCAAGATATGAATTTAGCTTACCGCTTGTCAGCAAATTGTAATAACGCACTTTATGATTTTGCTTCAAATATCGTTTATGCCTCATTGCCCAAGCGCCGATATTCGCTTTCTTTTCTTCTTCCGCCGGTAATAAATCGGGCAACATATAGTCGCCGACCTGCGTATAAGTACCGCCTGTTTGTTCAAAAATTGTGTTTGCCATTTTGTTTTACCTCCAAAAATTTATTTATCTTGAGCGTGGGTTTTCACGCTTACGACCTTTAATATTTCTTGCCTGTTCAAGCAACTCATCAATCTGTTTATGCCCGAAAACTTTACGCAAAAGCTTGTAATCCTTGACCTCTGAACGCAGATTTTCGTTTTCGCTTTTTAGTTTGCTGTTGATTTTCGACAACATTTCGTTCTCACGATAGAGATTGCCGTTCGTGATATTTAATCTATGGTAATTGTCCCAACCTTCAAAGCAACGAGCCAATGCCGTCTTGATTAACGCTTTTAATTTTTGAATAAGCGGCTCTGCAATTTTGGTTTTATATGCTTTTGCAGACATAAAACTTTGCGGTTCGGAGAGCTGATATTCGGGGGCATTATCGAGCATTTCTTCCACATTCCTTAATTTTTCCAAACCATCATCATAGTTTAACACTCGCTCGGATAACACATTAAATTCGGCTTGCTTTTCTTCGATTTTAGCACCCAATTGTTCAAGTTCTGCTGTTCTTTCTTGCTTTTTATAATCAAGAACAGACAAATGTTTTTCGTGCGTTCCTTTGTGTTCCCACTCAATTCCGTGTCGTTCCATAACGAATGCGAGTGCGGATTTTTCTGCGCTCACCCATTGATTCCACTCGGTATCTCCACGGGTTCCGCCCTTAAATCCTTGTGCGGCAAGCGCCTGCTTGAGTGATACTCTTGTATCAAGTCCACGCTTGCTTCCGGTGGTGAACGGAACAAAATCTATGTGCAAATGGGGTGTCGCTTCGTCCATATGAAGATGAGCAGAGAACACTTTTAACTGAGGATTTCTTTCCTGAAACCCACGATAATATTCGTTCAAAACCTCTCTTGCAAGTATTCCGCTTTCGCTTTCTGCGCTCATATTTTCCTTATCGCCAATCTGCAAAATCAGTTCGTGAAACGGCTTTTCTTGCTTTGAATTTCTGATTTTCTCATAGTAGTTTTCTATTCTGCGGTCGGCTCTTGTCTGTTTTTCGTTGTATCTTTTTAGTGCTTCATCAAACAATTCGTGATAGATTTTCTTTATCGGCTCGTTACAGTAATCAATGTTAAGATGACTACGCTCACCGTCAACATTTTCTGCCTTGAATTTGCGGCTGTTATGATTGACCGAGCCTTTACCCACCATTGCACTTATCGTTCTTTGCATTTTATATACCTCCAATCTCTAAAAATTGACCGTTCTCAGTTCTGTTACTCTTGTCAAGAGTAACGCAAAAGCACTTTTGACAGGCGAGCCCATCAAAAATGCAACCTGCAAGCAGGTTTTGCGTTCTCCGAAGGGCAAAGAGCCGCCTTTGAAAAGGCACTCTCTGCACACTCCGCTAAACTTTTGCTGTGACAAACCGTGACGATGGTGACAATGTTTTAGGCCACATCACCGTTCTCGGAGAGTTTGTCACGGTCGTCACGCATTGACACGCTTTCTTTCCAAAGGGATATTTTTCGTCCGCTGTGCGTGCGACTCGCTTTGTAATGAATGTCGTAATCTTTAAGCAACCGCCCGGCGTTGATACTAAGTCTTAGCGACAGAACATTAGGCTTAATATCCAATCCAATAAGTTTGCTCAATTCAGAAGCCGTCCCGTCCCATCGGCTACTGTCCGAAGAAAGAACAGTCGATACCTTTTCAAGCAGCGGGTCAGGCGGCTCTGTCCAAACTTCTGTTTCGCTTTTTTCAAATTCCCATATAAGTTTTTGCGGATTGCGAACAAGGTGTATTCGCTGATCCTGCTGATCTCTGCCGGTGACGTCAAGCGTTGCGGCATTGGTTGTTCGTTTCTCTTTGCTGAGAACAAAGGCGCCGTCTGCCGCACCGAGCAATCCGTTTGTGCCGGAGATTGTATCAAATTTATCGTCAGCCTGCTGTTTGCGTGTGTGATGGACGATAAGCATTGTTACCTTGTAGCTGTCGGCAAGCGCTTTCAGCTTTGCGACTACATCGTAATCACTGCCGTAGCTGTAATCCGCACCACCTGTCTCTCGAACACGCTTTAGCGTATCTATGATAATCAGTCCGGTGTCAGGGTGTTCCTGAATAAAACCTCTTATTTGGTCTTCCAAGCCGCCGTTTACGGTTTTGCTTTCTGTTGCAAAATACAAGTTGTCCGTTCCGTCAGCGCCGAACATATGATAGAGCCTGCGCTGTAAGCGAGGGTAATCATCTTCAAGGGCAAAATAAAGAACGGTTGCATTGCGGACTCTGTAATTCCAAAGCGGAGTTCCAGTGCTGATATGGTAAGCGAGCTGTGCCATCATAAAACTCTTTCCTACTTTCGGAGAACCCACGAACAAGTAAGTTCCCTGATAAAGCAGACCGTCTATAAGTGCGGTTTGTGTTTCGAAATCGGTATCATACAGAGCCGACATTGAAACAGTTTTCAAATATGACGGATCCATTTGCCTCAGCATTTCTCTTTGCATTTCACGAAAACTTTCGTCCAAATCCTTGATATTTTCATCGTTATCGTTTATACTAATGTCAGTACATTTTTGGATTGACTGCTCCGTATCTGCGCCAACAGATACATTCGGAGCGGTCTTTTCTTTTTTATCTATCATTCTGATTCCTCCTTTAACCCGCCGAGAATATCGGCTATCATTTCAATTAAATCAAGTAGCTCGTCATTGACGTCGCCGCCAGCCTCACTGCGCTGTAATTCTGCAAGCACCTCGGCAAGTTGATTTCGCAAGGCCTTGAACACTCTCGGATTGCCCTGAACAACAATATCTTTGTGGGTAAGTCGCCTTGTTGTATAATCTTGCTTAGTAAGCCCTGAGAGCCGCACATAAGTTTCAATTTGCTTATCTTCCTCCGGCGATACACGAAACGCTACGGTTTTGTTTCTCCAGCGGTTGTGATCATCTCTGTTTTTCAGTGACATTTTACTCGCCCCTTTCCATATCTAATTTATCTGCCATTTCAGCTTGCTTTGACGGGAACAAGTGCGCATAGTTGTAAGTTATATCAATGCTTTCATGTCCCACACGGTCTGCAATAGCCGTTGCAGAGAATCCCATATCAATCAGCAAACTAACGTGGCTGTGCCCTTACGGTATAATTACGACAAACCGGAAAAGCCCCGTATATCAAGGGTTTTCGGTTATCTGGCAAGGTTTTTCATCCTTTTCCAAACCGAAAAATCGAGCCGCGAAGTAGTTATTTCGTAGGGGGTGTTATAGTAACGACAAAAAAATACCGTTTGGGCGGGCTGTCAGCCCGTCCAAAAAATCAGGACATTTCCTCTGAAAAGAAGAAATGTCCTTTTTTTGTACCCAAAATCAGATGCCGACAGGAGGAACACAATGCCTGAAAAAACCGTGCAGAAGGAACCGGGCAAAAAGCCCGCGCCATCCAAAAAGCCGAAACCGCAGCAGGAAGTAGTTGTTCAGATTTCGCTCTCTGAGCTGCACCCGTTCCCGGATCACCCCTTTCAGGTGCGGGAGGATGCGTCCATGCAGGAAACCGCCGAAAGCGTCAAGGAGTACGGCGTCCTCGTCCCCGCGCTGGCACGGCCACGGGAGGACGGCGGTTATGAGCTGATTGCAGGCCACCGCCGCAAACACGCCTGCGAGTTAGCTGGGCTGGCCACCATGCCCGTCATTGTCCGTGACATTGACCGGGACGCTGCCACCATCATCATGGTGGACAGCAACCTTCAGCGTGAGAACATTCTCCCCTCCGAACGCGCCAAAGCCTACAAGATGAAGATGGAGGCCATCAAGCGGCAGGGCGCACGGACGGATCTGACTTCGCCGAAAATTTCGGCGAAGTTCCGCAGCGATGATGAAGTTGGTCAGGATGCCGGTGTGAGCGGAGATACCATCCGCAACTACATCGCCCTGACGCAGTTAGTCCCGGAGCTTCAGCAGATGGTGGACGAGAAGAAAATCGCCCTCAGTCCCGCCTATCAGCTTGCGGCGCTGACACCCAAGGAGCAGGGCTTGCTTCTGGAAACCATCGACAGCGAACAGGCCACCCCCTCACTCTCGCAGGCGCAGCGGATGAAAAAGCTCAGTCAGAGCGGCGAGCTGAACGAGGACACCATGCTCTCCATTATGATGGAGCAGAAGAAACCGGAGAAGAACGACATCACCCTTTCCGGTGAAAAGCTCCGCAAATATTTCCCACGTTCCTATACCCCATTTCAGATCGAGAACACCATCTTCAAATTACTGGACGCATGGCAGAAAAAGCGCCAGCGCGATCAGAGCCGATGAGCGGACAAGCAGTTTGTTTGTCCGCTATTTTCATGCCAAAAGGAGGACGCCATGTATATCAACACATTCAAATATACCCCCAAGGATGTGAGCTGCCAGCTCTGTACCGAGTATGTGAAAAAGCTGGGCTGTACCGCCCTGCGCTGCCCGTGGCTGGCCGAGCGCATTGAGGCCGGTGTGGTCGGCTACCGCGAGGCAGTCTTAGAGACATTTCCCCATGAACGCCGCCTGTTCCAGCGCCTGAACCTGCTGATCAAGCACTATCCCGGAAGCCTTTGGAGCAACGAGCAGCATGAGCGCCGAATGCAGTATCAATGTGCCGTGCAGGGCTACCGCCGCCGCAGGGATACCAACGCCTATTATGCGGCCATGTACCTGCTGACCTCTAATGACGACATTTACCGCCGCACGGCAAACTGCTTCTGCAAGGACGGGATTGAGTTCGGTTATGCGATGTTGAAAAACACCTCGCCGCACAACTACGCACTGTTCATGGCGGCGCGCGACCTCTGCGACAAGACGGAGGCCGTCACGATGGCGGACTTGGCGGAACCGGAGGTCATTGACCCGGAGGCGCTGCGCCTGATCGTCAACGCCACTCTGATCGCCCGTTACGGGCTTGCCGCCTTTCAGATCAGAGCGCGAGGTGCCGAATATGAACGCTGATGATTTTGTCGGCGGGCACAGCATCCTTGCGCTGGAGCGCTTTATGGACGAAACCCGCCACATGATTATTTTTGATGTCCTGTCGTGGAAATCCCCCGTGGGCGAAAAGGGCGAACGGCTGCGGCTGTTCCTCTCCGACGTAGGATATGCCAAGGCGCAGGCATCCGAGAGGCGCGGAGAAATCAAAATCCGTAAACACGCCGCCGTCATTGAGGGGCATATCCTCCCTGACCGGAAAAAGCGGCGTCACTAAAATGATTGGAGGAATTACCATGAGCAGAGTAACAGAGCTGGAAAAAGCGCTGACCACGCTGTTCCGCAAGGGTACGGAGGTCGGCTACACGGAAACGGAGATCGACGAGTTTCTGGAAAATATCGACTATCACGCCCTGCTGCAAGCCGTTTGGAACAAGGCTGAAACGGTCTATGCCTACCGCGCAGACGGCAAAAATGCGCTGAGCTTGGACTATCGAAGCGCGGAGCTGTTCAAGCAGCGAGCGACGCTTCTCTATGAGGACGTGGGCGACAGCTATATCGGCGCGGTGTTTGCCGCCCGGTCGATGGAGTTGTGGCTGCTGGAGGATATGGGCTTTGCCGTCGTTGCCAAATTCAGCGTGAACGCCGGAGAAGGCGAATACGTCACCGAGTATCGCGTCTACAAGGGCAGCGATTGGGCAGACAGCGAGATTTCTCTGGATTTGGAGGACTTGGTGGCCGAGCTTGCCGCCCTGTGCGATCCCTACTACGAACACGAGCAGCCCATCTATGAGCTGTGATGTGGGAAAGGAGTGAAAACGGAGCGGCTTCCCCATGCGGGAAACCATTCAGAACGCAAACGGCAAGCAGTTTCACGCCGTCAGCCTGTCCGGTGGCAAGGACAGTACCGCCATGCTGCTTTTGATGATCGAACGGGATATGCCCATCGACATGGTGCTGTCAGCGGACACCGGCATGGAGTTCCCGGAAATGTATGAACACCTTGCCAAACTGGACGAGCATCTTTTCCGGGAGCGCGGCATCCATATTACCACGCTGCGGCATCCCAAGGGCTTTGAATACCTGATGTTCGACGAACCCAAGCAGAAGCCCCGCAGTCTGGAAAACCGTGCAAAGCTGGGCATCCCGCCCTACGGCAACGGCTGGCCGGGAATCCGCGTCCGCTGGTGTACCGGGCAGCTCAAAACGCACCTCATCACCAAGGAGGTCAACCGGCTCAAAGGCGAGCTGGGCGCGATCCACTATGTCGGTATCGCCGCCGATGAAGCGTGGCGCTGCAAGGATGAGCGGTATCCCCTCGTGGAATGGGGCATCACGGAGGCGCAGGCGCTCCAAGCCTGTTACGACCGTGGCTTTGACTTCGGCGGGCTGTATGAGATTTACCACCGTGCGTCCTGCTGGTGCTGCCCGTTCCAGCGTATCGACGAGCTGCGGAAGCTGCGAAAACACCACCCGGAGCTGTGGGGAAAGCTGCTGGAGCTGGATCGCCGTGCGCTGGCGCAGTTCGGCCCCGGCCCGCTGGGACAGTTCAAGCAGAACTGGAGCGTAAAGCGGCTGGATACGCGGTTTGCCGAGGAGGACGGCCAAACAGGTTGACAGCCCTGCGGAAAGGATTGAAGCAATATGGCTGTATTTCGCGTTGAACGGACGCGGGATTACACGGTGATGTGCAACCATCACCTGAAAGACAGCAATCTTTCCCTGAAAGCCAAGGGGCTGCTCTCCATGATGCTCTCCCTCCCCGACGAGTGGAATTACACCACGCGGGGGCTGGCTGCGATCTGCAAGGAGGGCGTGGACGCCATCGGGAAAACGCTCAAGGAGCTGGAGCTGGCGGGCTACATCATCCGCCGTCAGCTTCGCGGCAAGGACGGGCGCATTTCCGACACGGAGTACACCATCTTCGAGAAGCCCCGAAATCCCTCTCCACCGGATACGACTTTACCAGATACGGAAAACCCGTATCTGGATAACCCGGATACGGAGGCACCGGATACGGATAATCCCGCGCAATTAAATACTAAGAAATCTAATACTCAAAAATCAAATACTGATCTATCAAGCACTCATTCATTCTTTCTGCCTGCGGCGGACGGAATGACGGATGGATTTGAGAAAAAAGCGGAGATCAGAGAGCAAATCGAATACGACATTCTCTGTCAGCAGTATGACCGGATGCAGCTTGATGAGCTGGTGGAGATTATGCTGGAGGTCGCTATGAACCGCAGCCCCACAGTCAAGATCGGGCGGGATGCGGAGTATCCCACCGGCTTCGTGCAACAGCGCTTTGAAAAGATCACCTCCATGCACATCGAAAAGGTCATGGACGGTATCCGCGAGAACACCACCCGCGTTTGGAATACGAAAGCCTATCTCATGGCGGCGCTGTTCAATTCCGTTTCCACCATCGACAACCACTATGCCATGCTGGTCAATCACGATTTTCACGGCGGCCCCTAAAGGCCGTCATTTTTCATGCCCGATTCCGGGAGAAAGGATTTGATACTGATGAAACGTCCCCTTGCCTACATCACCGCTCCGTGGAGCGAGAATGAGTTTGAGAACACCGAAAATGCTGCCAAGTATTGCAGAGCGGTCTATGACGCGGGCTTTTCGCCCATCTGCCCCACGCTGTTTCTGCCGCTGTTCCTACGCGATGAGATTCCGCAGGAGCACAAGGACTGCATCGACATGGCGCGGGAGTATCTGCGCCGCGCTCGTGTGCTGGTGGTTTGCGGCAGCACTGTGGATGAAAGCGTGAAAAACGACATCGCCGTGGCCGAGCGCCTGCGGATCACCGCCACCACGCTGGACGGCATCCTGACCGTCAAGGGACAGGGGCGCAGAAATGAATGAGCATCTTCTGCACCGGCTGGTGGTACCGCCTTAGTGTCACGGCATTCTCCCTGCAAATCGGAGGAAAGGAGCGTGATAAGTCATGCAGGAAGAAGTTGAACAGAGAATCGTATCCCTGATGATCTCCTGTGGGAAGCTGGGTGAACAGGAATTTCGTAAGGCCGTTGCCAAGCTGCTGGAGCAGCTAAAAAGCGACCATCAGAAGCATCAGTACAGCAAGGCCAATCCCCACGGAAAAATGACCGTCAAGCAGCTCGCCGCCAAGGATAAGGGATTGCAGAGCATCGAAGTCACCGATCAGAATATCGGCTCATTCAACCGGATCGCCCGGAAGTATGGCATTGACTTCGCTCCATTCAAGGTCAAGGGCGAAAAGCGATACATGGTGTTCTTCAAAGCGCCGGACGCTGACGCCATGACCGCCGCGTTCAAGGAATACACTGCCAAACAGGTCAGGAAGGCGGAACGCCCCTCGGTGCTGGAAAAGCTGCAACACTTCAAGTCGCTCATTCAGGCGGCTGTGGTGGACAGGACAAAGCGGAAGGAGCTGGAACGATGAAGCAAGTCAACGTCAAAAAGCTCATCCTTCCCAATATTCCGTATGTGTTCATCGCGCTGCTGGCCACCAAGGTCAGCGAGGCGGTGCGGCTGGCTCCCGGTTCGGACGCTTCCACGAAGCTGCTGAACATTATGACCGGTCTGAACACGGCGTTCCACTCCCTTGTCCCCAGCTTTCATCCCATTGACCTGTGCGTGGGCGTTGCCGCCGCCATCGCCATTCGGCTGGCGGTCTATATCAAGGGCAAAAACGCCAAGAAATTTCGCAAAAATCTGGAGTACGGCAGCGCCCGTTGGGGAACCGCCGAGGACATCAAGCCCTACGTCGATCCCGCATTTGAGAACAACATCATTCTCACGCAGACGGAGCGGCTGACGATGAACAGCCGCCCCAAAGACCCAAAAACGGCGCGGAACAAAAATGTCCTGATCGTCGGCGGCAGCGGTTCGGGCAAGACCCGCTTTTGGTTGAAGCCCAATCTGCTCCAATGCACCTCAAAAACCTATCCCACCAGCTTCGTCGTCACCGATCCCAAAGGGGACATCGTGGTTTCCTGCGGCCATGCGCTGCAAAAGAACGGGTATCAGATCAAGATTCTCAATTCCCTGAACTTTAAGAAGTCCATGCACTACAACCCGTTCGCCTACATCCACTCGGAAAAGGACATTTTGAAGCTGGTCACGACGCTGATCGCCAACACCAAGGGCGAGGGCAAGGCCGGGGACGATTTCTGGGTCAAGGCGGAAACGCTTTTGTACTGCGCCCTCATCGGATATATCCACTATGAAGCCCCGGTGGAAGAACAAAACTTTGCCACTCTTATCGAGTTCATCAACGCCATGGAAGTCCGGGAGGATGACGAGGAGTTCAAAAACCCCGTAGACCTGATGTTTGATGCACTGGAAGCCGAGAAGCCAAACCACTTTGCGGTGCGCCAGTATAAGAAATATAAGCTGGCCGCCGGTGTTGTATGCTCTAAAAGACTTCTTAATCAAGCGGTTGGGAAGTCTCTTAGA
>OHKG01000873.1_pt1 | contig 10175 bp, 9 predicted proteins | sample 1568701 | NCBI WGS metagenome assembly OHKG01 (sample SAMEA3879529, study PRJEB24766) | human gut metagenome | biome: human-associated habitat; feature: feces | place: USA | collected 1985/1987 | reverse complement strand
CTCCAGCTCGGTCTCGCTCACCTCGTCCTTCTTTGCCAGAGCGCCCAGACCATCAACAATGCCGGCAACCTCTGCGACCTTCGCATCGGTGTAGTCCTTCACAGCCTTGCTTGTAGGCACAGTGCTGTCATCAGCGTTCTCGCCGATAGCGGTAGCATAACCCTTGATCACAACAACCCAAGCGGATTTATTGTAGACCTCGCCAACACCGGTATCGGTATTGACATAGATCACGCCCTCGGCAGGAGTGGCAGGCTTACCCTCAGCGCTGGTATAGAGACGGACGCCCTCACCGTACTTCTTGTCACCGAAATACAGCTCGCGGGTGTCGTCAGTCAGGTAGAAGCTACCAGCATCACGAATGGCAGGCAGGTTGGCCTTGTTACCATGGTACACGAGTTTGTAGTTTGCAGTCATAGCATTTCATCCTTTCTTCTCACGTATTGTGGATTGATATATTTGTAAAGAAAACATCTCTGCATCCAGATTGTTGCCCGTTTGCATGAAATTGATTTTCTTTGCAGCTTTTGCGACTGGCACGAAATCAGAATACTCCTACCATATCGCGTACTACTTCCTCAGTAGTAGCAATAGATCCTTCTGTAATATCAGCAGCAGTACCGCCAACGGGGACGCCATAGGTTTTAATCTGACCAGCACTGATCCATGTCAGTTTGCTTTCCGCGCCATTGTTCATTACATAGAACAGGTCATCAGCCAATGTTTCACGCTCAATATCATCGGGTGTAAGTTTCCACGTACCTTCGATATTGTAAACACCGGTCTCCAAAGCACTGATTACAGTTCCGGTTCCTGCAATGTTTGTTACAGGGCGGTTTTTCAACTGGTCATAGTCAGAAACACCGCCAGAAGAACCGCCGCCTCCGCCCTGATTAGTCAAGGCAGAAATCCAGCTCAAATCAGCCATAATTGTGCCTCCTCTCAGAACATATAGTAAATATTGACATTAACCGCCTCAGAAAATTCCAGAGACGTAATGTTAATCTGATCCATGCCCAGCTCAAAAATACCAGTGATCAGTGGGATCTCCTTCCCGTTGATTTTCACTTTCGTTCCTTCTGGGCAAATCATACTGAGCTTCCGCAGCGACATTTGACCGAAGTTCAAAATGCTATTGGGATTATCCGCACGCTCATTCTGTTTGAAGATATCCAGCATATTGACATTCGGCGTCACAGTCCCGCTAAAACAACCCAAATGTGCCTGTGACATTTTTCTTACTCCTTTCCTAAGCAAGTACAACAAAGTCCAACTCTTCCAGAGTCATATCGTCGATCTCTGCCAAGGTTTTATCGTCCAGATCTGACAACAGGCGGTAGCGCTTCATGCCCGCATTCAGTGTCATTAGGATCTCTGCATCATTTGACACAGCAAACAAGCTGATCGTCTCGACAACCAGTTCGTAGAACATTTCGATAGCATTACCAATTTGCAGTTTCTTTTCTGCAATGGTTTCTGGTTCGGAAGTCTCAATACCGATTGCATTGCTACCGTGCCCCAGAGAATAGTGGAACTCTGTTTCTCCAATGCTTGCCGCAATCGCAAATGCGGCCTCCATTCCTGTTGTATAGCGATAAAGTAGCTCCGGGCTTGTCTGGTCAATACCGATCGCACTACTGCCTGACTCAAAATCGTGTTTCCGAAATGCAAGATCATTTGCACCAAAAACAGTCTGATTTTGAATAGTGTCAAAGACTTGCTTTTGTTCCGTAAGACTTTTTGCTACAATCGCCATTGCACTCTGCGCATCGCCAAGGGAACTCTTAGCATAAGCAATCGGCTGGCTAACTTTGATACCGATTTGACTTTCCAAGGCAAAGAAACTCTGGGCAAACAGCGTGAAAGCTGGGATATCCAGCCTCATCGCTGCCTGCTCCAGTTCGTTTCGATACTTGATAGTAAGTGCGGCGCTCGCTTCCAGACAAACTTGATCACCGATTTTCTCACTGACCGTAGCCAACATCTCGTCGATCTCCGACAACAGAGCAGATTGATTTGCCACTGCAATTTTCTTTTGCAGGCTGAAATATGACAGCATCGCCCGCAAAACTACTCTGTTTACAGCTGATACGCCATCACGAAATGGGAGGGAGTAAACGATGATTGAACCTTCAGTCAAACGCTGTTTCAGGAAAATATCGTACTCCTTCATCTCCTATCGCTCCTTATGCCGTCGGGTTCACCACAGACAGGTTCAGAGAACCCAGCTTGATGGTCATGATGGTTGCAGCCTCAACACGACGACTTGCAGACAGCTCGCCGTACATCAGCAGGTTGCCACCAGTCAGAGCATCGTAAACAACAAAGTGGGTCATAGTGCCCCACTCGGAAGTGCTCTCCGCAAAATCAATCGCAGCATTGTTGGTCACGACACCATTAACAGGGGCGCTCAAAGAAGTCAGCTCTACACGAGCATAGCCGGTGCCCTCACCAGGCTCAACAACGCCACTGCCATCCAGAGCAGGCGCGGCGCTACTCAGACCCAGATAATACTTCTCAGGCACAGCCGGGGTTTTCTTGGAGCCAAACACGTTGCCTGACACCAAATTCAGAAAATAGGTCGTATTCATCGTCCTCATCCTTTCTCAATGATTTTCTTTGTTGCTTAATGGAGGAAACTTTTGTTGATATTGTTCGCAATGCGAATAATACCCTGATCCGGGATCTCAATTTCCCCTGAGATATCCTGAATAGTAATCTGATAGATAAACTTACCGACCAGATCTACCGTTTCCTCTGGCAGCAACACCACACGCAGAACATTTGTTACAGTTCCGTCGCCGTCCTCACTCTTACTAACCTCCATCGGTTTGGCAATAAGCGGTGATCCGTTTTTGTTGACAAAATTGATCAACGCAAAACTGGCCGTACAGGAGGATAGATCAAACGGCTTTTTGTTTTGTGAAAAGAACGTGTGGAACACAAGTTCCTGCGTTGATCCTCCCACAAAGTCGATGGTAGGAAGTGAGTAAGGGCTGTAATCACAATTCATACCTATCACCGCCCTTTCAAATATTATTTTTCAGCGGATTTTGAAGTAGCTTCAACAATTTCCGCATTGTTCAAAACGTCGGCAACCTCTTCGAGAATGGCGATACTACCACTCAGATTTGCCAAATTCGCCTTGCCTTTTACATAGACATTGTTCAGCGCATTCAGCACGAATCCCAGTTGCTGCATAACTTGATCCTTCATATAGTCCTCCTTACAAAGACTTGATTTTTTCTTCCAGTTCGGAGATGCGACGGTAAAGCGTTTGAATCATGTAGGTATTCAAAGAGATAAACTCCCCATACCGCAGACGATAGAAAACGTCATCAATACCGTCTTTGGGATTGACTTCTTGGACAGGAGTAATTGTCAGGCCGGCAAAGTCATTCGTCGTCAAACCACTTTCCAACAATGCACGCTCAACGTCCTGCGCGATAAATCCAGTATGAAGTCTCTTAGACTTTCCAGCTTTTAGCTGATACTGAGTAGGTTTCAGCTTCATAAAGAAATTCTCGTACTTGTCCATTCTGTACTCGATTGCTTGCTTCAATCTCCTATCAGATCCGACCGAGATCTCTTCATCAGCAAACAAACCATTGTTTGTAATGGTAAAACCATGATCCGGTGCCTGCATACGCACACCTTTGTTGGTCGCAATAAAGTAGTATTCATCATCACTTCCGTACATTTTAGCGCCGTAAGTAAAACTCACGCCGTCACTGCCCCTCGCGCAACAGAATCCGCCATACTCACTGCCAAGAGTGATCAAATCGGCGTCAATCTGACCTGCACGAATATAGCTTGCATTGATATACAGCTTGCGCGTCGAAGAATCACTAAAAACGCCAAATTTTGTACCGCCATTTGTCAAAACATTAAAAACGTTTCGCTCATTGACGGTCGCATCGCTTCCGTCCATACCATCCTGGCCGTCTTTACCATTCTGGCCGTCTTCACCGCGAATCTTAATCGCCGAAGTCCAGGTCACTCCGCCATCGTAGGTATAAGAAGCATAGAGATCTCCGTCATTGATAGACTTGTGCCAACTGGTACTTCCCCTGGACGGATACGAGTTGTATGACCCGGTAGGAGGTGAGGCGGCAATACTGCAATACAACACCAAGCACGGGCTGTTGCCGCTGCCCCAAGTAATGCTGCCGTCCGCCATATTGATGCTGCCCTTCATAGTGACATTGCCGGACGGATCAACATAGAACGCGCCGTTGTTTACATCAATACCGCAGCCTTTCAGCCATCCACCAGATTGTGGATCGGCGGTCAGATTTCCACTCAGTCTTGAGGCAGAGAGCGTACCGCTAAACTCGCCATCTCTTGCGTGCAGTGTGCCGTCTCGCTTTACCCAGAATTTTGCATTCTCAGGTTTTGTAGCACCCGCCCAAATCGCATACAGCGAATTGGTATCCTTGGAAGAGTTGAGGGCAACAAAAGTAGAGTTTGATCCACAATGAAGCTCATTCTCGGCCAGTTCCCACCCGCCAATCGAACCGGAGTCGGCCTTGATTCTTCCTCTGAAATAAGCGCTGCCGTCTCGAAGATCCAGATAGAAGTTTGCGTTCTCAGGCATACCGTCCGCATCGAACTTGATATCGCCCCAATCGTCAATAAACTCCGGGGTCACGGTTGTACCGTTAGTATTGAACAGGAGCTTATTGCCGGCCACGATACCATACTTCGGATCGAAGATCATCAGGCCACCGTCGTCATGCTGCATAATGTACGAGGCGTTATACAACCACGCTCCGGTGGCGTCCACCTTGAATTGCATTACGCCGTTATCGTTGGCGTTCTCCAAGACGAGGTTGTTACCAATAATGAGACTACCCGCAAGCAGTTCTGTATTGATACCCCATGTCTCTCCAATCAGGATATCGTTACCCTTATCATCTTTGAGACCTGTTTTCGCATCGGAGTAAAACCGACCGATACCCAGTTTAGCAGTCTTCCAACCATCATCAGTCATGGCAATCATGTTGTCCACGATACGCAGTTGATACTTACTGTCACCGCCCACTTGGATACCCGCACCATTGATCACAACGCTCTGATTACTTGCGCCAATAATGGTGTTTACTGCCGCATTCAAGGCGTTCTCCATAAACTGCGAAACCTGAGTAGTCTTATTCGCAGTTCTGTTGTAGAGGTATTTGCTGGTATCAAAACTGCGGCTGGACGCACTGACCTTATTGACCTCACTCAGCCAATTCGCAACTACGTCACGTTTTTGGAAACGGTTAGAAAAGGTCAATGTCAACTTCTCGGGGTTCTCAAAGTCCAGAGCTACCCCGATCAGCTTCGGCTCGATCACACCACCATCACCGACGTTCAGATAAATGCTCTTGCCGAACTCCAATTTATTCTTAAACGGCTCAAATTCTTTCTGGAACAAGAAATTAGCCGTATCAATGGAAAACTCGTAAACAGGCCATGCCCATTCATCCAAAAGCTCTTCGCCAAATGCGTACAGCTCTTGCGCCACAGAATATTTTTGATACTCGTTCACATTTACTGTGAAAAACAGCTTGGATGTGCCCGCCTCAAAAGAAATCTGGGTGCCTTTGTTCTCCGTTACCCCATCCTGAGAAACAGGAGAAATATCACTGCTGAACTGAGAAAGTATGCCGGATGCAGTAACAAGTCCGCTCGGGAAGCTATGCTCATCAAACATCGTAGATCCCATGTACACCGTCAGTACATATTCGTTTGTACTTGGGTTAACCTCCAAAGTACCACGCACAATGTCTGCCGTCAGCTTTGCGCTGGCAATTTTCAAAACGCCGCCCGCAATAGCATACATACTTTTACCGTTAAGACTTGCCTGTGCAATATCAGCCCCGGTCAATGTAACCTCCCCCTGCAATGTGGAGATGGCACCAGAAGCCGATGTATCTACATCGGTCGCAACGAAAGTTTCTTCTGCCGCTTCGCCCTCAATCAAATAGTGGTTGAGGATTTTTTGTTCGGCTTTTGTGAAATACTTGGAAATAGACAGCTGCTCTACAACACCCTGAATATCAGTGGTATACCGATCAATCTCTGCCTGCAAATTCGCAATCACTGTTTCTTGCGCCTCAATCTCAGAGTTCTTTGCAGAGATTTTCTCATTGATCTCTGTCAGCTGTTGCTGTTGACTTGTCTTTCCAGCGGCAGTGGATTCCAGAGCCATTGTCTGGATAATTACGCTTTGTTGCGTAGTCAGGACTTCCAAATCGCCTTTCAGCGAAGCGAGTGTCGCTTCCTCCGCCAGCCTTTGGGCGGTTCTGGATGCCCGTGCTGCTACCAGATTGGTGTAGTGAGTTTGGTTGCTTTTAATTGCAGCATTCCAGCTCTTGACACGCTCGGCCAAAGTAACTGTGCTGCCCTCGGCGATCACATCAAAATCGCCGTTGGAAATGAAGTATGACAGGTTTACCATGTAGTCTGTGCCGATCGGGTTTACATCCCGAATACTCAGGTCGTCCGACCCGTACAGATGGAGCTTTGTCACCATATCATCGGTAAGCTCTTCCAGATCAACCGCGTCCACCAAATTCTGATAACTCAGATAGATAGGTACGGTTCCACGGCTTTTGCCCGCGTCGTAAGCACTAATTGTCCTGGCGTACACGTCAAACACAATCGTGCAGTTATACTTCTCCATAGCACTGCCATAGCAAAAACTCAAGGCGTCGCTATCGTACTCGTCAAAGGTGCGATAACATCCAATCAGCTTGGGGTCAACATACCCAATATTCCATGTCGTATCCAATTCCAGAATACGGCCCAGAATAGTATCCTCCGGCTGAACAGGATTCCAGAAGTTATACGTTCCTTCTTCCAAATAGAGTTTCTTTTTCTCAAAAAGCTGCTCAATAGAGTATCCGGTAATATGCTTTACCTCAGATACACCGTCACCTGATGTAGCCGGCCTCTGAAGAATGTAGATACCAAGCTGTTCGGTAAACAGCATTTTGTAGCTGGTCAGCAAATGATAAACCGGATTGATTTTCCCATCGGAATGCCGAGGAACATCGAACTCAACGCGGCTTACATCCGCATAGTTCAATTCAAAATTAAGGTTGCTGACCCAAGGGATAACCCCAAGCTCTTTACCGGCCAGAGTCTGCAACCGCAAAGCGGGCTGCTTAATCTGGCTGGCTTCCAATTTAGAATAATCCAGATACACCTCTGGCCTCCTTTCTTATGCTCCGACGTTATAAAGGTATCGACCGCTGATCGTTACGCTCCCAGTTCCAGTGAATACCAATTCATTGTCTCCGGGTTCCAACTCCAAAAACACAAAATTGAAGTGTTCATAAAGATCGTAGCCAGAAACTTCCTCGGTAACTACCTGGTTCTCATTGTCAACACGGATAGACAAACTGCTTCCCGGCAAATTATCAAACCGCATTTCTGCTCCGGTCGTCTTGTTCTTTACTGCAAAACTGGTACAGCCGGCAGCAAGAGTGACCAACATTTCTGGGCGCAACTTTTCCATGCAGGTACTGTCGTTGTAAAACCGCACCGCTGTTCCCCCGCTGATTTGATAGGTCTTCGCAAATGGATAACTATATCCATATGGGCAGTCGCAGATGATTTTAGCTTCAAACGCCATAGGCACCCAGCTGAGATGAATAGGCGTCAGTTCCTGAACGAGACACCGGAATTGAATATGCTCCATATCCGGCTGATCAATACTGAGCCATTGGTACTCCTGATACCCTGTCAGCCATTTTGAAACCGCCTGCATTTCATAGCGATCCAACTTATGATCTGCTCCGAAAATCAACGTAAAGCTCAACGGACTATCGTTATATCGCACACCATAGTGGATCGGCGCAACACGATTTGCCAGCCGCGTCTCCACCAGATTTGCTTTATTGCCAAAACTATTGGCACTATGTTTATTGCTGGACATATCCGCAATGTACATACCAAACATGGAAGCGGGCATACCAGCATAGGTAAATTCATAGCTTTTGAACATTGTCTTCCCTTCCTTGCTATATGAAAGGGACGCCCAATTTCGGGCGTCCCAATCTTATCTCCCGATTCCAATGAGCCGTCCAATCTGATTGACCATATCGCGTGTAACCTTGATATGCTTATCAACCGTAGACTGGTCGGCACCATGAATGATCGTATCGCCAATCTGCACTTCAATGGGTCTGCTGTTGTTGGTGATATTATTTACCGTCTTACTGCCGCCTACCTGCTTCATCACATCAGACAAAGTAGACTTGCCAGCATAATCCGGCAGATCACTCATTGCGTCAGAGAGCATATTGATACGATCCATCTGTGTGGTCAGATTGTCCACCATCTGTTCGCTCAATACCCACTCCTTGGTTTTCAGCAGAGAGAGTTGTTCGTTGGACTTGATATCTCCTCCGCCGACAATGCCACCCTCATGATAGGTGTACTTTCTGTACTTACCCTCGAACAATTTAATCGCCGCTCCTGCGTTGCCCAGCGGCTCCGCTGGCAAAAAAAATAGGGTACAGAAATCCATTGCGGAAATCTGTACCCTATCTTTATTTTCTTGTCAAAAAAAATAGGGAGTCAGCCCGTAGGCCAACCCCCTGGTAAAAGAACCAACATTCGATTAGTCGCAACTTTGTCAATATAGATACTTCACAAGATCATCAGAAAGAAAATCTTTGATAACCAATGGAGGCTTTTTATCTTTATCAGCGTATGTCATTGTAGAATACTTGTCCACAGAAGCATCCTTAGAAAAGATAAAATCAATGAACTCCGCGTCAGCGCTACTCTCAATCGCTTTATCCTTCACACGCAATGTTCTGGATAAAAACCAATCGTTTATCTTATTTCCTTCCAAATCAAGATTCTCAGACAAACCAATCGTAAAATCTAAATTGGTTACACCGATTTTGTAAGTAAGGGTGACAGTCTTCATATCTTTTACAACGCATACAACATTATTTGTCAGTGCGGGCAACATCGTCAAGCACGGAAGTTTTCTCTTCGCACCTCTGTATGTATGCTCCCTGTCATAGAAGATCTGACCAGCAGACAGCATTGAACTTTTTGCTTTGTCATAAAATTCTTGAGCACTGATAGAAGAATTTACGCCAGTCAAGTGTCTGAAGCGATCTGTCGGAAAAACTACTTCAAAGTAAGATTCTCCATACACATATAAGAAAACTCTACCAGCGAGTTTGTCCCGATACACTTCTGAGGCAGTTATGATTTGCTTGCGGATCTGTTCGTCCTTGATATTTTTTGTATCCATATCTCTGCCTCTTTCGACAAACATAATCATAGAAAAGGAGGAATAGCCAACGCTATTCCTCCTTAGCTGCTTGAGTAGAGAGTTTTCTGCTGGTTGTCAGCCGCGACGCCCAGTTAAAGCGTCTATTGGTGCGGAAATAATTAAGTCCCCCGCATGGACTACAGCAGTTAATTCCCGCTGCCGGACGCGACACCCAGTTAAGATGTCATTCGGCGTGGGTTTTTATCCTGTCCCACTCCCAGCACAACTTTTTACGGTGCTCTCACACCGGAAACATTACTGTTTCTATTATCATTATAGGCGGATTTCTCTGTTTTGTCAACAGGAAACTTCATCCACATAATGCGCCATTTTTTGGCCCCCACCGGGGTAAAACCGCGGTATGTTCGGCAAATGTGGTAAAGCTGTGGTAAAATGAAAATCGCTTCTCAAATGCTACAACTTTTTGTTCTAAAAACAGGCATCTTTCCTTGTTTTTAGCCCATTTCAGAACATTTTTCAAGTATTACTCTCCGAGCGGCTTCATTGTCGGGAACAGGATGACCTCCCGGATGGTGTCCGCGCCGGTGAGCAGCATGACGCAGCGGTCGATGCCCATACCCATGCCGCCCGTGGGAGGCATACCGTATTCCATGGCGGTGAGGAAATCCTCGTCCAGCATTTCGGTCTCGTCATCGCCCCGCTCCCGCTGCTCCACCTGCTTTTCAAAGCGCTGGCGCTGGTCGATGGGGTCATTCAGCTCGGAATAGGCGTTGGCCAGCTCGCTGTGGCAGATAAACAGCTCGAAGCGCTCCGTCAGCCGGGGATCGGCAGGGCTGCGCTTGGTCAGGGGGCTGACCTCCACAGGATACATGGTAATGAAGGTGGGCTGGATCAGCTTCTCCTCCACCTTCTGATCGAAGCAGGCGTA
>OHKG01000868.1_pt1 | contig 10233 bp, 14 predicted proteins | sample 1568701 | NCBI WGS metagenome assembly OHKG01 (sample SAMEA3879529, study PRJEB24766) | human gut metagenome | biome: human-associated habitat; feature: feces | place: USA | collected 1985/1987 | reverse complement strand
CTGACTTGCCAATGGAGCTGGATGCCTTCAACGATTTTGCGGAGGCAGTGGAGGCCATGCCTTCCCGCGAAAAACAGATCCCGAAGCTGAAAGCCCTGCTGGAGCATTTCGAGGTAACGGATCTGGCTACTGCTGCGGGCCTTGCCGAGCATATCGGAGATTACATCCTCACGCCGGAGATCAGTTCGCCGCAGGAGGCGGCCATTGATGAACTGAACTTCACAATGGATGCCCACTCGGCAGAACTGCTCCTACCTCATGTAAATCTCTTCGCCTACGGGAACGAGATCATCAAGGATGACAATGCCACACTTACATCCTACGGCCTGCTGCATCGGGAGGACTATCAGCCGATGCAGACACCAGTGCAGGAGCGCTTTGAAATGGATATGCAGTAACTGACATGATTCTATCCTGCCAAGCCAGCAGATAGAAAATACAACAAGGGGCCGTTTTTCCGGATGGGGAAAAGCGGCCCCTTCTTTTTTGCGCTCATTTTTGCCTCCTATTCCGGATAACGGCTCCGGAAAGGAGGATCTGTGGCAATCAATGAAGCCCTCGCGGAATATCTTGCACTTTACCACAAAGGCGAGGCAAATGCCGTCACCAGCCGGGAGCTGGAGTGCACCTTCCAAATGCATGGCTCTGAGCTGCGCCGGGAGATCAACACCCTGCGCGGTGTCGGCATTCCCATTTGCAGCTTTAAAGGCGGCTACTACTATGCGGCTACACTCGAGGAACTGGAGCGCTGTATCCGCCAGCTCCGCAGTCGGATCAAGAAGATCGCATTTGCGGAGCGTGGCCTGTCCAGCGCTTTGCCGGACTATGTAGACACTGGTCAGCTTTCTCTCCCGCTGGATGGGGGTGATGCCCCTTGAACAGCTTTATCCCCTGGGTGGGCGGCAAGAGCAAGCTGCTGTGGATCATCAACAAGATGGCTCCAGATCACTACAGCCGATTCATCGATGTCTTCGGCGGCAGCGGCACGGTGACCATGAGCCGCCCCATTCAGCCGGGCTGCATGGAAGTCTACAACGACTTCAACAGCAATCTTACGAATCTCTTCTGCTGTGTGAAAAACCGCCCCTTAGCGCTACTGGCGGAATTGGGCTTCCTGCCTCTGAACACGCGGGATGATTTCAATGTCCTGTACAAGTTTCTCTCCAAGGGCGAGATCACAGATGACTACCTGCAGGAGGAAATGGAACTGACCGAGATCCTGCTTAAACCGCCCGAGGCCGAAGCCATCCGCACGCTCCTGCTGGAGCGTGCTCCCCGTGGAGATGTCCGCCGTGCCGCAGATTTCTTCAAGCTGGTTCGGTACAGCTTCAGCGGCAGCTCTAAATCATTTGGCGGTAAGCCCTGTGATATCCGTCGCTTCTTCCACCTGATTTGGGAGTGCTCTCGCAGATTGGCGAATGTCATTGTGGAGAACAAGGACTTCGAGGATGTCATCCGCCAGTATGACCGGGGCGATGCGTGGATCTACTGTGACCCGCCGTACTTTGAGGCCGAATGCTATGAGGTAGCCTTCCCCAAGGAAAATCATCAGCGTCTCCATGATACGCTTCTGAACTGCCAAGGGTATGTCATGTTGTCCTACAACTACTGCCCGTACATTTGCGAGCTGTATCAGGAGTTCTACATTTTCCGCGTTGTGCGCCCCAACAGTATGTCCCAGACGGCGGGCAGCGAATATGAGGAAGTTATCATCACCAACTACGATCCTCGCAAAGCCTGCTGGCAGCTCAGTTTGGAGAGCCTGCTGAACTGCGGCAGTGAGGCCAGATATGAACTGATCCATGAGCCAGAAAGACCAATCAAAACGACAAATTAAAGGAGGATACCTCATGAATTTTATGAAATACCCCACGAAGAACGATATCAGCATTTCCAATGCCGTTCTGAAGCTGGCCAAGCTCCAGAATGCGGAAAGGCTGGAGCTCACAGCGGCCACGGGCGCAGTCATTGTGACCAGCGGCAGGATGACAGCGAAGGAGCTCCTCAGCACAGTACAGTCGCTGACTGGGCGAGCTGCCGAGCTTATGACCTTGCTCCGTCTCACCTGTGGCGACTGCACGAATTGCAGCGAAGAATGTGCGTACCGAGATAAGTCAATCACCGAGCTTATCCGCCCCGCTGTGGTCGTTCCTGATTGGGCACGACAGGATGCAGGTTTGGCTGGCGATGCCAAACTGGACTGCTATGTGGATGAGGATTCCGGCGAGATCAGCGTGTGCGAGGCAGATTATGAGCACGACCTCTCCGATGTGCCGCCCGAGCTTCTGCTCGCTCTGCATCAGTGCGGCTGCTGCCTGTCCGCGCTGGAGGATGCGCTGATGGAGGACAATGTCATCTACGATAAGTGATGCGAAAAATACAGGAGGAAGAACAGTAAAGTGAACGAAACCTATCTCTACCCCTACTCGGTACAGGAGGCTAAGAAAAGAAATCAGCTCCCCATGTGGCGAGAGAGCTTCCATGCCAATGTTGCCTGCCGGAATGCCATCGAGGAGACGATCCGTCAGAACTTCGACGGGATGCACCTGAAGAAGGACTGCCTCGAACCTGTGCTTGCGGAATATGGCTACAAGCGCACGGAATGGGTGCTGGCCACCACTCTGCAGGAGCTTTCCTGGGACGGACGTTTCAGCAGGACCAACAAGCAGTGGGCGGCGCGGCGCTATATTCCGCAGGACGAGCGGCACAACGCCGAGATCACCGTCCGAAGTCACCCCGCCATACTGGATGGCTTCGTAGACCTCTATCGGAAAGCGTATCAGGAGCTGGGTCTGTTCGGCCCGGAGCATTGCGTCGGTGACCGTGCCGAGCAGGATTACACCGGTAAGGTGCTGGTGCTCAGTCCCGATACGCTGAAAGAGTCCTGCTGGAGTCAGGAAAACCAGCTGTGGTACGCCCACGACGGCTTCGGATGCAGTCCCCACGCTATCGGACGCTCGGTGCGCTGCACTTGTCTGGGCGATGGCGAAATGACCAGGTGGAACCGGGATGAGTTTGTCGGCGTGTTGGATGAGAAATTCCTGCCCGATTGGGCCAAAGAGAGTCTGTCGCAGTTTCAGCAGGAAGAAGCCGCCGAATCCCCCGGTATGAACAATCAAACCATGTAACAGGAAGGAGAAAAACTCTATGGCAGCAACGCAGAAGAAAAAGCAGCAGGAAGCCCCTGCGCCCCAGGTCGAGGCGAGGATCGACCGTATGGTGGACGGTGACTACAAAACCAAAGCCTATGCCAGCGTGACCATCGCCGGCGCATTTGCCGTTCACGGCCTCCGTGTCATTGAGACGGACAAGGGGCGCTTCATCTCCATGCCCCAGGAGTCCTACAAGAAAAACGGCGAGACGGTGTATAACGACACCTTCCATGCCGTCACCGCCGAGGCAAGGACTGCGCTGGTGGATGCGGTCAACGATGCTTACGAGCAGAGGTTGCAGGAACGCATGGAGCAGAGCGAGGACGCACCCGCTCAGGGCATGGAACAGCAGATGTAAGCGCCACGGTGCGAAAGGAGGTGACGGAACTTGGTGCGATTCACCGTGGATAACCGAAATTGGCTCATCTTTTACGGCAATCCTGTGGGCTATGTGAAGGCGGATACCGCCGTGGTGGATGAAATGTTCCGCACGGACGAGCTCAACCAATATCTGAGCCGCATGAACCTGACACCCCGTTGGGAGGACGGGATTTTTGACCGTTTCGTATCCGGCGAGGTGACCGGCGAAGAACCGATGCAGCCTCAAAAGGGCTGCCGCATCTGGCAGCTCAAAAAGGATGTGGACGTGGCGATGCGCTTCATCGGGTACGAGGATCAGGTGCGGAAGTTCGGAGAACCGGATGCCGGGAATTACACGCTCGTGTTCGACGGCGACCTCGGTACCAGCGATCTGGAGCAGATCTATACCATCTGCCGGGACGCTCCGCCGCCCGGCTATCAGGGCTACCGAATGGCGCTGTCGGATGTGGTGGAGTTGTATGACGATTCCGGCAGTGAATTTTACTACTGCGACCGGGTAGGCTTCCAGCCGATCCGGTTCGAGCAAAAAGAGGACCCATGCATCGATATGACCTTATGAGCCGGACGGGAGATGCCCGCCCGGCATTTTTGCTGTCTGCGCGGGGCCGTGGGCCTCCTGCAACACGCAAATGACCGAACTCACCAACAAAAAACTTTTGAATTTACAGGAGGAATATTTCATGAAGAAGTTCATCAAGAAGATCACCCATACCGCCAAGTCTGCTGTCACCTGCGTCAAGACTGCCGCAGTCAATTCCATGTCTGCCGTACTCGCCTTCAACCGCCGTGCCGTCTGCGGCAATGCCGGTGAGGGCTATATCGACACTGCCGTCAAGGTGCTGATCGCCGTTGTGCTGGGTGCGCTGGTACTGGCTGGCCTCTATGCCATCCTGAATGACACGGTCATGCCCACGGTAACCCAGAAGATCACGGAAATGTTCAGCTACAATGGCTGATGCGCTGGGCGCAGGCGATCCTCTTCTGCGGCGGTCTCATTTATGCCGCCGTAGATGATATCAGGACTCGAACTGTCAGCAACATCGTCTGCATCGTCATTGCTTTGGCGGGGCTGATCACCATCAGCCCCGCCTCCCTTTTGGGGACGCTGCTGGCAATGCTCCCGTTTTACCTCTGCGCAGGCTTCGGCCTGATGGGCGGCGGGGATTGGCGGTTAGCTGCGGCGGTGGGTTTTGTGCTGGGAGTTGAACGGGTACTCACGGGATTCTTTTTTATGGCCGCCGCGCTCCTGCTGGCATCCCTTGCCATGCGTGTATTCCCGGCACTGCGGCAGAGCGCAGCGAAGAAACAGCCGCTGGTGCCATACTTCGCAGTGGCCTTTATTCCCGCGTATTTTCTATAAGGAGGAAAACGATTTGAAGATTTTTCGCAATCGCACCGTCATCGGTGTGCTCTGCATCCTGCTGGCGCTGATCATCTGCTTCGGTGTTACGCCGCTGTTCAGCCGCAGCGCCAGTGAGAAAACGGAGATCGTCCGTGTGACGAAGGACATCAAGGAAGGTGACGAGATCACCGCAGAGATGGTCCAGACAGTAGAGGTCGGTGCCTATAATTTGCCGCAGAACCTTATGACAGACAAGAAAGAGGTCGTCGGCAAGTATGCGACTGCGGACCTGGCGGCCGGAGATTACATTCTTTCCAGCAAGCTTTCAGCTGTTCCTGCGGCAGAGAATGCCTATCTCTATAATCTGGACGGCAAAAAACAGGCCATCTCCGTTACCATCAAGAGCTTTGCCACCGGCCTTTCCGGCAAGCTGGAAAGCGGCGATATCGTCACGGTCATCGTGGCGGACTATCAGGGCAAGGGCGAAACAGCCATTCCTCCGGAGCTGCAGTATGTGGAGGTCATCTCGGTAACCGCCTCCTCCGGATACGATGCCAACACCGGTGAAGTGGTGGATGAAAAGGAACTGCCCTCCACCGTGACACTGCTGGTGACCACTGAGCAGGCTAAGGTACTGGCGGAGCTGGAACAGGATAGTGAGCTGCATCTGGCGCTTGTGTATCGCGGAACGCCCGAAAACGCCGCTAAGTTCATTGCGGCGCAGGATGCCCTGATTGAGGAGCTGTACGCAGAACCGGAGCCGGAGAACAGTGGCGAAACCGCAGAGGGTACGGAATCTAAGGAAAGCGAGGGCGCGGAGCCTTCCGCGGAAAGTGAGGCCACCGAATGAATTTCCTGAAAGGCAGCCTCTTTCGCCGCAATACGGAGCCGGAGGAGCTGGAGCCGATGGAGGAGTCCGGAGGCGGCATTCTCGCCGTTTGGGGCAGCCCCGGCTGCGGCAAGACGGTGACGGCAGTGAAAATTGCAAAGCACCTGGCGGCGCAGAAGAAAAATACGGTGCTGCTCCTCTGCGATATGACCGCGCCTATGATGCCCTGCATTTGCCCTCCCTCGGAACTGGAGGTAGATAAATCTCTCGGCAGCATCTTTGCTGCCCAGCATATCTCCGTAAACCTCATCAAGCACAATCTTACCACCCTCAAGCGTCTGCCGTACCTGACGATGCTTGGCCTTCGCAAGAAAGAAAACGAGTACACCTATGCACCTTGCACCAAGCAGCAGGCGGAGGAGCTCATCCGTGGACTCCGTGAGATCGTACCCTATGTGGTCATTGATTGCTCCAGCTACATCGCCAACGACATTCTCTCCGCTGTGGCGCTGATGGAAGCGGACAGCGTTCTGCAGCTTGCAAGCTGCGACCTGAAATCGGTCGGATACCTCTCCAGTCAGCTTCCGCTCCTGGGAGAACTGAAATGGGACAAAGACAAGCAGTACCGGGTAGCATCCAACATCAAGCCCTTTCAGGCGGCAGACCGCATCGGTCAGGTGCTGGGCAGCGTAGTCTTCCGGCTGCCGTATTCGCAGGAGCTGGAGGAGCAGTATTTGGCCGGTGAGCTGCTGGCAGACCTCTCCATGAAGGACAGCCGTGCATTCCGCAAGGAGATCGATCGAATCTGTGAGGAGGTGTTCTGATTGCTTGGCGAAAGACGAAGTAACTCCCTGTTTGCCCCGGCCGCCCCCGCAGAACCGGAGAGAAAGCCGGAACAGGCAGAGGTGCATGACATCTCCTTCGAGGAGCGCACCGGAAGATCGCTTTTTGCGGAAACTGCAACAGCACCACGTGCAAGCGAACTCTTCTTTGCGCCGCAGGAGAAGGGCATCACCTTTGCGGAGGCACTCAGTCAGGTGCAGAGCTATCTCTCGGAAACCTACGCCACCCTCATCACAGAGGATAACTCGGATGCCAAAGAGCAGATGAAGCGCCGCATGGCACGGTATCTGCAGGAGGCCCGCATCGCTGTGGACGGCATGACGACCTCTGAACTGGTGGATGCCCTGTACACGGAAATGGCAGAGTACGGATTTTTGACCAAGTACATCTTCGCAGACGGCATTGAGGAGATCGACATCAACTCCTGGCGGGACATTGAGATCCAGTATTCGGACGGTCATACCGCCAAGCTGGAGGAGCATTTCGATTCGCCGGAACACGCCGCCAATGTCATCCGCCGTATGCTGCAGAACTCCGGCAAGGTACTGGACAATGCCAGCCCCATCATTACCTCCCGATTGGCAAAGAATATTCGTATCTCGGTCATCAAAACGCCGGTGCTGGATGAGGATGCCGGTGTTGCCGCATCCATCCGTATCGTGAATCCCAGGAATCTCAGCAAGGCGGACTTCGTGCAGAGTGGCACAGCCACAGAGGAAATGCTGGACTTTCTGTCCGCATGCCTGCGCTATGGCGTGTCTATCTGCGTGGCGGGAGCAACTTCCTCCGGCAAGACCACCGTGGCGGGCTGGCTCCTCTCCACCATCCCGGACCGCAAGCGTATCTTTACCATTGAAGATGGCTCTCGAGAACTCCAGCTCATCCGGGAGCGTGACGGGCGGGTGACGAACTCTGTCGTTCACACGCAGACCCGCGACAGTGAGAATGAGCGCCAGCGTATCGATCAGATCGCATTGCTGGATATCGCTCTGCGTTTCAATCCGGACATCATCTGCGTGGGCGAAATGCGTGGCCCGGAGGCCAACGCGGCGCAGGAGGCTGCCCGTGTGGGCATTGCGGTGCTGACCACCATTCACTCCAATTCCAGCGAGGGTACCTACCGCCGCATGGTATCCCTCTGCAAACGCGCCGTGGACACCCCCGACGATACCCTCATGGGCTATGTCACCGAGGCGTACCCCATTGTGGTCTACTGCCGTCAGCTCGAAAATAAGCAGCGGCGCATTACCAACATCTCTGAATGCGAGATCCTGCCGGACGGAAGCCGCAGGCTTCACAAGCTCTATGAGTATCACATCACGGACAACCATCTGGAGGGCGATCGCTTCGTCATTGAGGGCGAGCACCGGAAATGTGAGGAGATATCCGAGAGCCTGCGACGCCGCTTTATCGAAAACGGGATGCCGCTTGGAGAGTTGGCACAATTCGTTCAAGGAAAGGAGGAAGATGAATGACTATGATCCAGCTGATTGCCTGCATCGGCATGATCGCAGGGCTTTTTATGGTGCTGCATGTCTCGCCGCGGGAACTGAGCGGCAGCCTCTTTGCCCGCTTGACCGCAGCTCCCGGCAGTATCCGCGCCGATATCAACGAGACGACCAAGCGAAAAAAGGCGGGGTTCCTCCGCCGTGAGATCACCGAGGCGCAGGCGGTCCTGGCAGCCTCCGGGCGGGCAGACAAGTTCCCCATGGTGTGCTTTACCTCTCTGCTCTGCTTTGCATTGGGCGCCTGCATCGCCATTGCCGCGGGAAACGCTTTCCTCGTGCCGGTGCTGGCTGTCGGTTTGATGCTGACCCCGTTTTGGTATGTCAAGCTCACAGCAGGCAGCTTCAAAAAGGATGTGGCGGCAGAACTGGAAACAGCGCTGTCCGTCATTACCACAGCCTATCTGCGTACCGAAAACTTCCAGCAGGCCGTGGAGGAGAATGTCCGTTACCTGCACCCTCCGGTGCAGGAGGTGTTCCAGCGCTTTCTGATGCGCATCAAGCACATCGACCCGGATATGGATGCGGCGCTCACTGACTTGAAAGCTGCCATCGACAACGAGGTCTGGCGGGAATGGTGCGATGCCGTAATGGCCTGTCAGACAGACCGAAGTCTGAAAAGCATCCTGACTCCCATCGTCAGCAAGCTGTCGGATATGCGGGTGGTCAACGCAGAACTGGAGAATCTGGTGTTTGGTCCCCGCAAGGAGTTCATCACCATGGCCATCCTCGTGCTGATCAACATTCCGCTGGTGCGCTTCATCAATAAGGAATGGTATCACACGCTGGTAGCCACCATTCCCGGTCAGGCGGTCATCGCTGTCTGCCTTGCCGCTGTGTTCGTGTCCTTTGCATTCGTCGTGAAGCTGACGCAGCCCATTGAGTATCGGAGGTGAGAGGATGAAATTGCTGTTATTCCTGTTCGGCGCCGCACTGGCTGCCGGACTGTATTTCGTTCTGGCGGACCTGCTGAAGATCCCCAGGCTGGCAACGGAGCGTGCCCTCATCTCCGCAGGACGCAAGGAGCGCAGTCTTGTGAAATCTATGGAGACGCTCATTTTGGGATGGTCGCTGAAGCTGGCTCCGCTGATCCGCTTGGATGCCTACAAACGCAGACGGCTGGAAACGAAGCTGACTGCCGCAGGACTGGATATGACCCCCGAGGTCTTTACGGCTTACACCGTTCTGAAGCCCTGCCTCATCCTGCTGGGGATCATCCCGTGCCTTCTGATTTTGCCCATCCTGACACCGCTGGTGGTCGTACTGGCGCTGCTCACTTACTTCAAGGAGAGCCGCAGAGCGGATGAGCTGTGCAAGGCCAGAATGGAACTGGTGGAGGGCGAGCTGCCTCGCTTCGTGGCGACCATCCATCAGGAACTGGCCGCCAGCCGGGATGTGCTGAGCATGATTGAGCATTATAAGCAGAATTCCGGTCCTGTTTTCTCCGCTGAACTGGATGTCCTCACCGCGGATATGCGTTCCGGCTCCTATGAGGCGGCGCTGACCCGCTTTGAGGCCCGGTTCAACTCTCCGCTGCTTTCGGACATTGTCCGCGGACTCATCGGCGTGCTGCGAGGCGACAACGGGGTCCACTACTTTCAGATGCTCAGCCACGATATGAAGCAGCTGGAACTCCAGCGCCTCAAGGCAAAGGCCATGAAAATCCCGCCTAAGATCCGTGTATTCTCCTTTGTCCTGCTCATGTGCTTCCTGGTGACTTATCTGTCCATCATCATCTACGAGATTATCCATTCCCTGGGCGGGATGTTTTAAGAGAGGAGGTGCCCAATGGACTATACAGGCAGCATCTATCGATTGATTGATCGTGCGGAAGATGAAATGAAGGAATATGCTCAAAGGGTGAAGCAGCTATCTGCCGATGAAATTTATCGCCATTCAGCTGAAACTGCGGCAAAGGAAAGCCTGCTTTCTGCTCTTATCCATGACAGTTATGAACTCGACGATGATGACTTGGATTTAATCCTTAAGCCAAAAAATCCTGTGGAAGCACTATACCAATTCCTGACAAGTGATAAAACTGATCTTTCATCGGAAAGCTCTATCTCCAGTATTTTGAGCGAATATAATGCTCAGTGTCAGGAAAGGGATCTGACTTTAGGCGAGGAGGTAACCATGTGCTGAAACGGATTTTGAGATCCCGACGCGGAGAGGGATACATCG
>OHKG01000867.1_pt1 | contig 10249 bp, 8 predicted proteins | sample 1568701 | NCBI WGS metagenome assembly OHKG01 (sample SAMEA3879529, study PRJEB24766) | human gut metagenome | biome: human-associated habitat; feature: feces | place: USA | collected 1985/1987 | reverse complement strand
TCGATATCCTCCGCAAAGACCTCGGTTGAATCCTCCGGCTTCGGTTCAAGAATGCCGTAGCTGCCGCTGACAAAAGAATCCGCACCGTTATTCGGAACAAAAAGACGCAGTCCGCCGTTTTCAATGCAGAGCGGGAACGCAATGCGCTTGCCCGCAGCCTTTGCACACTCAATAAGCGGCATCGGATCAAGCTCGTTTTTTGCCGGCATATATGCCATCAAAAGCCCTGCGGAATTGAACTCCGGCAAAGCCCTGACCTTTTCGGCAACGGCAAACGAAGCTTCACGCACCGCCTCCGCATCGAGCGCCCTGCGCATTGCGCGCATTTGCTTTCGAATGCCCGCCTTTATTTCGGCCGCACATTCCGCAGCGCATACACCGGCTGCATTTTCTTTCTTTTCAGCTGTGTTTTCAGTTTTTATCATAGTCTTTCACCGTCTTTCGCATCGAATTTGTTTTTGTTACAGTTCGTCATGCACAATTCGTCCGTTTATCAGCGTCATCGCGCAGCGGCTGCGAAAATCGAAAGGATGGCCGTAAAAAACCGCAATATCCGCATCCTTGCCGACTTCCAGCGAACCCACGCGGTCAGCAATGCCCACGACATGCGCCGGGTTGATGGTGATGGCGCGCCATGCGGATTCTTCCTCCATTCCCGCCTTAACCGCCAGACCCGCGCACAGCGGCAGGTAGTACAGCGGAATCACCGGCGCATCGGTGATGATGCAGACTTCCAGCCCCGCGCGGTCGAGGATGCCCGCCGTCTCGAATGTCTTTTCGCGCAGCTCCGCCTTGCTCTTCGAGCCCAGCGACGGGCCGACCAGCACGGGCTTGCCCGCCTTCACCAGCTGATCCACAATCAGGTGACCTTCGGTGCAGTGGTCGAGCGTAATGTCCAAATCGAACTCACGGGCGATGCGCAGGGCGGTCAGAATGTCGTCCGCACGGTGCGCGTGGGCCTTGAGCGGAATCTGCTTGCGAATGACGGGCAGCAGAGCTTCCAGCTGCATGTCAAACGGGCGGGTCTTGGTGGGGTCTTTTTCCGCCGCATCGATTTCAGCAGCATAGCGCTTCGCCTTGAAGAGCTGTTCGCGCAGGAGCGCCGCAACCGCCATGCGGGTGACGGGTTCCTTGTGGCCGTTCTGACCATAGCAGCCCTTGGGGTTCTCGCCGAAAGCAATCTTCATGGCAACTGGGTACTTGACAATCATGTCGTCGATGCAGTTGCCGTCGAGTTTGAGGGCAACGAACGTGCCGCCAAGGACATTCGCCGAGCCGGGGCCGGTGGTCGCGGTGGTCACACCGCCTTCAAGGGCGAGGTGGAACGCTTCGTCGCGGGGATTGATGCCGTCGATAGAGCGCATTTCAGGGGTCACAGGGCTGGAGTATTCGTTGCAGTCATTGCCCTCCCAGCGCATCCCCTCTTCGTCGATACCGATATGGCAGTGCGCGTCAATAAAGCCTGGGGTCACGAGGCAGCCCGTGGCGTCGATGACCTTGGCGTCCGCGGGTGCATCGACGGTCTTGCCGATGGCGGCGATTTTGCCGTCGTCGCCGATGAGCAGTTCACCGTTTTCGATTTCCGCACCCGTGATAGGCTTGATTTTTCCACCCTTAATGAGAATCATAGGGGTCAACCTCCTTATGTTGAACAAGGGATCGCGCCCTTGAACTTTTCGCTGATTATGCAGGGGTTTCGCCTCTGCGGAGGCGACCAAAGGGCAATGAAAACAGACGAAGCCTGCGATCGCCCTTTGGAAACCTTCGGCTCGCACCCATGCTACTGGTCTTTATCGCAACGAGCGCGGCGTTACTCTTCCTTCAAATACTTGTCCATCCACGCGGTGATTTCCTGCAAACGGCGGATGCGGCCCTTGGGCTTGCCGCCGCGGCTCAGCTCGTGGTTCTCACCGTGGAACAGGCACAGGCGCGTTGGGACGCCGTGGTGAATCAGCGTTGAATACATTTGCAGCGCCTCCACCATCCAGCAGCGGTAATCCTCCTCCGAATGGATGAACAGCGTCGGCGTGGTGCAGCGGTCAGCGTATTTCAGCGGCGACTGCTTCCACATCTTGTCCAGATTCGTGTGGGTTGTGGCGAGAATCTGCCGCTCGGCGAACAGTGTGCCGATGTCGCTCGTGCCCTCCATGCTGACGAAGTTCGCAATGCCGCGCTGGGATGCCGCCGCCGCGAAACGGTTCGTGTGGCCGATAATCCAGTTGGTCATGAAGCCGCCGTAGCTGCCGCCCGTCACGCCCATATGCTTCTCGTCCATGTCGGGATAGGCTTTCAGCGCCTCGTCACAGAACGCCATGATGTCGTCATAATCAATCGTGCCAAAGCGGCCGCAGATGTAGCCGAATTCGTTGCCCCGGCTTTCGCCGCCGCGCGGATTGCAGTAGATGACGTAGTAGCCGTGATTCGCCCAGTACTGCATTTCGTGGTAGTACACCGCGCCATAGGTCAGGTGCGGGCCGCCGTGAATGTCAAGGATGACAGGCGTCTTCTTGCCCGGCACATGGTCGGTCGGCGTCATCACGAAGCCGTCAATCTGTACACCGTCGCTGTTGATGAATTGCAGCGGCTGCGGGATAACGGGCGGCTTGGTGAGGAAGAAGTCGTCGTTCCAACTGCTCAGGCGGGTCAGCTTGCCCTCCGCAAAGCGATACAGCTCCTGCAAGCGCATGTCGTACATCGCCACGCAGTACACTGCGCCGTTCTGCACATCGAAGCAGTCAATCGAGCCGTCCTTCTCCAGCAGCTTCTCCATCTTACCCGTGCGGTCAATGCGCCACAGGTGCGTCGCATCATATACGCCAGTCAGGAAGTACAAATACTCCCCGTCCGCGCGCATCACATAGCCGCCGCCCATGCGGCAGTCGCTGCCGACGGGGTTGCCGACGTTGATTTCGTCGTCCGTGTCGCACAGGAGCGTGCGCGCGCCCGTTTCGAGGTTCAGCAGCAGCAGGTCGGGACACTGTGCGCAGCTGTACCGATCCATCTTCGACCCGCAGTAGGCAAGCGAATCGCCCCAGAACGTCATGCCTTCGATGTAATATTCATCTTCCGGCAGCAGGCAGGTGATTTTGCTCTTCTCCGCGTCGTAGCAGTAAACGCCGACAAGCTCTTTTTCAATCGGTTCCACCATGCAGCCCGCGTAAGCAATCTTCATGCCCTCTACGCACACTTCCATCACGCGGAAGCGCGGCGGGGTGATGCGCTTGAGTTCTTTGCCGTCCCAGAGATACAGCGTCTTGCGGTTCTTGTTGATGACGCCCTTGCCGTTGAACCAGAAGGGATATTCATCGAACACGGTGCAGACCTCATTGCGCTCCTTTTCCGCCAGACGCGCCGCGAGCCGCTCATGCCCTGCCAGCCCTTCCAGCGCGGCTTCGGTCGTCAGGTTATCAACGCGGGAGAACACAATGCTTCCATCCGTCAGTACGCCTTCGAGCGACAGGGCGCCTTCGCCGCGGCATACTTCTTCCGCCGCACTGCCCGCATTCTGGCGGTACAGCACGGTCTGCCCATCCGGGAAAGCGTCATCCGCTTCGACCGGCACGGTGTACAGCAGCGTTTCCGCGCCCTGCCAGCAGAAGCCCTTCACGCGTCCGGAGTTCGTCAGACAGGCATTTTCGCCGCTTTCCGCGTCGATGCGGTAGAGGTTGGCGTTGTAGCCATTCTTTGCGAGGTCAGGCGTCGTCGCGACATAGGCGACCTTCTTCCCGTCGGGGCTGATTTGCACCTGCGAGAGGAAATTATACATAAGAAAATCATCAAGTTGAAGCTGTTCCACGCTATTTCCTGCCTTTCAGGGCGCGGCGACAGGCGCTGCGTCCGCAACAAAATGGGGAACTGGGTTCTTGTTGTTGGGAAGTTTCTTGCTCTTTTTTGGGGATTGGGAATGCAAAGAATGCCAGAGGGCATTCAGCTGCCCTCTGGTGTTCTCATTTCCATGCTGATGGGGTGTCGCAGGGGGAATCGCGCCTGCGGGCGCGACCAAAGGGCATGAAAGCAAACAAAGTTTGCGATCGCCCTTTGGAAACCTTCGGCGCCGCCACTCTTTGGGTTTCATGTTTCTTGTGCGATGCCGAAAGTCATCTTTTCAGCATGAACCGAAGGTTCATTGAATAAACACGCGGACACTGTATGAACGTGTCACCAACCCAATCGCGCGGAAGGGGCAAGGGAGGGGACTTCGTCCCGTTTCATTCTCCTAAGGGGCGAAGCCCCTTGGGTTCCCCTCCCCTTACCCCTTGTGTGCCAAATCGACCTTGGAGGCGAGGTAAGCGAAAGCGAAGTAGCAGTCGTTTTCGTCGCCCGCCTTCACCACGCGCTCCATCAGGTCATATGCCTTGTCAGGCTGACCATTCTGAAGGAAATAGTTCGCGATGCCGAAGCCCATGGTGATGAGCTCCAGTGCCGTAACCTCCTCGGGGTCGGTGGACAGCAGCTCTTCCGGCTTCTTCAAGCCCTTGTACATCAGCAGACGCGCATAATAGGCGGTGTTCTCGCCCGGATTCATGTGATCGGTGATGCGCGCAAGAATCTTCGCCGCTTCCTCGTCGTTGCCAAGGCGCTTGAGCGTCATGTAGTACCAGTCGGTCAATCAGCTCCGGATCGGCGTCTGTCAGCTCATAGCAGCGCGCATACGCCTTCGCCGCCTTCGCATAATCGCGCAGGAGGAAGTAGCTCAGACCCAGATGGTAGAACACATTCCAATCATTCGGATTCAGACGGGACGCAATCACGAAATCCGCCGCGGCGTCCTCAAAGCGCCAGCAGGACAGGAAGCGATGCGCACGATGACGGTAATATTCCCAGTTGAAGGGGTCGCAGGAAATCGCCATGGCGTAGCATTCTTCCGCCTCGCGCATCATGGACACCTTCGCCAGCGCATGACCCTTCTTCATCCAAGCGTCGCCGCTTTCGGGATTCGCAGCCACAGCCGCGCTCGCCGCCTGAATATCCGCCGTCTCCGGCACAACGCAGCGCACAAAGCTCGCCGATTCATATGCCTGATTCATTGTTCTCGCTCCTCCCTTCAAGCCTGACCGATGTTCTTCAGGTCAACACGCGCTGCCAGGCAGCCGAACGCCGCGTACCACTTGCTGTGTTCCGCCGTGTACACGACCTTCTTGAGCATTTCGACGCCCTTTTCTTCCTGGCCGTTCATGCGGTAGTAGTTCGCCACGCCGAAGCCCTGCGTGATGACGTCCAGCCCCGCACCGTCGCCCGCGTTGGTGAAGAGCGTTTCCGGCGCGCGCAGCCCCTTGTAGACGCGCAGGCGCTGATAGTAGGAGTTCGCCACCTCGTCGGACACAGGCATGTCCTCGGTGATTTCGTCCAGCAGCTTCGCCGCCTCTTCGTCCTTGCCCAGCCGCTTGAGCGTCATGTAATGCCAGTCCGTCACGGCGCAGATATCGTCAGCGGTCTTGTTCAGCGCGGCACAGCGCGTGTACGCCCAATCCGCCTTGTCATACATGCCCAGCAGGAAGTAGCTCAAGCCCAGATGATACCACACGTTCCAGTCGTTCGGATTCAGGCGGGACGCGATGGTGAAGTCCGCCGCGCCATCGGCAAAGTACCCGCAGGACACGAAGCGGTGCGCACGATGGCGGTAGTATTCCCAGTTGAAGGGATTGATGGCAATGGCGCGGGAGTAGCATTCCGCCGCCTCACGGTAGTAGCCCAGCCCCGCCAGCAGCAGCCCGCGCTCCTTATGGAGTTCGGCATTCTCCGGATCCTTCGCAATCTTTTCGTCGATTGCGGTCAGTTCCGGGGTCGTCGGCAGTTCGTTCCGCTCCCAAGACGCGACCTGATATTCCTGCACCAGCGTGCTGGAGCGGGCAATGTCCAGACCGACCTTCTTCTTTTCGCTCATGGTTTGTCATCCGCCTTTCTTTTTCGCGATGAATCAGGGTCTTTCCTGCCTGTGATTCATATTTATTGTACGACTTCAGTCGTCCCAATGCTTCAGCTGATCGGCAGCGGCGTGTTCCGCAAAACCGCCCCACGTCTCGTCGCGGCCCGCAATGCGCGTCAGGATTTCCTTCGCCTTCTCGCGGTTGCCCAGCACATATTCCTCGTACACCGCCAGACCATATGCGCCCGTGGCGTACATGTGGTCGTCCTTCGCCGCGGCTTCCGCCAGTACCTCATCGATATTCCGCGTGCCATTGTAGACCAGTACGCGATCGAAGTAGCCTTCGCTCATGCCGGGTTCCATGTCGGCATGGATGCGCGATGCCGCCTTGCGCATGTCATCGATGCGCCCCATCTTCATCAGCGTCATGCAGTACCAGTCGGTCGTGCAGATGCGGTATTCATCCGTAGGCGACAGCGCATAGCAGGTTTCATAGGCTTTGAGCGCGCGCTCGTAGCTGCCCATCAGGTGGTAGCTCAGCCCCAGATGATACCAGCAGTCCCAGTTCTTCGGGTCGATGCGCAGCCCCATCTCGAAATCCGCCGCAGCTTCCTGATACTGCCCCAAATTCACATACGCATGACCGCGATGACGGTACAGCAGGGACATGAACGGGTCATAGGTCAGCCCGATGGAGTACGCCTCCAGCGCCTCGCGGAAAAACATCTGTCCGCGTAGCGCCAGCCCCAGCGCCATATACTTCTCAGCGTTCGTCGGGTCAGCAGCGACGGCTTCCCGCGCCGCCTTGATTTTATCGTTTTCTTCCACCGTGTCACGCGCGGCGAAGATTTGGTTTTCCTTCAAGCCCTTCTTGCTCATAGGAACAATACCTCCTCAATCCAGATTGACGATGAACTGCACTTCCAGCTGATTTTCGTCGCCCGACGGCTTCGCCTGCACAACGACGCCCGCCGGAGGATTTTCCGGGTCAATGAACACCTTGCGTGCGCCGAGGTAGTCGTTCACCTGCTCGATGTCGCGCACATAGCCGTATTCCATGAGGATGTTTTCCTTCTTGTAGCCGAACTGCTCGAACAGCTCCGCGTAGCGCTTCATGACCGCCTCGCTCTGCGTCGCCAGCGTCTTGAATTCCGGACGTGCGCTGTGACCCGTGAACCACGCGATGCCGTTGTACTCCACCACGCGGCTCATGCCCGGCACAACGTCGCGGCGGGTAATCTGCGGGTTTTCACCCGTTGCCACGAACAGCGCCAGCTCAATTTCCAGCTTCGGGCCGAAGGGCGTATTCTGGCGCGGCGGCGCTTCGACAATCACGCCCGCCGGGGGATTCTCCCCGAAATAGGCATTGAACGGCTCGGCGATTTCGCCGTAGTGCGCCATATTCTTGATGAAGCCGTTCGCCGCGATGACGTTTTCCTTCTTCAGACCGAACTTCTCGAACAGCTCGTCATAGCGGTTGAGTACGCCCGCCACCTGTTCGCCCAGCGTATCCACCTTGGGATACACATGCCCGGTGAAATACGCCATGCCATCGTATTCCACCATGCGGCAGCCGCGGGTAACATCATAGCGCTTAATCGGGAGGCTGTCATTCGTCGCGACGATGAAGCTCAGCTCCATCAGGATGTTATCCCCCACGGGCGAGTGCTGAATCGGCAGCGCCGTGACCGTCACGCCCGCCGGCGGATTCTTCGGGTCAATCCACTGGAAGTAGATGTCGGCGAATTCGTCCTCATCATCGGCGTTCTTCATGAAGCACGTCGTATAGAGGATATTGCTCTTTTTCAGGCCAAATTGCTTGAACAGCTCGTCATAGCGCTTGAGGATGCCCTCTGCCTGCTCTTTGAGCGTCTGATACTGCGGCGCGGCATGACCGGTGAAGAATGCCAGATTCTTCGAGAAGGTCACGCGCGAATAGCCGCCCTTCGATACATCCAGATGCTGAATTCCCATGATTTTTCTACCTTCCTTTCATATTACACAAGGGTTACACAAGGGAGTTTCTCCCTTGACCCTTTTTCGCGATTGAGCTGCGCGCATTTTCATGCTGTGTGCGCGTGTTTATTCGGGGCACGTCCCTGCTTACACCTTGCAACAAGCCACCCAGTGGTCATTGCCGACATTAACCAGCTTCGGCTTCTGCGCGGTGCATTCCTTGCAGCAGCCGTGGCAGCGCGTGTGGAAGCAGCAGCCCTTCGGCGGGTTGATGGGACTCGGTACATCGCCTTCCAGCATGTCCTGCATCGCGGGAATGTCCGGGTCGGGAATCGGAATCGCCCCCAGCAGCGCCTTCGTGTACGGATGCAGCGGGTTGTCGAACAATTCCTTCTTCGGCGCAATTTCGACGATGTTGCCCAGATACATCACAGCAATGCGGTCGCAGATGTGTTTGACGACGCTCAGGTTGTGCGAAATGAAGATGTACGTCAGCTGATATTTCCGCTGCAATTCGCGCATCAGATTCAGAATCTGCGCCTGAATCGACACGTCCAGCGCGCTGACCGGCTCGTCGCAGACAACCAGCTTCGGGTCAAGCGCCAATGCGCGCGCAACGCCGATGCGCTGCCGCTGACCGCCGGAAAACTCGTGCGGATAGCGCGTGTAGACCTCTTCGCGCAGGCCGACGTCGTGCATGAGCTGCAGCACGCGGGCGCGGCGCTCCTCCTTGTTGCCCATGTGGTGGACAATCAGCGGCTCTTCGATGCAGCGTCCGACCGTGAAGCGCGGGTCAAGAGAGGAATACGGGTCTTGGTAGATAATCTGAATTTTCTGGGTCAAATCCATGTTCTGCTGACGGTTCATCTTCGCGAACAGGTCATGCCCCTCGAAGGTGACGCTGCCCGCCGTAGGCTTGTTCAGCCGGACGACCGTGCGCCCCGTTGTGGATTTGCCGCAGCCGCTTTCGCCGACCAGACCGAACGTCTCGTTCTCGTACACGTCGAACGTCACGCCGTCTACCGCCTTGACGTACGCGGGTTTGCCCTCCGCGTCGCGCTTCCCCTTGATGGGATAATAGATTTTCAGATCTTTAATTTCCAGCAGCTTCTTCTTTTCGTTCTCGCTCATCCCTCAACGCCTCCTTCGTACAGGAAGCACCGCACCTTGCGCCCATCTTCGAGCGTCACCAAGTCCGGCATTTCCTTCTTGCAGCGTGCGCCGCACTTCTCGCACCGCGGCGCAAACCGGCAGCCCTGCAGCTTCTCGCTGGGCGACGGCACCATGCCGGGAATGCTGGGCAGTTCCTCCATATCGTCATCCGTCAGCTTCGGAATCGAGCGCAGCAGACCAGCCGTGTAGGGGTGCAGCGGATTCTTGTAGATGGAGCGCACATCGCTGTACTCCACCGCCTGTCCGCAGTACATGACCATGACGTGCTTGGCGATCTGCGCCACAATGCCGAGGTCATGCGTGATGAGAATGATGGATGTGCCCATCTTCTCCTGCAATTGCTTCAGCAGGCGCATAATCTGCGCCTGAATCGTCACGTCCAGCGCGGTCGTTGGTTCGTCCGCAATCAGGATTTTCGGGTTGCACGCCAACGCCATGGCAATCATAACGCGCTGGCGCATACCGCCGGAGAGCTGGTTTGGATAATCGTTGATGACGTGTTCCGGCTCCGGGATGCCGACAAGCCGCAGCATTTCGATGGACTTTTTGAGCATTTCCGCCTTGCCCATCTGCTGATGGAAGCGGAACGATTCGCCAATCTGCTGTCCGACGGTAAAGACGGGGTTCAGGCTGGTCATTGGCTCTTGGAAAATCATCGAGATGTCATTGCCGCGGATGCTGCGCATTTCGCGCTCCGACTTTTTCACCAAGTCCTGACCGTGGTAGATGATTTCGCCGTCAATAATTTTGCCGGGCGGCGAGGGAATCAGGCGCAGGATGGACAGCGAGGTCACAGACTTGCCGCAGCCGCTTTCGCCGACGATGGCAAACGTTTCGCCCGGCTCAACCTCGAAATCCAGTCCGTCCACTGCGGGGACGACGCCCTCTTCGGTATAATAGTAGGTTTTCAGACCTTTGACCTGCAATACGGGTTCCGACATCAGGATGACCTCCTCATCATACTATTTCTAAATGGAAAAGGCGCAAGCAGCTGGCGCAGGCGAATTTAGAAATAGTATTAGTTATTCTTGAGTTTCGGGTCAAGCGCGTCGCGCAGACCATCGCCCAGCAGGTTGAACGCCAGCACCGCAATGCAGAGCACTGCCGCCGGGAAGAACAGCTGCCAGGGGTAGAAATCCATCTTGGCCTTGCCCTGGCTGATGAGGACGCCCAGGCTGATGACATCGCTGGACAGGCCCATGCCGAGGAAGCTCAGGCTGGCCTCGGTAAAGATATAGCTGGGGATGCTGGAGC
>OHKG01000844.1_pt1 | contig 10511 bp, 5 predicted proteins | sample 1568701 | NCBI WGS metagenome assembly OHKG01 (sample SAMEA3879529, study PRJEB24766) | human gut metagenome | biome: human-associated habitat; feature: feces | place: USA | collected 1985/1987 | reverse complement strand
TTGAACTGAAAGACAACATAAAAAAGGCTTGGCGCAAAAAATTTATTCAGGAAAACAAGCTTAACGTCGGTCTTGACAGCGCAATTCTTATGAATCCGCAGACCTGGGTTGCATCGGGTCATCTGGGTGGATTTTCGGACCCGCTTATGGACTGCTGTGATTGTAAAACACGCCACCGTGCAGACGATTTGATTGAGAATTTTGACGGCACAAACGTTGCAGGCTGGAGCAATGAGGAAATGAGCGCTTACATTAAAGAGCACAACATTCCGTGCCCGAACTGCGGCGCAAACAATTTTACCGACATACGCCAGTTCAACCTTATGTTCAAAACATTTCAGGGTGTTACCGAAGATTCAAAAGATGAAATTTATCTCCGCCCCGAAACTGCACAGGGTATTTTTGTAAACTTTGCAAACATTCAGCGCACCACAAGAAAAAAAATTCCGTTCGGCGTTGCGCAGGTTGGCAAATCCTTCAGAAACGAAATCACACCGGGCAAATTCATCTTCCGTGTTCGTGAATTTGAACAGATGGAGCTTGAATTTTTCTGCAAACCTGGCACAGACCTTGAATGGTTTGAATACTGGAGAGGCTTCTGCCGTGACTGGCTCATTTCCCTTGGAATCAAGGAGGATGAGATGAGACTGCGTGACCATGATCCTGCAGAGTTGGCCTTCTACTCAAAGGGAACTACAGATATCGAGTTCTTATTCCCATTCGGATGGGGCGAGCTTTGGGGCATTGCTGATCGTACAGATTATGACCTCGGACGTCATCAGGAAGTTTCAGGACAGGATCTTACATACTTCGATGACCAGAAGAATGAGAAATATCTGCCATACGTTATCGAGCCGTCACTCGGTGCAGACCGTGTAGTACTTGCCTTCCTTTGCGCAGCTTATGATGAGGAGGATATCGGTACACCGGAGAAGCCGGATGTCAGAACAGTATTCCATTTCCATCCAGCACTTGCACCTGTAAAGATTGGAGTGCTTCCACTGTCAAAGAAGCTCAATGAGAGTGCTGAAAAGGTATTTGCACAGCTTTCAAAGACATACAACTGTGAGTATGATGACAGAGGAACAATCGGAAAGAGATATCGTCGTCAGGATGAAATCGGAACACCATTCTGCGTGACATATGATTTCGACTCAGAGGAAGACCATTGCGTAACAGTACGTGACCGTGACACAATGGAGCAGGAGCGTATCGCAATTGATGAGCTTGATGCTTATTTTGCAAAGAAATTTGAATTCTAATTTTGTGAGAAATGACGAAAAATTTTACGAAAAAAAGCTAAAAAGAAGCGTATAAAGTTTTTTCGGAATATAGATTTGTGAAAACATACAAAATTAGGAATTAAGTAACAAAAAACATATCAGAAATCAAATTTCGTGATATAATATAGATGACAAATGACAACCAAAGATATAGTAAGCTATTCTTTGGTTGTTTTGATATATGGAGATTGTGAATATGGAAGCAAAAGAATTAAAGAAGCTGAGCAGAAGTGAGCTGCTAGAGATGCTTTTAGACAGAAGTAAAGAGGTTGAACACTTAAGAAAAGAGCTTGACGAGACAAAAAAACATATTCAGACACGTGAGGTAAAGACATCGGGTGATATCAATGCTGCAATTAATAAACTCACGTCAGCAACAGAGGAAATCCAGAAATTTGCTGCTGTAATATCCATGGCTTCAAATAATCTGACAAGAAAATAATATAGAAGCAATATTTTGTGTTTATGAATGGATAATTGGACAAAAGAATGATAGAAAAAATATATAAAAAGGCAATATATGCTCTGGCAAGAGTTGCCGTAAAGTACATTGAGCTAAGAAAAAAAAGAGAACAGAAGAAAATTAAGCAGAATAAATCAGCTAATCTCACAAATTCGACAAAAAGCTGCACAGATGCTGAATACAATAAAAAGGTAGTTGCAGAGATTAATCATAACAATACTGCAGCTGTTGCAGAAAGCAAAAATGATATTGATGTAGTGGATTTAAGCAAAGACGAGGAGCTGAAGGATGTCGAACAGAAACCACTTACCAATGAGGATAAGCTTGATTTACTTTTGGCACAGATGATGGAAACATCTGTTAAGTCATCTGAAAAAGTAACGCAGGTACATAAGCAGACCCAAAATGTTGATGAAAATATATCACAGGAAATAGCGGAAATAATTCCGGTCAAATATGTAACACCGGCGCCAGACATAACTCTTGATATAGAAAAAAATATTGAAATAGAGAAGGAATTTCAGCAGACTAAAAAAGAAAACCGGCCGGAGGATATATCTGTACATATAGAAAAGGAAATATCAAGGAAGGTTTCAGAAGAAAAAAGGGCTGAGAATAAAGAAGTTGAGAATAAAAGTGCTGAGAAGACTGAAGATACATCGGGCTATCGCAGTATCATGACAGACGACTATGACCGTTATAGCGATGATCTTGGCATAAAGGAGCTGCGTCAGGAACTGAGAAGAGTGAAGTATAACAACAAATTTGCAGCAACACTCTTCAATACCGTAGGAACACTTGTGGTAGTGGCAGCGGTAGCAATATTGGTCGCAAACCTGTGGCTTCCTATTTTGAAGGTGACCGGAACATCTATGTCACCGACGTTACAGGAGGGACAGGTGCTTATGGCATCAAAGGGGCATGACTTTAAAACAGGAGATGTCATAGCTTTTTATTACAATAACAAGATACTTGTAAAAAGAGTTATTGCGATGCCGGGTGACTGGGTCAATATATCAGAGGATGGCACGGTTTATGTAAACGATATCGCAATTGATGAACCGTATCTCAATGAAAAAGCTTTAGGAGACTGTAATATAGAGCTGCCTTATCAGGTTCCTGAATCCAAGATTTTCGTGATGGGCGATAACAGAAGCGTATCACTTGACTCAAGAAATACAGCTATAGGCTGTGTCTCAGAGGAGCAGGTAGTCGGCAGAATTACATTTGCCATCTGGCCATTGTCTAAAATTGGCAAAATTGACTAGTGTTATTTGGAACTTTTTGGTAAAAAAGTAGAAAATCCCGATTTAAAGGCTCGTGTGACCGTTGTGTGACCAAAAGTGTGTAATATATTAGCTGTTGAATAACGATTAAGCAAAATGAATTATATATAACTCTATGAAAGGAGGATGCAGAATGGATAAGGATATGGAACGTCTCGGCAAAGAGCGGCTTAAAAGAGTGAGAAGACGTAGACAGCTTGCTACATTTATTATATCGATGGCTGTTATAGTGCTGGGCATTACTGCGTACAGACTTATACAACCTGCATCAGCAGCAGATCAGAATCAGAAGGATTTTACCATAGATAATGTCACAGAAAACTATGTTAATCTTCAAAAACTGCAATCAAATGGCTCATATACCGAAATGTCCAGTGAGGGCAAGTCAGCGGACTGGAACGGCGAGAAGTTCAAGCTTGAGGTTCAGCTGAATTTTGGAATCGGCAAGAATGATACGGTAGATGCCAATGGCAATACTGTTAAGAATTATTATTATGTCTATGATCCGTCGGTGACTATTCCGGATGATTTGTGCAATTCATGGACGACAAAATGTGACGACAACAGTGATATAGAACAGTTCCAGTACAGATATATCAAAAACGAGGATGGGACATATGCTATCCTTATAAGATTTGCAGATGGCTATATCGAGGGTAAAAGCAGCGATATAGAAGGCTGGGCAAAGGTTGAGGCTCTTGGTGAGGGTAAGACCAATGATTCAGGTGATCTTGATATCAATATCGGTGGTGATGTCACCATAACAGTAGACAAGGATAATGTCCACTGGAACGGAAACGATTCCTTAAACTACGATATTTCCGTAAAGAAGAGCAATACAAATAATAATAATATTGCTATTGATGAAAACGGTAATTATTATGTTGAGTTTACTGTAGATGTATCTTCTGAAAAAGGTACACCTGATGATATTGAAATCACAGATGAATTTAACGGCAATGGTATGCGTGTTGATACAACAGGGCTTACCTACAGCATAAAGAAAAACGGTCAGATTATTGACAGCAGCTATACTGCAACGGCGACAGGAAAGAATGACCCGGCAGACGCGGGAAAGGCAACACTTACTGCAAAGCTTCCAAAATTAGAGGCAGGTGATAGCTGTTCTATTACATACAGGTATTACCTGACCAATGCCGGAGATTTGGGAAATAATGCTACATGGCAGGCAACTAATTTCGTTACAGGTAAATCAACAGAACAAAATTCAAAAGAAACTGTCATAGATACGTCAAGCAGCTACGTAAAGTATTACAAAAATCTTATAGAAAAATCCGGCAAATATGATAAAACTAATAACCGGATTATCTGGACGGTTACAGTAAATAAAACCTGTGAGGATATTGCGGGAGCTGTCCTGACAGATGATATGTTTGATAAGATTACAGACATTGATATATCACCTAGTGACGGGTATACAATTAACAAAGACAGCAGTGGCAAGGTGACATCGGTTACATTTAATTCTACAGATGGTAACAAGAACTGCAATAAGTATACTGTCAAATACTATACAGATGCATTGCAGACATTTGATGACCAGAAATTTAATAATAATGCTATTCTCACTAAGGATGATAAGTCATATAAGAGCTCTTCAAGTGTAAATGTTCCAAAAACAAAGCAGGATATTACAAAGAAGCTTGTTGAAGCTCAAAAGACAGATAACAGTCTGTATACTTTAAAATGGGAGGCTAAGTTTACAATTCCGGCATCGGGATTTCCTAAGGCGTTTGGCATTGCTGATACAATGTCATCCAAATCCCAGAAGAATTATCATTACATGACTTATATCCAGATGAATGATTTTGTAAGTCAGGTAAAGAAAGAGTTTGATGGATATATCGGTGACATTACTGTTAAATATCTGGATAAGAATAATAATTCAAAAACGGCAAAATTTAATGAAGTATCCGAATCTAATGACTACAGATTTACCTCGGTAAATATCGGCTTTAATAAGGATTATCCGACAAGCAACAGTGAAAAGACTGTCGTATTTACATACAGCACAACTGCCGACACAACAGCAAGTGGAAAGCTTGAGTATGTGAATAAGTTTGAAGCTTTAAATTCAAGTGCATCTGCATCTTATAGCCATACGACATCAAAGATTGAAAAGACTGATGGAAACGGTAAAACAGGTCAGACATATTTGAAAACCACAGAAAGTGATGGAACACTCACATGGCGCGTTGATGTACTTATGGATGCTGATGCTACAGAGTATACTATCACTGATAAGCTTCCGGAGGGTGTTACACTGCAGAGTGTAAAGATAATGCTAGCCTATACTAATCAGGAGGGCTTTACATATCCTGACTTTGAAGGCACATTGCATACCGTAACTGACGGCGACTGGTTCACAAAAGGAATTCAAACCGGCACAACGCTTGATAAAAGCACAAATACCGTGGTTACAAGAGTTATAAAGCCTGATAAAGCCAATACAGAAATACATGGCTGGAATGAGAACTCTCACATATATGTAGTATACAAGTGCACGATAGATGATTTTGAGAATTTTGAAGCCGGTAAAACAGTGGCTTATAAGAATACAGCCACAGCATCTTCAAATACAAACAAAGAAATCGGATCGGCTTCTCAGACACAGACCATGTCAAAGCCTGACGAATCGGGCGGTGATAATCCTACTGAGGGGGATAAGGTTATTTCCAAGAACTACAAGTGGGATGAAGACAATCACAGGCTGCGTTATACGGTTATAATAAACCCTGATGGCAAGGACTATCTGCCTGATAGCGATACATTAAAGCTGACAGATGTGCTTAAATTTACGACACGCACATATGGCAATGGTATTCAGACATTATGGTATATCGATTTAATGCCGGCTACAGTTCAGTTTAGAGAAGCTATTAAGCAAAGCGATGGAACTTATAAGCAGGGAGAAACGATAGATGAATGTAAGTGGAATTACAGTACACAGGATGGTACCTATGATTGGAGCGCCGATTCATATAGAACCATAAAAGCAGATATACCTGACGGTAAAGCCATTATGCTGACATATACTTATCAGGTCAATGCACAGGTTATTGGTACCCCTGGTGAATACAGTCCGATTATAATGAATGTCAGCAATACAGCAAAGCTTGAAGGCATTGAAAAGGGAGAAGACCGTAAGGATAACAATACTGTTTACAAAGAGTCTAAATCCTCTGCCGGAGTAATTAAGAGCAATACATTTACCTTGTATAAGGTAGATAAGGCTGATTATGGCAGGCTGCTTAAAGGCGCTGAGTTTGAGCTGTTTGGATACACATCGGATGGTTCTTATGCGTCGTTAGGTGAGTATACCACCGATGAGAACGGCAGAATTGATATCAGTATGAGTACTGACAATCTGGAGTATAATACTCAGTATTATATAGTTGAGACAAAGGCTCCGGAAGGTTATTTACTCTCGGCAGAGCCACATAAGGAGTATTTCTATTTCAGTGCAGATATCTCGGCACATCCTGTCGTAGCTGAAAACAGCTCATTACAGGGAAGTGATATGGCAAAGGTAAATACACCGTACTATTACGAGGATGTAGCAGTTGCGACCACCAGCATTTCAGTCGATAAAAAATGGACTGATTCTAAGAATAATCCGTTAGATAAGACTGATGGAAAGATCTTTCTGCAGCTGCATCAGGTGGATTCGGCTGGTAATGATAAGAAGTATGGCAATCCGGTTGAGTTGACAGCTGATTCGGCAGGTGAATGGTCATATGTATTTGAAAATCTGCCATTGCAGGGTGTAGATGAAAATGGTATTCTGACCGGTACCACATATAAATATTATGTGACAGAGGTTGGAATAAATCAGAACAACAGTATGTCAGGCTATGATGTTTCATATATATTTAAGGATATAAATGGTACACAAATCACAAAGACCGATGCAAACGTTGCACCGGGCAGCGCCAATGCAATAGAGTCCGGTACTGTTGAGATTACAAACAAACTCATAGAGTATGAGCTTCCGGAAACAGGTGGAAGCGGTAACAGATGGTTGTATATGTTAAGTGGAGCTGTGCTTATAGCAATAGCTGTAATAACACTTTTCTATAAAAAACATAAAACATTATAAAAAAGGAGAATGAGATATGAAAACAATCAAAAGAAGCATTGCTTTTGTTCTTGCAATGATACTTACACTTGCAATGAGCGTTACAGTATTTGCTGAGGGCGAAGGCGCAAAAAAAACATTTACCATCACGGTTAATGAGGCAAAGGCAGGCCACACTTATGAGGCTTACCAGATTTTAAAGGGAGATCTTTCAAAATCACAGACAACACTTTCAAACGTTGACTGGGGTACCGGTATCAAGGCAGACAAAAAGACAGATCTTGCTAATGATGCAAAAGCTTATGTAGAGAAGCTTTCAGGAATGCAGACAAATTCTTCAGATCTTAAGGCAGAGGCCCAGAAAATTGCTTCAGCTTTAAGCACTACAGTAGCAGGTTCTGTTTCAGTAACACAGGACAATGCCAAGACTGAGATTACAGGACTTGAGCCTGGTTACTATCTCATCAAGGATAAGGATAGCTCTTTAACAGGTGACGAGGCTTACACAGAGTATATCCTCAATATCGTTGCTGATACAACAATCACACCTAAGACAGATGTACCTTCTGTTGAGAAGAAAGTAAAAGACACAAACGACACAACAGGTGATACAACAGAATGGCAGGATTCAGCCGATTATGATATCGGAGATGTAGTTCCATTCCAGCTTACAGCTACATTACCTGCAAATGTTCAGTCATATAAGTCATATTACCTTAAATTTGATGATACTCTTTCACAGGGACTTGATTTCAATGAAGGAACTGTTACTGTTAAATTAGGTGATAAGGATGTTACAGAATTCTTTACAACAAATTATGACGCAGCTAGCAAAAAACTTACTTTTACATGTGACAATATTTTAGCAAAGGGATTTGAAGCTAAAAATGGTGAGACGATTGTAGTTGAGTACAAAGCAACTCTCAATAAGAATGCTGTTATCGGTTCAAAAGGAAACCCAAATAAGGTAAAGCTTGAGTTCTCTAACAACCCTAACAATGGTGGTGAGGGAGACAAAGGTGAGACTCCGGAGGATACAGTAATCGTATTTACATACAAGGTTGTAATCAACAAGGTAAATGAGAAGAACGAAGCACTCGATGGTGCAGAGTTTACTCTTTACAAAAAGATTAAAGGTGAAGCAGACAAAGAAATCAAAGCGGTAATTTCCGGTGATAAGAATGATGTCTTCACATTCAGCGGACTTGATGACGGTGATTATGTACTTAAGGAGACAAAGACTCCTGATGGCTACAACACTGCAAACGATATTGAATTCACAATCAAGGCAGACCACTCAATTGAGTCTGATGCTCCTGAGCTTAATTCATTAAGCGGAGATAAGGTGACCGGTAATATTACACTTAAAGCTGATAAAACTGAGGGCAGCTTAAGCACACCTGTACAGAACTTAAAGGGCTCAGTCCTTCCTTCAACCGGTGGTGCCGGACGTGTTGCAATTTATGTGATTGGTGCTATATTAGTAGTCGGTGGCGGAATTGTTCTTGTAACAAAGAAGCGTGTTAAATAATATCATTTTATGATAAAATATATCTGCCATGAGCCACTTTAGTGGTTCGTGGCAGTTACAATAGGCATAATTATATTATGCAAATGATAACAGTAAGGAGAGTGCTATGAGAAGAAAATTATCAACTATTTTGTTTGTCATAGTGTTTCTTGCAGGACTGTCCTTACTGCTATATCCGACGGTGAGTGATTACTGGAATTCATTCCATCAGTCAAGGGCAATCGCAAGCTACGTCGATGCAGTAGACAATACAGATGAACAAAAGCTTGAAGAAATGAGGCAGGCGGCAGAGGCTTACAATGAAAAGCTTTTAAGCAAGCAGGACAGATATGATATGTCTGATTCGGACAGAGCAGAGTATGAAAGCCTACTTGATGTATCTGGAACAGGAGTCATGGGCTATGTTGAGATTCCGTCCATCAATGTCTCATTGCCGATTTACCACGGCACAGACAATACAATACTTCAGATAGGTGTTGGCCATATCGAGGGCACATCGCTTCCGGTTGGCGGAGCAAGCACACATTGTGCTGTTTCAGGACACAGGGGACTTACGTCATCTAAGCTGTTTACGGATATTGACCAGATGGCGGAGGGTGACACATTTAAGCTGTATGTGCTTGGCGAGACATTGACCTACGAGGTTGATCAGATAAGGATTGTTTTGCCTGATGAGCTTAATGATTTAAAGATTGAGGAAGGGCAGGATTACTGTACACTTATCACATGTACACCGTATGGAGTGAATTCCCACAGGCTTCTTATCAGGGGGCACAGGATTGCAAATGATGCACAGGGACTTATTGTCGAGGATGTAAAGCAGGTACAGCCGTTACATGAAGCCATAGTGCTTGGTATTCTGTTTCTGGTTTTGTATATTATAATTTGTAAGATACTTAGTAAAACGATATTGTATAGATTCAGATAGAATCAGGAAGGAGGAAAAATGCACAATAGTTTAAAAAGAGCTGTCAGTATAGCTATAGCAGCGATAGCCTTGTTTTCTCTGCCATGTGGAAGCATTTTTGCAAGGACGCATATTGATATTGATAAGAAATGCTCTATAACAGTTGATATCCCTGATACATGGGAGGATTTGTATACTGTGGATTTTCCCGTAGAGCTTTACAGAGTGGCAGATGTAGATGAGAACGATGTATACACTGCAACGAAGCAGTTTGATGAGCTGGCTAAATCTATATCAGATGTCAGCAGTAAAACTACCGCAGATGACTGGGAAAAGATGGCAAAGACAGCTGCGGACATTGCAGACAAAGGTTCTTTGACAGCAGATGAGGTAATAGATGTTTCAAACGGAAGGGGAAACGTCACAGGCGTTAAGACGGGACTGTATCTGGTGTATGCAAAGCCGGCTGATTCGGCAAGATTTGGATACACATTTGTGCCGTATCTGATTTCGGCTCCTAATAATGAGTTTGCTATGACAGGAAGCGGCTCAGATTCATGGATATATGATGATATCGATATCGAGCTGAAGCCTGAACAGACCGGGCTTATGGGAAGCTTACAGATTAATAAAACATTAAAGACATACAATACAGCACTTGGTGAGCCGGTGTTTGCATTTGATGTTGAGGCCTACGACAGGGATGGTAATGTGGTGTTTTCCGATATCGCATCAATCAGATTTGACAGTACAGGGGCTAAGAGCGTAGTTATTGACAATATTCCGGCAGGGTCAAGGGTGATAGTAAAGGAGGTATATGCCGCTGGCAGTTATCAGGTGACTTCCTCAGACAGCATAGAGACACAGATTGTGGCCGGTGAGACCGCAGATGTTGATTTCACAAACGATTACAACGACAAATTGATTTATAGTACCGGTGTC
>OHKG01000843.1_pt1 | contig 10518 bp, 10 predicted proteins | sample 1568701 | NCBI WGS metagenome assembly OHKG01 (sample SAMEA3879529, study PRJEB24766) | human gut metagenome | biome: human-associated habitat; feature: feces | place: USA | collected 1985/1987 | reverse complement strand
CTCATCACCCGGTGTGTTCCACGAATCGCTGCCCCAAGGGTTCTCGAAAGGATAAAAAGGAGCCCCCAGTACAGGCGTGTAGTTTTCGGGGTTCTGCCTCTCTTCGGGCGTGATATTCGTGGCCAGCGTCTTCGTTACCGGTGCTGAAGAGGGGACGAGTGAAAACTCGCCGGTACCAGTGGCGCCTGCCAGTTTCAGCGTTTCGTCGGTCTGTGGCATCAGGTAATTATACGCACGCGTTCCGGCTTCCAGCAAGGTCAGGTCCGTTACACACAGCTCTCCTGCCTCACCTGCTTCTTTGGCCGCGAACACGCCCAACTTGCCTATGGGACGCTTCAGTTGGAACGTCAAGACATCTTCCAGCGGTGTATGCCCCGAATGGCCGGGGTCGATCGGCTGACGGTTAGAAAGTTTCGAGAAGTCGATTGTTTTGGATTCCTTGCCGAACATTGGAAGTCCGTAGGCTTGGACATCTCGTGTCAGCGTGGTAAACGTGAAATCATTTAGTTCCGCTTCCGTAGTATTTTCCGTAAAGGTTTTCTCGGCACCTGGGGTACTCATGGCCTTCTCGTTCGCGATGATGTAGAAGTCTACCGTTTCGGTAGTCAGGGAAGTCATCGTCAGATCCATCCAGAATGTAGCCGGAGTCTCCATGTCTCCGCTCCGGAACTCGTGGCCCGCCAGTTGTCCTTTTACAAAGGCATAGACACGAAGCGAGTGAATGGCCGATTCTTCGCCGGTCGGTGTGCCGTCGGTTTCGCCGACAGCGCATGTCCCTACGTTGAGCCGCACTGCCACATCGTGCCGTTCCCCGAGCGATGCGGCATCTTCCTTGACGCACCCGCACGGCAACAGGCCACAGCACACTGCTGTAACTGCCCAGTATAATATTTTTCTTGTATTCAGCATATTCTTTTCGGTTCGGTCTAAAACTCAGGTTTCACTTGTTCGATGTACCATTCGGGTACGCTTACCGTGATTTCTCCCGACTTGAACTCGATGCGTATCGGGATGAGCACTTCATGTTTGGAACAGTCTATAATAGGATTGTCGGCAAGGAACCTGGCGAGGTTGACTTCGGCCAGCGGTTCCCCGTTCGGGGCGGCGCTCAGGCGGATGTTCACGTTCTCGTGGTTCTTGTGACGCATTATGTTGGTACGGGCCGTGAGCAACGCTTTTCCGGCTTCGTATTCGGTTTCAAGCAAATAGTCGGTTGCCTCCCCACAGGCCCGATTCTCAAAATCGGTACAGGGCGAGACTCCGCATATCTCAAGCACAGGCAGCGAGCCTGCGCGGGTTCCCGGGGCGGGAACTCCGGCCACTTCCACCGACAGATCGTAGTGAGAGCTGGCGAACTCTATGGTTTTGGTCTGGTTTGCCTCTTCATCACCGCTGTAAGGCAGTACGGTATAAGAGGTCGTAGCATAGTAAAGTGAATCGTTGCCGGCAACCTGTTTCTCGTCGAAATAATCCCCGGCGGCAAAGAGCATCCGGCCGAAATCGCCCGTGGCGATGCCATCGACCTTCGTGTGGTGGGTGTTCCCCAGGCAGACAATCCGGTAGTCTCCGGCAGCGAGCGGGGGAAGCGTAGCCGTGCGGTCCTTGACCTGTTCCTCTGGTAAGATACTCGAATTGACGCATCGATTTTCTGCATCGAATACGAACATCTCCACCCGGCAGATCTTGTCGGGGAATATTTCCGTGGTGCCGTCGCCCTTGTAGCTGAGCAACAGCGTGTTCGTGCTCAGACAGTCGTCCAGATCCTCACGGATGCAGGATGTGGCGGCTCCGGCGAGCAACGTCAGGCAGAAAACAATATTCGTCAATTTCATATATATGTGATTGAAGTGTTAAAGGATAGACAGGGCGGAACTTTCGCCCTGCCTATCGGGTTATCAATTAAAATTCAGGTGTGACAGGAACTACATCCCAGCTCATGACGTCAACAGTTACCTCCACACATTTTTGAGGATTATCCAAATCCTCATCGCTAAATGCAAAGTTCATGACGTAAATCTTGGCGAAATCTGCTGTAACAGCAGGAGTGAATGTACTGGTAGCCAAGTAAAGAGGAACCTTAGTTCCTTCATTTGTTGTACCAATCAATTTTACAAGAACTTGAGGATGGTTAGTATTTCCAATATTATTATCTTTAGGAAAGAAGTGGTATGCAGGACGGACATTGCCTTTCTCGTAGGAATGCTTATACTGTGTATTTTCATCCAATGTAACCAAAGGCAAGGTGGTTGCAGGACTCTCTGTTGAGGTAAATTCATCGTTATACCACGCATCAGCAGCTGTCTCGAAAAGGCCGAATATAGAACCGGGGTTAATATCGGAGTTCTGTATGTCACTGGCTGTTCCTCCCTGACGGTCTGCTTTCCCGAAATAGTTGTTCAACATGACCTGCTGAACTTCAATACTCTTGTACTTACGCTGACCTTGAGTAGGAGCTGTATACTCAAATTTACCGATTTCAATTCTGGATACACGCGGTTCAAGCACTACCTTCGCTTTGTAAAGCGGGTGTCCTGCCTCGTCTTGACCGGACACAGAAGTCAACTCGACTTCTTTATAAAGGTCTAGATCAGTCGGATTTTGCTGTTCGGCGATTATCAGGTCTTTTTTCAAATCTACATAAGTAGATGCATTTATTTGACTACCGTTGTTACCTACAACGATTACCTTGTTCACCTCAGCAGGTAAAAAATGGAATACCTTATCTGCGCGGTCGTCAAAATTACTTTTATTGCTGAAGTAGTGGGTTGCCTCAGTTCCTTCGATTGTTTTTCCTTTATACAGGGTAGTTCCGTCTGTAAAGAATACCTGTAAATCTGTCAAAGAAACCTTTGAGTTGTCTTCTACCTCTTGACCGGCGCCTCTGGTTACTGGAATCACATTAGACAGGTCAATGCTTACACTCTTTGGGGTGTTGTCCAACTGTCCCATTTCATCGTCTTTGTTGTCACATGCAACAAACGTCATTGAAGCAGCTAAAGCTGTCAATAAAAAACTCTTGACTTTCATCTTTTTGTTATTTAAAAATTAGTAAAAAGGTTTTTATAACTTCTCGCTTATGGATTTTGTCTACAACTGGTCGATGACCTGCCGCACCTCTTCGAGGTTATGCCGGGCAGTCGCGGAGCCTGCCTCCGAAGCACGGCGGAACACATCCTCCGCCTTGTCGTATTGTCCGGCCCCGGCGTATGCCACACCGAGGGTGGAGAGCAGTTCTGCCGACCGCGCGGTGACTTCCGATTTCTCGAGCAGCTCCACCGCCTTGGCATACTCCTCACGGGAGATGGCGTTCACGGCATTCTCATTGAGTGCGGAGGGCGAAGCGGGGAAATAGCGTAAGGCGGTGGCCATCACCTTGTCGTACCCGGGCGTGCCTTTCCCGTAGGAATCGGCCACCTTGTACATTTCCGACAGGCTCAGGAGGTCGGGACGCTCATCGACCATGCGGCGAGCCTCTTCGAGGTTAAAGTTGCGCACGTTGTACTCGATGCGGTACTCGTTGCGGCGCAACGCGGGGTATATCTCGGTGAGCAGCCTGTGGTAAATGGTCGGCGGCACGAGTTTCTGGAGTTGCAGCTCGCAGAAATCCCGTTCGTCGGGGTAACGTTCGATGATTTCATATACCTCGTCGCGTTTCAGCAGGTTCGGGAAGTCGCCGAGCACACGGACGAAACCTTCCCAGTCCTCACCCTTCCAGTCCACGTGGAGCATCTCGGGAGCGATAGCGTCGTAACGGCGGATATAGTCGGCCAGCGCCTTGGCGCGGTTCTCGGACAAGGCCATATTGTGCGCCATGCTGCCTTCGGGAGAAGCGTAACCGGTGATGTAGATACCGATAATCCTGACGTCGGTATTTTTCTTTACCAGCTCGATGGAGTTGGAAACGGTGTCCAGTTCGGCACGGTTGTTCTTGAATCCGGGCAATATATTATAACTGTCCTGCCGGAACTGCAGCCGGGCGGTGCGGGTTTCGGCACGCACTTTCACGGGTTCAGGTTCAGGGGCTATGCTGTCGAGCTTGTAATCGGGGACATAGGCAGGAAGTATGCCCGCCCACAAGGACTGCTCCGCCTTGCCCTTGTCGCAGTTCACGCAGCCGTGTACCTCTTCGCGGATTTTGATCCGCCCGTCGAGCATCCAACGCTCGTAGGGCACGGTGGCCGCATAATCGTAATGCTGCCCCTTGCTGCTGTGGCGTATGATTACCTGTGCGGAATCATTGTGGAAAGGGGGAAGCTCCACGCTTTCGAGCCGCTGCGCCCGCAAGTAAACCTTGTGGCGGGTCTTGCCATCGATGACTATCGGGGGAAAGGTCACCTCGCGGCTACTGTCCGCCGACATGAGTACGGGTGTCAGTGCTACGGTGTGCTGCGTACGGATTTTCGCCTTGCTCAAATCGACGGACATCGTCAGCTCTACCGTGCGGCCCTGCTTGACGACCCCTCCCTGACGAATCCCGATCAGAGGCAAGTAACTGGTTTCGTTCTCGGCATGCAACATCATGGGACAACATGCCAATATCAGCAATAATAGGATGTATATGCGTCTCATAGTCATTTTCTTGTTATTTGATTATATATATCAGGGAGATGCCCGCCTTGGTCGGGCCGAAATAATGCTTGTCCTTGTTGCCCTTGAACTTGCCGCAAGTGGCACACTCGTACTTATCGTATTGCGTGTAGATGTAACCCAGACCGATCGTGGCTTCGAGGTTCCAGCGTTTGCCTAAAATCCATGAGTAGCCATACGACAATCCGAGACCCGTAGCCCAGCCCTGATAACGGTGATCCTTCGTGGACTTGCTTTGGAACGGGATTCTCACGCCACTGATGTTGTAGAACGCGTAACCGCTGTGCAGGCCGAAGAAATGGCCGTTATAGCGTTCGCAGAGCCAGTAACGGAACTCCGGCATTACCATCCAGTGTTTGATTTTCTTGTTCTTGTCCTTATTCAGCGTCCACGGGTTGTAGGCACCCGTGAGGTCGAGGGTCGTGCGTTTGCCCAGCCCAAATTCCAGACTCAAGTTGGGCGTGGTACTTGACCAATACAATAGATTGGTCTTTACTGCGATATCCTGCGCTTTGACAGTGCCCGTGCACCAACAAACCGCAAGAAAAACACCGAAGATCAATTTTTTCATATTTTCCTTATTCTTGTTATCTCATTCGGGCCGGAAAACCGGCACGTCAACTCCCAAACCAATACTTCTCTCCGAAAGAGAAGTGGTAGCGTATAACATTGATGATAAGTGGCTGAAAAACAGATTATGTTCGGTTCGAGCGACTGGGAATGCTTAACATTCATTGAAGTAGAACCGGTTTAGAACTCGGATTGAGACTTAAAAAACAAGCTGTTTATGCCGTTATAATCAATAAAATACGTATATTTGCACCGTCAAATACTTCTCTTTCGGAGAGAAACGGGCAAATACTCAACAGTTTATCGCCTTGGCGGGATTTTCCCGCACTATTTCAACGACTTGTTTTTTAAACTCCAATGGTTGCTCTCTGAAGTTTGGCAAAACATTTTTTCGGTTGCATGATTCCTGTCAAATCATTCCGTCTCCTGTCTGTCTCTTTTTAAGAAAAATACCGTTCAGGAAAAGACCTGGTTTTCTACTGTTTATTTTTTGAACGGTAATTTTTACTAAACAAATCGCAAATGCCCGCTTAACGGCTCATCTGTTTTTTCATTCTGACGGACAATAAATTTCGTTAATCGTGAAGCGCTTATTTGATTTTTGCGTATCTTTGCACTTGCAAAATACTTCTCTTAAAAAGAGATGTTTTAAATTGCACAACTTTTCAGTTTCTATAGCCATTTTCCGAATGGCTTTTTTGCTGTCCGTACGGTGTGCGGGTATTATGCAAATCTTTCTCCCGATTACAGTGATTTTAGAATAAGGCTGTTGGCCTTGTCCACGACCGATGTGTCTAATGAGGCAAGGTAGATACGCGTGGTATTCTCCGAATCGTGTCCCATCGCTTCGCTGATGGTGGAAATCGGAATGTTCTTGCTCTTTGCGATGGAAGCCCAGGCGTGGCGCGCGACATAGCTTGTCAGCGGTATGGCAAGCCCTAACTGCCGGCCTATTTTTTTCAGTTTGTCATTGACAAGATGGGCGGCGTTCTTGTATTGCTTTCGGGCATCCGTATCCATATCCCGGATGATCGGCAGCAGATAAGGAGTCGCGGACGTATCGTACTTGCCGACAATCTCCTGCATACATTTTTCCCACCTGATAACCAGCTGCTGCCCGGTCTTTCGTCTGCGATACGATAAAAATCCGTTCTGAAGATCTTTCTTTTTTAGGTGAGCCATATCTATGAACGACATGCCACGGGTATAGAAACTGAACAGGAACATGTCCCTTGCAAATTCCAGATTAGGCTGTAAGGACAGATCCAGATTCTTCATACGCTTGATGGCGGATAAGGGAACGGCACGCTTGACGGTCTTGTCCACTCCCGTATAGACATGCCTGAAGGGATTGCGCTGTTCCATCAGTTCCTTTTCCAAGGCACGGTTATATACCGCCCGAAGGATACGCATGTAGAATGAACTGGTATTCCGTACGGCCCCTTTCCCATGAAGGTAGGCTTCATAAAGCTGCATCAAATCCGAATCAATTTCAGACAATAGAATATCCTTGTCTCCTCTGAACTGCATGAAACTTTTCAGAGTACAGGAATAATTTTCAGCCGTGCGTATCTTGCCCATCTGTTTGAGACGGGCTATGATGCCCTGCATGAAGTTGAAAAGCGACTGTCCCTCTGTATTGCTTTGAAAAGAAGCGACAATATCATCTGCCGTATATCCGGCTTTCTGGTTATCCAGTTGGCGGATAATCATGTCCAGCCGCTTCAGGTCCCACTCCATGCGTTCCTGCAAGGAAAGGAGCAGATTGCTTCGTTCCGAACTACCGACAATGATACAGCTTCCAGCTTCGTTCCATTCATCCGTAAATATCCGGTAATCCGTCTTTAACTGACGGATTACACGGTTCTGGATAATCTGATAATAGACGGTGCCTTCCTTTCCCTCTATGGTGGAAGGTCTGAATTTTACTTTCACACTGGCCATATCAATCGGATTCAGATTCTACCTGTAATTTAAGTTTCTCCTGCATCAGGCTGTCGGAAACAGCTTTCAGCTCGTTCTCGTACCCGTCGGCCTGTTTTCTGACCCATTCGATGGCCTTCTCGTCACGATGGATGTCAAAAACCTTGTTCAACCAGAGAATATCTTCCGGAGTACACCCGCTCCAGGAACGGATGGCACGGAACTTCAGGGCGTCGTCTGCATATTGCCGGTTGGACTGCCAAAGTCTGATATTTCCCCATAAGGACAGGCTGCATACCACACCCATTCCGACCAAAAGAGAAAATACTTTACTTGACCTGATGTCAAAACTATGCCGGTGAATATGCCTTACGCATGTCGGGATCACTTCTTCTGCCTGTCCATCAGTAGGTGTTTCGGTCTTCTGTTCCAGCTTCCCGTTTATCATCTCAATTTTGTTCTTGATTTCTTCAAACAAAACATATACATTGTCTTTTTCCATACTTTACCATCTTATTTTACGTTGTTTTTTCTTTTTCTTCTTTCTCAAATAATCGTCCGGATAACCTTCAGGTTGTTCCGGTTGCGGGTTAGGTGTGAACAGACCTAAAGAACCGCTGTATAATTCATAGCCATGCGGTTCCTGTTGATATGCCGGTTCACTCGGAACAACTACCTGTCTTTTTGTTTCCGAATATGCTGGTGTCTTTAACGCGGCATCTATCTTGGAATAGCTGAACTGCCTGTCAATTTTGGAACCGCTGAAGGAATAGCCGTTCATGATGAACACGATACCCTGTACTTCATCGGATTTCCCCTTGTATTTGAACCGTACATCCACTCCCTTTTCGCTTAATCCGGCAATCAGTTCCTTCCAGTTTCCGGCCTTTCTGACTTCCGTTTTAAGCAGACTGTAAAGTTCATACTTTGTCTTGTCCGGTTCCCTTAAGCGTTCAGTCTTGACATGATCCTTGCCTTTGGCCATATGAAGACCATATTTCAAGGTCAGTTCCTTGCAGATGCGTGCACTCCGTAACCGCTCGTTTTTGTCGGATATGGTCCTGCCATCATTGTCTATCCGGTTGTAGGCAATATGTATATGGGGATGCTCCTTGTCGAAATGTCTGACTATGAAGAATTGTGTGTTCCTTATGCCCATCCGTCCCATGTATTCCAAAGCTATTTCTGCCATAATCCGGCTGGTCAGCCTGCTTTCATCCTCTTTGGAAAATCCCAGTGCAATGTGTCCGACCGGTCTGGATACTTTCGGATTCATTCCGGCCTGTGCTTCGAAAGCCTTTGTTATTGTGGCAACATCCTCAATGAACAAGCCGGCATGTGCGATAATCCTGGCATTCTTTTTACTGTCAATGATATAGCCGGTAACCTCACGGAATCCGCTTCCCTTTACAATCTTCGCAATCATAGCAGGATATGGTTCAGCAGTTCTTCGATTCTTGCCACCTGTACACGGCATTCCAGCTTTGCCGTATCGAACCCTCCGGCATTTGCCTTATGAGCCAGCTGGTTCAGATTGTTCGCCATACCGCATAGCTTACGGATATAGTCGGAATGTTCCGCTGTAAGTCTTTGCCGTACATATCCCTTACGGAAACATTCCCTCAGGTATTCGCTTGCCGATATGCCTGCGCTTCTTGCCCTGCTTTTCAGCGTGTAGTAATCCGGTGTCGCCAGTTTCACGGTAACACGGTATTTCAGTTTGTCGGCCGTACTCTTGGGAGGACGGCCGCCCTTGTTGTTTCTTTCTGTATTCTGTTTCTTTTCCATCTGTTGACTATTGTATAAAATGAATGTACTGATTAGACCAGCGGGATGAACCTCTCACTGCATCCAGTAGTGGGGCAAGTTTGTGTTTCGGTCTGCCCGAAACACAAACTTGCCCCACTAAAAACCAGAATCCCGCTATTTTGAGCATCTCTGAATATGCTTCCTATAAATTTGGGAGAAATAATACCGTTGTCGGTATCATCTTATGGAGGGGATAGGCCTGTTTTTCCGTTTCTGTTCATCATGTATTTTCTCATTTGGTTTATCATGTCTCGATATATCTCGGAATGAATTGTCTGGCAAAAAAGAATATAAGTTTCCAATAGTCAAACAGTTGGTCGGGATGTGGCAACAATGTGGCCTGTTGCAGTTTGCATGAAGGGCAATCGGTGTGGAATGCGGTATTTTTCCTGTTTGATGAAACAATGAACCGGGGAGTCAAACAGTTACTGATCTATTGACTTGAATATTTACTGACTTAATGTCGTATTGTCGTACTGTAGTAAATATTCATGTCTGTGAATCATTGAAGGAACACTTCTTTGCTTCCTTATCTAATCAATGGCTTGGAAAAGTGATGAAGTAAGGTTACATGGAAATAAACCATTCCTTATCCATTGCTATGGACCTTTATTGAATCAGGTTCATAGATCTTTTATTCTGTAATTCATTATTGGATGGAGTCCCTGAATATAGGAATATTTGCAGGAAAGGATATGAATGTGGCCTCATAACTAGGATAATCAGCGCCACATGCTGCCAGTTAAGCGGAAATCATTGCCTTTCAGAATATATGGCTTTTCTTTGTTGCAAACAACTAAAAAAAGAATAAACATCAATCAACAAAAAAGGCAACGATATGGAATTTGTAGGAATAGAAAAACAACTGTTTGAAGAATTGGTGCGTAAGTTTGAATACTTTGAGCACCGGGTCATGGAAATTTGCAACCGGGAAAATGACAGGACGCTGCACAAGTGGATGGACAATCAGGACGTGTGCCGGTATCTGAACATTTCGCCCCGCACCTTGCAGACACTCCGTGATAACGGCACACTGCCTTTTTCTCAAATCAATCACAAGATATTCTACAAGCCGGAAGATGTACAGGGTATCGTCAAGAAAGTTGAGGACAGAAGAAAAGAGGCTCTTTACAGAGGACGTAACATATAACAGTTAAACAATAACCACTAAATCCATAATAACATGAGTGAACTGAGAACAGACAGCAGAGAATGGGTACACCGTATCATGGGAAGTCTTGACCGTATGCTGGTCGGGATTGAGAATCTGGCGGTCGGAAACCGTCCCGTGCTGGGCGGTGAACGCTATCTGACCGACAAGGAAGTGTCGGCGCAATTGAAACTGAGCAGACGTACGCTTCAGGATTATCGTAATGAAGGAAGAATATCTTATTACCAGTTGGGAGGTAAAATCCTTTACCGGGAGAGTGACATAGAGAAAATGCTTCAGGAGAATTATCGGGAAGCATATATGAGTGGTAAATAAAAGATAAGCATAAAGGCTGTGTGCCGGTTTTGATGAACCGATGTCACACTGCCTTTATGCTTGCATGATGAACAACTATACATCTTCAGGCATGGGGATGACAAGGATAGAGTCACTGCACCGGATTCCGTAGAATACGTCAC
>OHKG01000840.1_pt1 | contig 10534 bp, 10 predicted proteins | sample 1568701 | NCBI WGS metagenome assembly OHKG01 (sample SAMEA3879529, study PRJEB24766) | human gut metagenome | biome: human-associated habitat; feature: feces | place: USA | collected 1985/1987 | reverse complement strand
TTTTACCCCTTTAATTATTTTTTGTAAACTGAATTTAGTTATTGGATTTTTTCAAATTAATATGTTATAATAGCTAAGTTTATTTTACATATGAAAGGACAGACGTAATGAAAGCATTTTTCAAAAAATGGTGGCATGGATTACTGGCTCTTTATACTTTTATATATATGCCATGTTTTCTTTATCTGGAAAGACATGTTACCAGTGAAACCGGATTTCACGCAATCCATTGTGCTTTAGATGATCATATTCCGTTTGTGGAATATTTCATTATTCCATACTATTCATGGTTCATCTTTATGGCATTTTTTATCATTTACTTTTTCATACGTTCCCAGGGTGAGTGTGTAAGAATGGGGGCTGCCCTTATAATCGGCATGTCAATTGCCGTAATTATATATTTTGTATTTCCTAACGGGCTTGCCGATTTCAGACCGGAGACTTTTCCCCGCGACAATTTCTGTACAGACCTTGTAAAATTACTGCATAAAGCCGACACTCCGACCAATGTCCTGCCAAGTCTGCATGTATATAATACTTTGGTTATAGAATTCGCGGTATTCAATTCAAAGACCTTCGGCAGACATAAGAAAAAAGTATGTATCATAACAGCAATCTGGGGCTTATTAATATGCGTATCAACGGTTTTCTTAAAACAGCATTCAGTATATGACGTATTGGCTGCAATAGTTCTTGCCGCAATCATTTATCCGATAACATACAAAACAAAATTTTTCAAAAAAATCCAGTAAAAAATAATGCACATCCGATACCGGCACCGGCAAAGGATGTGCATTTTTAAGTATATATTTAGTTAAAATTAAAAACCTTCTTAGCAATTCTATATATTCCCGTTGTAAGTAACCTTCCTGTTCTTCCCGGAATATTTATAAAAAATCCCATAGGGTTTCTCTTAAGTTTTCTGTAGGTCTCAGGATGAGAGCTCTTAAGATATTTCCATAAATCTTTTTTCTTCTCATAATTCTCTTCCTTTTTGGAAAGATAACACATTACTGAAGAAATTGCCGTTATTATTTCAAGATAATGCTGCATATACTTCCTGCATTTACTGCTTTCAATAATATCCGGATTATAATAATCAATAAGAAGTCTGTTGACCCTTAACTGTTGGTCTATTCTTTTAATCATGACATTTTCATGTACGGACTGGTCATCCCTTCCGATAAAGTACCAGTAAAAATTAACATCCGCATAATACATGCTTTTGACATAAGGGAATGGCTGGAAAACAAAAATATTATCCACATAGAAAGTATGTTTTGGAAGTACAAGTCCACACTCTCTCAGTAACTCCGTCCTATAAATTACAGAATGCATTATTATGTACTGGTCCTGTCTGAAATGTCCCATATCTTCCCATGTAAAATATGTATCCGTAGGAAGAATGCTTGTATATCTCATAACTTTCTTACGCTTAACGCCTGCTTTATCGTATACATAATTGGATATAAGCATATCAAGAGGATGTTCTTCAAGAATAGCCTTGCGCATAATATCAAGCAGTTTAAGATATGCTTCCCTGCCGACCCTGTCGTCACTGTCAACTACCTTGAAAAAATATCCTGCTGCGTTCTTAAGACCTGTATTGACAGCTTCTCCGTGCCCGCCGTTTTCCTGATGTATTACTTTACATATTCTTGGATATTTCTTTTCGTAATTATCAGCAATTTCTGCAGTTCTGTCTGTAGAACCGTCATCTACTATGATAATTTCTACATCCTCACCGCCCACAAGCAGGGATTCTATGCATCTTTTCATATATGCTTCTGAATTATAACAAGGAACTGCTATTGAAAGTATTTTTTTCATAATAACCTCTCTCCAACAAAAGATTTGATTTTTTTATATTTTAGTACGTTTAACCTTATTGTCAATGACGAATAAGATAACAAACAATATGGCAAGTGTCACAACAGATACGAGTGCCAACAATCCCACTGTAAGATTAAATTCTACTCCGGGAAGGAAATTGGTAAGCATAACCGATATGAAATTTGCCGAAACATGGAAAATTACCGGTGCCCATATCGTCTTGAAAATCTCATAAATAAAAGCAAGTATCACTCCGATTGGGAATGCATACACAAACTGCACAAGATTGCCGTGAATAAGTCCAAATACCAGACCTGATATAACCATCGCCCATACTGCAGGTGTTACATTCCTCAGACGTTTAAAAATGAGTCCCCGGAATAAGAGCTCTTCCACTATCGGTGCCGCTATTGCAGATGCCATTATCTGTACAAAAAGATTACCTGAATAAGTAATTTTCTCTACAGCCTGATATGCTTTGGAAAATTTCTCAATTCCGGATAGCGAAACAAGTCCGTTAAAACCTATAGCCGCACATATTCCTGCAGGTACAAGCAGAATAAGCCATGTCTTACGGTAATCCGTATATTTAAAATCTCTCTCATAGTATACGTCAAGTCTCGTATCCACTTTCATTATCCAAAGATAAAGCGGAATAAGAACAACACCTCTTATAAGGGTAAAATACAATGCTTTTCCTGTAAGAAATGCTGTAGCTGCGTCAACTATTCCCTGTTCACTCAGATTCTCAAATGCACCGCTTTGCATCTTAACCGCAAAATATACTATGGTTGCACCCAGTTCTATAATCAATTCCACTCCTAAAAAAATAAGAAGCGGATAAATAAGTCTCCATATAAGACTTCCTGTTCGTTCTTTTTTCATATATCTTCCTTATAATAAATTTGAAAGGTCCATATCAATATCCTGTGTGACCGGAATTCCTTTATCTTCGCACTGTGCCACTTCAGGGATAATGGGAATCCTTGCAATAACCGTGGTGTTAAGCTCCTTAGCGAGCTTTTCAGCTTTGCTTTTTCCGAATATTTCATATATTCTGCCACAGTCTTCACACTTAAAATAACTATAGTTTTCAATAATTCCCAGTAAAGGAACTGACATCTTCGATGCCATATTAACAGCTTTCATAACTATCATTTTAACAAGATTCTGCGGAGATGTAACCATAACCACTCCGTCTATAGGAATTGACTGGTATACCGTAAGCGGAACATCTCCTGTTCCCGGCGGCATATCTATAAGCAGATAATCAATACTGCCCCATATTACATCACTGTAAAACTGTTTGATAATTGAGGCCACAACCGGTCCTCTGTATATGACCGGGGTCTCTTCACTGTCAAGCAAAAGATTCATTGAAATAATCTTTATGCCCTCCTGTGATACCATAGGATATATACCATTTTCATCAGATAATACCTTGCCGTGGATACCAAACATTGCCGGAACCGAAGGTCCCGTTACATCAGCATCCATTATTCCGACGCTGTATCCCATTGAAGCCAGCCTTCTGGCAATGAGCGCTGTTACCGTAGATTTGCCAACGCCGCCTTTACCGCTTATTATGCCGATAATCTTATGAATTGAACTCTCTTTATTAAGAGGAGCCTTACGAATTCCGCAACTTTCTCTACTCTTACATTCTTCACAGCCAGAATTACATTCGCTCATTCAATAATACCTCCTGCCGGAATATTTACATAGCCTTGTGTAATATTATACCTCTTAATATAAATAAAATCAAATTTATCTTCTTTTTTTTCTTGATTTGAAGGACGGATTGGCAAGAATGCTTAAAAGATTAATAAATTCATTTTTAAAAGTCATTGAACCACCTGCTCCGTTTACTGTAGCTTTCGCCGCGTTTTCTCCCACATAATTAACTGTTCTGACTGCTGCTGCAACGCTTTCAATATTTCTTTCAATTGCAAGAAATCCTGCAATTATTACAGTTGACATACAGCCGCCTCCTGTTATTCCCTTAAAAAACGGTGTTCCACCGTGGACCTCATAAATGCTTTCCCCGTCGCTTACAAGGTCTGTTTCTCCCGAAACTACAATAATTGTATTATATTTTTTTGCCAGTTTTTTTAACATATCATCGGATATGCTTTCCCCATTTTTTGCATCCACGCCTTTAGATATTGTTTCATCCAGTGCGAGTGCCTTAATTTCCGAAACATTGCCCCTTATACATGTGGGATGACATTCTTCTATAAGTTTCAGGCACAGGCTGCGTCTGTAGGAAGAAGATGCAACACCCACCGGGTCTATCACCACGGGATGTCCCAGCGAATTCGCTTTTCTTCCTGCAATCAGCATTGCTTCAAAATTCTCAATCGCACCCATATTGCACACCAGTGCATCACTTCCGGAAGTTATTTCTTTAACCTCCATCTCATGATGCGCCATTACAGGTGACGCTCCTATCGCCAACAGGACATTGGCGCAGTCATTAACTGTTACAATATTGGTTATGCAATGTATTATCGGTTTCTTTTCAGCAATTTTTGAAAAAATATCAGCCCATGCCATAATAAATCCTCCTAAGAGTTCAGTTCACTCTTTATTTTATCCAGTACACCTGTCTGTTTAAGCGGTACGGTTATTAATACTGCTAACAAAGTTCCTCCCGCTGTACTTATAAGAAAAGGTACAACAAATGTGAACAAAGCCGCACCCTTACTACCCATTATAAAAGCTGCCACAGGATATGACAACATTCCGCCTATAACGGCGGTTCCGAATACCTCTCCTATATAAGCCGCAGGTAATTTCTTTATATAATGATACAAAAGTCCTGCTAAAAGTGCTCCGCACATACTTCCCGGGAATGCAAGCAAGGTTCCTAACCCCAGAAGATTTCTTATAAGGCTTGATACGAATGCAGCCGCAACTCCATATCCCGGTCCGAGAATAACGGCACAAAGCACATTTATAAGGTGCTGTACAGGTGCACATTTTGACCCAAAAACAGGGAATGAAAATAATGAGCCAACAACTGCCACGGCAGCAAAAACTGCGGTTAATACAAGTTTCTTTAATTTAATTTTTTCCATTTTTCCTTCTTCCCATTACCTTTAAGAATCCGGAATATCTTATTTTATCATAAACCCATGGTTCATCGGTCCGCTCCCTTTGCCAAGGTCAAGCATGGCGTTAAGTGCTCCCGATATATACTCTTTTGCTTTCTTTACAGAATCTACAAGAGAAAAACCTTTTGCAAGATTGGCTGCAATCGCAGAGGAAAGTGTGCATCCCGTTCCGTGTGTGTTGGGATTATCAATTCTTTTTCCCTGAAACCATGTGATGTTTTTGCCGTCTGCTAAAAGGTCATTGGCATCATTGAGATTATGGCCTCCTTTGAGCAGGACCGCACAGTGATTTTCTTCCGATATTCTTACTGCCGCCGCCTCCATATCCTCTTTTGAGGAAATTTTCATTCCGGAAAGGACTTCCGCCTCCGGAATATTAGGTGTCACAACCGCAGCTATAGGTAATAATTCTTTTTTTAATGTATCGATTGCGTCGTCGCTAATCAGTTTTGCCCCGCTTGTGGCTACCATTACAGGATCAAGAACAATATTCTTTGCTTTGTATTTTATAAGAGCGTCCTTTACTGTTTTAATAAGTTCCTTTGAGGCAATCATACCGATTTTGACTGAATCAGGGTAGATATCCGTGAAAATACATTCCAGCTGTTCTTTTAAAAAGCTGCTGCTCACCTCCATAATATCTTTTACGCCGGTTGTATTCTGGGCTGTAAGAGCTGTAACGGCACTCATGGCATATACACCGTTTACCGTCATAGTCTTAATATCTGCCTGTATTCCGGCGCCTCCGCAGGAATCACTGCCTGCGATTGTTAATGCTGTTTTCATATCAGTATTTACCTCCATGCATTAATTTTGTATAGCGACATAAAGTGGTGCCCCCGGCATGCCGCTGTGTTTTATATATTTTTTAATATTCTGCGGAACTCTTCTGATGTGCCGCAAATATCCGTTTCTGTAAGGATTCCGGAAATTACCGCCACACCTTTTATTCCTGTTTTGGCAAGTTTTGAAACATTTGAAAGGTTAATTCCTCCGATTGCCACAACGGGAATTGCAACACTCCTGCATATATTTTTCAACATATCAAAAGACATTGTTACTGCATCTTTTTTGGTACTGCTGCCAAATACCGCCCCGCTTCCAAGATAATCGGCTCCCTGTTCCATGGCAGCCTTCGCCTGCTCCACCGTCTTTGCAGTTGCGCCTATTATTTTATTTTTTCCGAGAATCCGTCTTGCCTCTTCAATTCCCATATCAGACTGTCCGAGGTGGACTCCGTCCGCATCGGTTTCAAGCGCCAGTCTTACATTATCGTTAATGATAAAAGGGACCTTGTATTCATGACACAGTTTTTTTATCTCAAAAGCTTCTTTTTTCAGTTCTTCGTATTCCATATTTTTCTCACGAAGCTGTACCATTGTCACTCCGCCGTCTAACGCTGCTTTTACACATTCGCAAAGATTTCTGCCTCCGGCAGCTTCTCTGTCCGTTATAAGATAGAGTAAAAGATTATTCCGATTCATTTTATTTCCCTACAATATATCAATATATTCACCGTTAAGTGCTTTATTCATGCTTCTTACCGCACAGAACTTTCCGCACATGCTGCAGGTGTCGCTGTGGTCATCCTCCGGTTTACGGCTGTCTCTGATTGCTTTTGCCGTTTCCCCGTCTATCGCACATTCAAACTGAGCATCCCAGTCAAGAACACGCCTTGCGTCTGCCATTTTATCATCAATATCCCTTGCGCCCTTAATTCCCTTGGCTATATCTGCCGCATGTGCTGCTATCTTAGAGGCGATAATGCCCTGTTTTACATCCTCCACATTAGGAAGCGCAAGATGTTCCGCAGGTGTTACATAGCATAAAAATGCGGCTCCATTCATAGCTGCGACAGCTCCTCCGATTGCCGCTGTTATATGGTCATAACCCGGTGCAATATCCGTTACAAGTGGTCCAAGTACATAAAAAGGAGCTCCCATACATATCGTCTTCTGAACCTGCATATTGGCTGCAATCTGGTCAAGAGGAACGTGTCCCGGTCCTTCAACCATAACCTGCACATTATGCTCCCATGCTCTCTTTGTAAGTTCACCAAGTCTTACAAGTTCCTCAATCTGGCATACATCCGTTGCATCTGCAAGGCAACCCGGTCTGCACGCATCTCCCAATGAAATTGTCACATCATATTTTTCACAAATATCAAGAATCTCATCATAATATTCGTAAAACGGATTTTCATTACCTGTCATGCTCATCCATGCAAATACAAGGCTTCCGCCCCTGCTTACGATATTCATTTTACGTTTATGATTCTTAATCTGGTCGATTGTTTTTCTTGTTATTCCGCAATGGAGTGTCACAAAATCCACACCGTTTTGGGCATGAAGTCTTACAACATCTATAAAATCTTCCGCTGTTAGTGTGGACAAATCCCTCTGGTAATGGATTACGCTGTCATAAACAGGCACCGTTCCTATCATTGCAGGACATTCCGATGTAAGTTTTTTACGGAAAGGCTCTGTATTGCCATGGCTTGACAAATCCATTATTGCCTCTGCTCCCATATTGACGGCACTCATTACTTTCTGAAGCTCTATGTCATAATCCTTGCAATCCCTTGACACGCCAAGGTTGACGTTTATCTTGGTTCTTAACATACTTCCTACGCCTTCGGGATTGATACACTGATGGTTAATGTTGGCAGGTATTACAACTTTACCTTCTGCCATATATCCCATAAGCTCTTCAAGCTGCATTTTTTCTTTTTCTGCCACAATTTTCATCTGTGGCGTTGCAATCCCTTTTCTAGCGGCATCCATCTGTGTTGTATATTCTCTCATATCTTTGCTTACCTTTCCGTAAAATAAAAGACAGAACTACATAAGGATAGTGTCTGTCTGTCAAAACAAAATATCTCCCTACGTTGGCATTATCCAAATCAGGTTATGGGTATAATCTCAGCCTCCAAGGGCACCCCGTTTTCTATAACATTATATCAAAGTAAAATTAAGTTGCAATAAAAAAATAAAATATTTATACTGATTACAGTATTTTTTATTAAAAAGGACAGGTTATGCTTTATTATTTTACGGATTTAAAAAATATAACAAAAGGACAGCTTGATAGTTTAATGTCTCTTCTTCCACCTGAGCGGTTAAACCGTGCTCTAAAGTATAAGTTTCCTGAGGACAGGCTTGCCTGCGTAATTGCATACCTTCTTTTCCTGTACGGCTACCGCACTGAATACAGCCTGACAGACACTCCTGATTTTGATATTTCATCGGATGGCAAACCCTACCTGAAAAGCCATCCTGAAATTTATTTCAACATCAGTCATTGCAGCAAAGCCGTCATGTGTATTTTTGATTCATCCCCTGTGGGTATCGATGTGGAAACCGTCCGCAGAGTCCCTGCTTCAATGCTTGCCAAAATCTGTTCTCCCGGTGAATTGAATACAATCCGGTCTTCGTCTGCTCCGGAGGCTGACTTTTGCCGTATCTGGACTTACAAGGAAGCTGTTTCAAAACTTTCCGGTGACGGCGTATTCAAGAGTCTCCGTAAATCTCCTGCCAAATCCTTATTCACCCATCAGGCTGCTTTACTACCCGATGTGTATTTCACAGTTGCATCGGACAGCAAAATCAACTTAACTGCAAGGAAACTTACTTTAAGCGATTTTGAGCTGTTTGGGTAGAGATTTGCAGACGCCATGGCGGAATGCACGGGTGTTGCATCCCACATCCCACGCATTTAATGACAGCAACCCACTCAATGCCTGCGCCTGCCCCGTGTTGCATCCCACATCCCACACGCTTTATTGCAATAAAAAAACTTTGATTACACTTTTTAACTATGCGTAACCAAAGTTCTGTAATTTACTATTATTTTTCAACAAATGTAACAGGACATCCTAATCTGTAGTGACCTTTTATATATTCAGCGATTGCGTGTGAACAGTATACCGTTGTTGCCTCTGTATTGCTGTCCATATCATTGTTACCGCACATAATTGCATCCAATTCGTATACCAGATTGGTTCCCGGTGCAAAAGTAATGCTGTCAAGATGGTAGCAGCTATAGAAAGTCCTTCTCAAGCCCTGCATCGTTGATGGGAGAATGACTTTTTTAACAATCTGATTGCTTCTAAATGTGTTAAGTGCAGCTACAACCGGTTTGCCATTGATAGTATCAGGTACGATAACCTCCCTGTCCGTTCCGATATACTTCAACAGACAATATCCCTTTGTCTTAATTCTGTTTTTAAAAGTATCGGCTATATCGATTGTCTCTCTTTCGCCTTTTTTGTTGATAGAATCGCTTGTGAGGACATCATCTGACTTACAATATACCCATGTGCCATCAGTTATTACACTGTAATGCTCATCAACATTATAAGTCCAGTCATAATATGACTCGTTGTTGCGGAGACCTTCTTCAGTGTCATCTTCTTCATCAAAAAATTCCACATCGGAAAAAGTTTCTCTTACAGGTGTTTCAACTGCAGCTGCAAAAGTTTCTTTTGCGGTTTCTGCTTCTGAACTAACATCATCATATTTACCTGCTGATACCGGACCATCTTCTTTTTCAAGCTCTGTAACCTTTTCTACTGCCGGTTCAGCGGTAACATCATCGATTTCTATTTCCTGAACTTCGTCCGAGAAATCTTCATCATTTAATACAAAATTATCTCTCACCGGTTCTGCATCAACCGGTTCTGCAATAAATTCCCTGTCAAGTTTCTTATCAGATATATCAACAGGCTCATCTTTAACTGGCTCCCTGCCAACAACCACTGACTCAAATACAAACGTATCATCAGGTTCTGCTTCCGGCTCCCCGGCTACATCCTGCACACCTGCTGCTTCCGGCTCCTCAGCTACATCCTGAACATCTGCTACTTCCGGCTCCTCAGTTACATCCTGCACATCTGCTGTTTCCGGCTTCTCAGCTACATTCTGCACACCTGCTGTTTCCGGCTCCTCAGCTACATCCTGCACACCTGCTGTTTCCGGCTCCTCAGCTACATCCTGCACACCTGCTGCTCCCGGCTCCTCAGTTACATCCTGCACACCTGCTGTTTCCGGTTCCTCAGCTACATCCTGCACATCTGCTGTTTCCGGCTCCCCGGCTACATCATGTGCCTCGGCAGGTTTCTCTGCTTCTTCGCGCTTTGGTTTGAAATCCACGATAGGCTTTGCCTTGGATACTGACCGGAATTCCTCATCTTCTTCGTAAGAAATCTCTTCATCGTAAAAAGATGTGGCTTTGTCATTCTGTGGTTCGTTGTCCTCATCCACAAAAATGTCGTCCTCGTCTGCTGCGCTTTTCTTAGCGTGGTGGGATTCGTTCTTACTAAAAAGCGGAAGTTTGACAAGTTCATCCTTCAGGAAACTGTTTAAACTCTGCTTTTTCTTCTTGCTCTTGCTGACTGCCACAATTGCTGTTGCAACTGCCGTAACTCCTAATACTATGGCACCGAAAGTACCAAATCCATGTTTGTCTTTATCTTTCATGTCTGACCCTCTCCGTTCAAATAGTCTCAAAATTAAGCTACCTCTATTATCGGATTTTTAGGGGGTATTTGTCAACTAAATTGAGTATTAAAATACCCTTTTTTCTTA
>OHKG01000834.1_pt1 | contig 10616 bp, 6 predicted proteins | sample 1568701 | NCBI WGS metagenome assembly OHKG01 (sample SAMEA3879529, study PRJEB24766) | human gut metagenome | biome: human-associated habitat; feature: feces | place: USA | collected 1985/1987 | reverse complement strand
GAAGTATTCACTGAGGTGATGATTGCCAGCCGTACCCAGTCAAAATGTGACGCGATTGTGAAAGCAATCGGCAACCCGAACATCAAGACCGCTAAAGTTGATGCAGACAATGTGGATGAACTGGTGACTTTATTCAACAGTTTTAAACCTGAAATCGTTATCAACGTAGCACTTCCTTATCAGGACCTGACAATCATGGAAGCCTGTCTGAAAGCGGGAGTGAATTATCTGGATACAGCCAATTATGAGCCGAAAGATGAAGCTCACTTTGAATACAGCTGGCAGTGGGCCTATAAGAAACGCTTCGAAGAAGCCGGACTGACAGCCATTCTGGGATGTGGATTCGACCCGGGAGTAAGCGGAGTATATACCGCATATGCAGCAAAACATCATTTCGACGAAATTCAATATCTCGACATTGTAGACTGCAATGCTGGTAACCACCATAAAGCTTTTGCAACCAACTTCAATCCGGAAATCAACATCCGTGAGATTACACAGAACGGACGTTATTATGAAAACGGCCAGTGGATTACAACCCAGCCGCTGGAGTTCCATAAGGCTCTGACCTATCCGAATATCGGTCCGCGCGACTCTTACCTGCTGTATCACGAAGAACTGGAATCACTTGTCAAGAACTATCCGACTATCAAGCGTGCACGCTTCTGGATGACTTTCGGACAAGAATACCTGACTCACCTGCGTGTGATCCAGAACATCGGTATGGCCAGCATCGAACCGATCAACTATAATGGTATGGAAATCGTTCCGCTTCAGTTCCTGAAAGCCGTATTGCCTAATCCGCAGGATCTGGGTGAAAACTACGAAGGAGAGACTTCCATCGGTTGCCGTATCCGGGGTATCAAGGACGGAAAAGAACGTACTTATTATGTTTATAACAACTGTTCTCACCAGGCCGCTTACCAGGAAACCGGTATGCAGGGCGTAAGCTATACAACCGGTGTTCCGGCCATGATCGGAGCCATGATGTATCTGAAAGGCCTTTGGAAACGTCCGGGTGTATGGAATGTGGAAGAATTCGATCCGGATCCATTCATGGACGAACTGAACAAGAACGGATTGCCATGGCACGAAGTGTTCGACGGCGATCTCGAACTGTAATTCATCAATAGACATCTGGAAATTGGGAATCGGAAAAGGAAGTCAGGATTCTCTTTTTCGGCTCTCAATTTCCTTTTTTATAGAGTTCCCCATCATTTTTACTTATGAATATAGGAGACAAAGCACCTGAGTTTTTAGGACTCAACGAAAAAGGAGAAGAAATCCGTCTGAGCAACTATAAAGGACGAAAAATCGTACTTTACTTCTATCCGAAAGACATGACCTCAGGATGTACTGCCCAGGCATGTAACCTGCGCGACAATTACGAAGAATTACGTAAACAGGGATACGAAGTAATTGGTGTCAGCATCAATGACCAGAAATCGCATCAGAAATTTATCGAGAAAAATTCATTGCCGTTTACACTCATTGCCGATACCGAGCAGAAACTGGTACAGGAATTTGGCGTATGGGGCGAAAAGAGCATGTATGGAAGAAAGTACATGGGCACCTTCCGTACAACCTTTATTATCAACGAAGAAGGAATCATTGAACGGATCATTTTGCCTAAGGAAATCAAGACCAAGGATCATGCCGCACAGATTCTGAAATAAGAAATATAAATTAAAAGACTACAGACAATGGCAAAAAAAGACGAACTCGAATTTGAAGGAGGAGTGGAAAGCAGCACTCCGAAACCCAATAACAGCGAAAAGCTGAAAGCACTGCAGGCTGCCATGGACAAGATAGAGAAAAGTTTCGGAAAAGGCTCTATCATGAAAATGGGAGACGATCATGTGCAGGAAGTGGAAGTGATCCCCACCGGTTCCATTGCATTGAATGCAGCACTGGGAGTTGGAGGATATCCCAAAGGACGTATCATTGAAATCTATGGTCCGGAATCATCCGGTAAAACCACACTGGCCATTCATGCCATTGCGGAAGCTCAAAAAGCCGGAGGTATCGCCGCATTCATTGATGCAGAACATGCTTTCGACCGTTTCTATGCGGCCAAACTGGGAGTAGATATCGACAATCTCTGGATCTCACAGCCGGATAACGGAGAACAGGCTCTGGAAATCGCAGAACAGCTGATCCGTTCATCGGCTATCGACATTATCGTGATCGACTCGGTAGCCGCACTGACTCCGAAAGCCGAAATCGAAGGCGACATGGGTGACAACAGAGTAGGTTTACAGGCGAGACTGATGTCGCAAGCTCTTCGTAAACTGACTTCGGCCATCAGCAAAACCAATACCACCTGTATCTTCATCAATCAGTTGCGTGAGAAAATCGGTGTCATGTTCGGCAATCCGGAAACAACCACCGGCGGTAACGCCCTGAAATTCTATGCTTCCGTACGTCTGGACATCCGGCGTGCCAACCAGCTGAAAGACGGAGAAGAAGTGATCGGTAACCAGGTACGCGTGAAAGTAGTAAAGAACAAAGTTGCTCCTCCTTTCCGCAAAGCTGAATTCGATATCATGTTCGGCGAAGGTATCTCCCGCAGTGGTGAAATCATCGACTTGGGCGCCGAGCTTGGAATTATCAAGAAAAGCGGTTCATGGTACAGCTACAACGATACCAAACTGGGACAAGGCCGTGATGCTGCCAAACAATGCATTCAGGACAATCCGGAACTTGCAGAAGAGTTGGAAGGACTTATTTTCAACGCTTTGAAAGATAAAGAATAAAGAGATAAAAAAGATAGTGGTGTCCAATCGGGCACCACTACTTTTTTGAAAAACATTTTAACCAACCACGTTCAGCTGGCCATCCTTCCATTCCAGCGTATAAGCCTTTCCGGCTTCCGTCTGAAACTTCAGTTCCTTTCCTTTATAAAGAATGTGACAAGGCAAACCCGAACCGGAATGAACGACAGCACGTTTCAGGTTGTTGTCTTCCCAATAAAGATCCAATACAAAATTACCGCGCGCCCGGACACCGGTCAGCTTACCGTCATGCCATACATCAGGCAGTGCCGGCAACAACTGGATAAATCCGGCATGGCTCTGCAGCAACATCTCAGTGACTCCGGCCGTACCTCCGAAATTTCCATCAATCTGGAAGGGCGGATGACTGTCCCAGAGGTTGTCATTCGTTCCATTCTTCAGCAGGTTTCCATACAAGGTATACGCCCGGTTGCCATCCTGAAGCCGGGCCCACTGATTCAGTTTCCAGCCCATACTCCAGCCCGTAGCTCCATCACCGCGATGTTCCAGTACGACACGTGCCGCCTTCGCCAGCTTTGGAGTCGTTACCGGAGAAATCGTATGTCCCGGATGCAGAGCGAAAAGATGATTGACATGCCGGTGCTCATCGAACGGATCGTCGATATCTTTCGACCATTCCATCAGCTGTCCATATCGTCCGATCTGGTACGGAGGCATTCCCTGAAGAACTTCCTCCCAACGGGCACGTTCCTGCTCATCAACGTTCAGTGTCCGGCTTGCTTCAATGGCATCAAGCAGAATTTCACGGATTACGGCATGTGAGAATGTAGCTCCCTGATCTATCGGACCATGTTCGGGTGAAGTGGAAGGAGCGGCCGTATAGGTTCCGTCCGGCTTGTGCCACAAATAATCAACCGAGAAGTCAGCAGCTCCCTTGATCAGGTCGTAACCTACCGTACGCAGGAATTCCAGATCGCGCGTATAGTCATAATAATTCCACACATGAGTTGCCAGCCAGGGACCGGCCACCGGTGAAAAGTTCCATGACATATTCTTGTCACGCAAAGGGGTCGTGAATCCAAATATATTGGAAGAAATGGAAGTGGTCCATCCCCGTGCACCGAAATAAGCCCGTGCCGTTTCCTTACCCGGTTTCACCTGCATACGGATGAAGTCAATTAAAGGCTGTTCGCACTCAGATAGGTTAGTCGGACAGGCCGGCCAGTAATTCATCTGCACATTTATATTATTGTGATAATCCACTCTCCAGGGACCGTCGACATTATTATGCCACATACCTTGCAGGTTGGCAGGAAGATTTCCCGGCCGTGAACTGGCTATCAGCAGGTAACGTCCGAACTGATAGTAGAGCGACTCCAGTGAATAGTCTGGAGCTCCCGTACGGTAACGTTCCAGTCTGCGGGGAGTCGGAAGCGTCATGCCTCCCTTCTGGTCGGGATTAAGTTCCAGCTGTGTCCGGCCGAACAGGGCAGCATAGTCCGTATAATGTTCACCCAACAGTTCTGCATACGACAAAGATGCAGCCTGCTTCATCCATTCACGGGTGGTTCGCAACGGATCAACTCCCACATAAGTTTTGGGATCCGTAAAGTCCGGATCAAAATTAATCTGATAGTCCGTATCAGCCGTGATCAGGAAATAAACTTCGTCCGCACCTTCCACATGGATATTTCCCTGACGGTCGGTCCATACTTTTCCTCCCTCGGCAACGGCTTTCGCACGAACGACATAGTGCATCTGGTTATTGTCCAGACGGGCGTCAAAACAGAATCCATCACGGTTTTCTGCCTTGAACTTTCCATGTGAGAGAGGATTCGGAGTATAATTCAGGACAAGATTCTGACGCTTTTCCTGATCGGCCGTAAACCGTACGACCATCACGTTGTGAGGATAAGACGTAAAGAAATCACGCCGATGCACTCCTTCCTGTTCAAAACGTACCGTCACCAGAGCCGAGTCGAGCGACAGAGAACGTGAATATCCGGAATATTTCTGCTCATCAAGTCCTGTCTGAATCCGGAATTCTCCACAAGAAGTAAAACTTCCGAAACGGAAAGGCTCTTCTGCATCCGCTTCATAGGGTACTTCACTGTTAAAATTGTCCTGCGTAAGCTGGGTTGCTTTTTCCACATTTCCGTCGGCAAAAGCCTGACGGATATCTTTCAGGACATGGGCTGACTCTTTGTTCACATTCCAATAAGAAGCCGCATTCTTAACAGTACGCGGACCTCCCCGCCACAGCGTTTTCTCATTAAACGTGAAACGTTCCACCGACACTGAGCCCATGATATTGGCACCGATACTGCCGTTTCCCACCGGAAGCGACGTATGTTCCCAGGCACGGTCTTTATTCGCTCCAAAACTGCCGGCTGTAACAGGAACCTCTCCGTCTCCCCAAACCGGTACCGAAACCGATGGATTGGGAGTGTCAAACCAGATAACCTGTCCGCTCTTTTGCGCAAACAGGGAGCCCGGCAAAGCACAAGACGCCCATATGAGGGCACCCCAACAAATTATTCTTTTTCTTTTCATAAACTACGTTTGCTTCTACAAACTCCAAAACCATTTTATAAACAAAATGCCTTCTGTCAGTAACACCTGTTCTAAATCTGCGCTAAGATATAAAAGTTTTAGAATACATCCACTCTAAATATACCGAAAAAAGCCTCGCCACGTTTTTAAAAAAGACTTCGGCGTGTGAGACAAAACGTTTCGGCGTTTTCAGGCACTTGTCCGGCCCTAATTTGCAGGCTCAAAGCAGCTGTTGGAAATCAGGCCGTCACAGAAAAATCCTTTCATTTGTTAAAACAATATAATTGTCTGTCATCTTATTTTAAAGATGTGAACTATACATTACTTTTGCGAAGTAACACAATTTATTTTTCATGGATGAAATTATAATAATCATCGGGCTGATCATACTGAACGGTATTTTTGCCATGTCGGAGGTGGCGTTGATATCAGCCCGTAAATCCCGACTTTCTACTGATGCAAAACAGGGGAGTAAGGCTGCCCGGATGGCCTTGAAGCTGGCGAATGAGCCGGATCGTTTTCTTTCAACCGTACAGATTGGTATTACATTGATCGGTATTCTGACCGGTATCTATTCTGGAAATAAGATTGCTGTCAGCCTGACGGACCTGATGCACTCATGGGGCATGTCGTCAGCTTACGCACCTGTTGTAGCACAAGGTGTCATTGTGGTGATTGTCACTTATCTGACCATTATTTTCGGTGAACTGGTTCCCAAACGTATCGGTATGAGCATGGCAGAAAAAACGGCCAAGATCGTTGCCCGTCCGATGGGAGTATTGGCCAAGATTGCCTTGCCTTTCGTGTGGTTACTGGCCAAGAGTACGGAAGTGATCTTTAATCTGCTGAGCATCAAGGAAACAGAAAACAAGGTGACAGAAGAAGAAATCAAGTCGATTATTCAGGAAGGAACCGAAGGAGGCGAGGTGCAGCCGGTGGAACAAGACATCATGCAGCGTGTCTTTATGCTGGGTGATCTGAAGGTCAGTTCCATCATGACGCACAAGAGTGATATTGTATGGTTCGATGTGGACCTTTCGGCAGAAGAAGTCAAGGTGAAACTGAGCGACCAGCTGTATGAGTTTTATCCGGTAGCCGAGGGGGATCTGGATCATGTGAAGGGAGTAGTCTACCTGAAAGACCTGATGCTGCATCTGTATGAACCGGACTTTAATCTGGCTTCGCTGGTTCATGAGGCCACTTATTTCCCGGAAGGAATGAATGTCTATAAAGTGCTGGAACAGATGAAACAGCATCGTATCAGCCGTGCCCTGGTCTGTGATGAGTTCGGTGCCTGCATCGGTATCATTACGCTGAAGGATATTCTGGAGGGACTGGTTGGTAACATGGACGATGCCGACGAAGAACCGGATATTATCAAACGGGTGAATAACGACGGATGGCTGGTTGACGGACAATGTCCGTTCTATGATTTCCTGTGTTATTTTGACCGTCGGGACTTGCTGGAGAACGTGGAATATCATACGGTAGGCGGTCTGATTCTTCAGGAACTGGAACGTATCCCTCAAAGCGGAGAAACGATAGAATGGAAAGGCTTTGTCTTTGAAGTCGTGGATATGGACGGGGCACGTATCGACAAGGTACTGGTGACCCTCGTGCCGACGGATTCAGACGGAGATGAAGAGGCGTAACCGCCGGACAGACAGAAAATAAATGTGCCGCCAACTGGAAGAACCGGTTGGCGGCACTTTTATTTTAAGCGGTCAGCCCATGGTCTCGCAATAGAAGTCGAGGGCTTCGTTGATTTCTTCTTTCGTCGCAGTCTGGTTGATACGGATGTCTCCGATGCCTCCCAATAGGGTGAAGTTGATCATGCCGGCAGCGGCATTTTTCTTGTCATGCTTCATAAATTCGTACAGACGGTCGTAATCGCGGCAGTTGAAAGCCAGTTTGCCGTAGTTTTCCTTGATGAACTGTACGGTCTGCCGCATCTTGTCTGTCGGGAAACCGGTTTTCTGGTGAGCAAGATACAGCTCACAGACCATCCCCCATGCCACGGCATAGCCATGCAGGACGGGTGCTTCGCGTTCAAGAGCAAAGCTTTCGAAGGCATGTCCGATGGTATGTCCCAGATTCAGAGCCTTGCGTATTCCCTGTTCGAAGGGGTCCTGAGCCACGATGCGTTCCTTTATCTGTACGGATTCGCCGACCAGTTGCTGGAGCTTTCCGTAGTCCGGATGATCCATGTCTAACGTCATGAGTTCAGCCCAATGGCCTTCTTCGCTGATCAGTCCGTGCTTGAGCATCTCAGCATAGCCGGACAGCAGGTTCTGCCGGTCGAGTGTTTTCAGGAACTGGCAGTCGATCAGTACGCTGGAAGCCGGTGCAAAAGCGCCGATTTCATTCTTCAGTCCGTTGAAGTTGATTCCCGTTTTACCTCCTACGGCTGCATCAACCATGGAAAGAAGCGTCGTCGGGATATTGATGTATGCGAATCCCCTTTTGAATGTAGCTGCGGCAAATCCACCCAGATCAGTCACCATTCCTCCGCCCAGATTGATAAGAAGCGAGTGGCGGGTGGCCCCCTGATTGCTCAGGGCTGTCCATACGTGGGCCAGTGTGTCAAGGTTTTTATGTATATCTCCTGCACCGATGCAGATGGGAACCGCCTGTCGGATACGTTCCGAACTCCCGACCAGTGGGAGACAGAGGCGCCGGGTATGTTCGTCGGTCAGGATAAACAGCTTGTCGTAAGCATGTGCGTCCAGAGCACGTTCCAGGTCTTCCTGCAGGCTCTGGCAGATAATGACTTCTTGTTTACTCATTTCATTGTTTCTTTTATGATATTCCTTCTGCAAAAGTAATGAAAAAGCCTTCTTTCATCAAAGAATTTATTACCTTTGTAACAATTTAAAACAATGCTTATGAAAGGAATTTTACCTGTTTGGTGCAGACTGGCCGGTTACGCGCTGTTGATCCTGTCCGTTTTTGTACCGTTGCTGATGTCTATGTTTGGGTGTGTCCATGACGGAAATCTCCTGTTCGTCAAAGTGGGGATGAAGCTGGTAATCTGGGTTTCTCTGTTTATGATCTTTCTGTCCAAAGCCCGTGATGAAAATGCGGAAACAGCTCATTTGCGCAGTCAGGCAATGAAATATGCTCTTGGATTATGGGGAATTTATTACTTTGTGAAACTGATATTGTCTCTATTGGACGGTGACATACAGGCTGCCGATAATTCAACAGCCATTGTTTACATGGTGATCAACGTCATTTGCCAGGAGTTTCTGCTTCAGAAGAACCGGATGGAAAAGATATTCCACCACAAGAAATAAAAACGAAGAATATTTTCGTGACTCGATTAAACCTTTTCACCGGAATGGTGTCAAACCTTCGATTGTTTGAAAAAAGTGTTTAGATATAATTAGAGAGTCATGAAAAAATGGGTTTTGGGATTACTGTTCCTGGCAGGAATGTCGACAGCAGCCTTTGCACAAGGCGGGAACAGAAAGAGTTCTGTTTCGGGAACTGTGATTGACGGTGAGGACAAATCACCGGTAATACAGGCTACGATACAGGTTTTGTCATTGCCGGACAGTACGATGGTGACGGGAAACGTAACCGATCTGGACGGTCATTTCTCTATTCCGGTTCGTCCCGGAAAGTATGTACTGAAAGTATCTTTCGTGGGTTATAAGACTTCCTGGAAGCAGGTGACGCTGACCAAAGCGAAGCCTCGTGTGAATACGGGAGAAATCAGTCTGATGGCTGATGCCACATTATTGGAAGGAGTGGAGATCGTTGCTCAGGCTCCGGAAGTGACTGCTTCCGAGGATACACTGGTATATAATAGCTCTGCCTATCGTGTACCGGAAGGTTCGGCACTGGAAGAACTGGTGAAGAAGTTGCCGGGTGCGGAAGTCGATGAAAACGGAAAGATTACCATCAACGGAAAGGAAATCAAGAAAATTATGATAGACGGCAAGGAATTCTTTGCCGACGATCCGAATATTGCCATGAAGAACCTGCCGGTGAATATCATTGACAAGGTGCGTGCCTATGACAAACAGTCGGATATGGCGCGTGTGACAGGTATTGATGATGGTGAAGAAGAAACAGTAATCGACCTGACTGTCAAGAAAGGAATGAACAAGGGATGGTTCGGTAATGTGGACCTGGCTGCCGGAACAGAAGACCGTTACAGCGGTAAGATCATGGCCAACCATTTTTATGAAAAGAACCAGTTCACGGTGATCGGTTCTATGAACAACGTTAATGACAACGGTTTCCCCGGTGGCGGTGGCGGTTTCCGCGGAGGCAGACAAAACGGACTGAATGCAGTGAAGATGGCCGGTTTCAACTTTGGAACTGAATCCGAAAAACTGGAAACGGGCGGTAGTGTCAACTTCAATTACCGCGATGCGGATATTCAGCAGAAGCAGACTTCGGAAACATTTGTCTCAAGTGAAAATAGTTCATTCAAGAATGCGATGGACCGTTCCCGCAACAAGACAACCAACCTGACTGCCGATTTCCGTTTCGAATGGCGCCCTGATACCATGACGACCATGATCTTCAGACCTCGTCTGACTTACGGAAAAACCAATAACGGCTCCGACTCTCACTCGTTTACTTTCGATACGGATCCGCAACATTCTACGGATGAACTGCTGAATGCGGAGGATATTACTTCGCTGGTTCCCGAAGAAAACATCATCAATACGATTGTGAAGAACTCCTTGCAAAAGGGAGATGACCTGACTGCCGGAGGTTCGCTGATGTTGAACCGCCGTCTGGGAACAGCCGGACGTAATATCACATTCCGTGGAAGCTACAATTATACAAACAGTGAAAGCGAGCAGTTCTCTGCTTCAACGACGGATTACTTCCAGCTGATGCAGGACTCTACTGAGATTCTGAACCGCTATATCACAACGCCGACCAAGAGTTATAATTACAGTCTGCGTTTCTCATACAGTGAACCGATTTTCCGTGGAGGTTTCCTTCAGTTCAGCTACAACTTCCAGTATAAGCATTCCAATACAGATAATTCTACGTATGATATGCCGCTGGAATGGACGATTGATCAGGGATTTGTTCCTGCCTGGGGAAGCTTGAATACAGATCTGAGCAAGAAGGCTGAATACAATTATTATAATCACCAGGCTGATGTGGCTTTGCGCTGGATCCGTCAGAAAATGCAGCTGAATGTCGGTGCTTCATTCCAGCCCCAGCGTTCTACACTGACCTATCAGATGGGAGATTATGCGGTAGATACGGTGCGTACAGTCTTTAACTTTACTCCGACTTTGGACTTCCGTTATAAGTTTAACAAGACCAGTCAGCTGCGTGTCAACTACCGTGGCC
>OHKG01000823.1_pt1 | contig 10773 bp, 8 predicted proteins | sample 1568701 | NCBI WGS metagenome assembly OHKG01 (sample SAMEA3879529, study PRJEB24766) | human gut metagenome | biome: human-associated habitat; feature: feces | place: USA | collected 1985/1987 | reverse complement strand
AAGGTGTTGTTGAAGCTGTAATTGTGGAATTTCGCCATCGTGGTGAGGTAGGCCTTGTAGCGGTCACTGTCGAATAATTCTTGAATGCCTGTTTCCAGCCGGTCCGTGATTTCTTTCATGCGTTCCGCGCTGTCCTTGCCGTTTAGGATAATGGGAATAACTTTCTGCGGTTCCGTTTCAGGCTGAACAGGTGGCGGGATGTTGGCCGAATCTCGCAAAACTTCCGGCGCAGGAAAGGACAGTACCCGGTATTCCTCCGGCACAGGCTGTCCTTCGTGGACTTTCTGCCACTCGTCCCCGCTTTTGACAAGGTAGCCGTACTGGGTGAACGCACCCTGTTCCTGCTGAGCCACATACCGGCCAAACTGTGCCGTGTCGATGCCGCCTTTCCATTCTTCCGGCATATTCACCATGCCGGAGCGATTCAGGTAGTAATCTCCTAGCTGGGCAGGCCCGTGCACATCCGGCAGATGCACATAGTAGTCCACGTTTTCGGGAAAGTCGGTGATTCTCCCGATGCTGAAAAGCTCACTCTGCGGGGCTTGCAAAGCGGCGTTCAGCTCTGCGCGTTCCCCGGCAGAAAGCGTTTCCAGCCGTGCGGCCAGAAAGTTCAGCTCGTCCACATTGGATGCCAGCACCATGTTGTAGGGGATGGCAAAACACTTTTCTTCCTCGGCAAAATAGCCGGAAATGAAAAGGCCCTGCGGATTATCGGACGAAATGCCGATTTGCCGCAGGGCCGCTTGTACCTGTTCGGTTGTAGTGGGCAGGTCCAGCCAGACGCCATCCCTGCCTTGCTGCTGCCGATTTTGCAGCTGGATGGAAAATAATTCGCTCATTTGGTCACACTCCTTTTTTGCTATCCTACGGATAGAGAGAGCCGGTTATGGCAAAATGAATGCTTCACCTTACCATAACCGGCCCTCGTATTTTTGCCTTACTCTTTGCGCTCTACCCGGTAATTGACGTACTTGCCTCCCGTATCTGCTAGAAGAACCGTTGCATCATAGGTTTTGCCTGTTTTCTCGGAGTAGAGGCCCTTGACCTTTGCCTTACCGTTTTTGAGCAGAGCGGCGGCGATCTTTGGGGTGAACGCCTTTTTGCGCTGCTCAAAGAAGCGGTCATTCTTCCACATCACGAACTGACAGCTACGATTCCCGCAGTAGAAATTCTTTTTGCCCTCATAGACGTTTTCACCACACCGGGGACACTTGCCGATGATAACCCGTTCCGACTGGAACAGGTTTTGTTTGTCCGCGCTGATGCAGGAATAGGTCTTGACCAGCTGACGCACCTGCGCTTCAATTTCGGCCATGAACTCGTCCGGGTCTGCATTGCCCTTGGCAATCTCGGTCAGACGGTTTTCCCATTCAGCAGTCAGAGCGGGAGAGGTCAGGCTTTCCGGCAGAACCACCGCCAGATTGATGCCGTCCTTGGTGGGGACAAGCTGCTTGCCCTTGCGCTGCACAAAGCCCATTTGCACCAGTTTTTCCAGAATCGCGGCACGGGTGGCCGGAGTGCCCAGCCCCTTACGTTCCGCTTGGCCCAGGCCACCCTCTCTTGCTCCTGCAGAGCAATTCACCTTGTCCTCCGGCATATCCTCGGCCCCTGCCCGCTCCATTGCTGACAGGAGCGTATCTTCGGTGTAGGCTTTCGGCGGGGACGTGAAGTGTTCCGAAACGTTAGCCATCACGGAAAAACTCTGTCCCTCGGCCAGTTCCGGCAGGGTGTTCAGCACTTCTTCCTCGGTATCCGCTTTCAGGTTGGAGCGGAACCGCTGGTCGATTTCTTTCCAACCGGGAACAAGCACCGTCTTTCCCTTGGCGGTGAACTCGTTCCCGGCGCAGGAGAACACAGCAGTCACAGTTTCGTACTCATGGGGCGCGGCTATCGCGCAGAGCAGTTTGGAGCAGACAAGGTTCATCAGCTTGCACTCACTTTCCGCAAGGCCGGTGAAGCCCTGTTTTACAAATTCGGCCGTGGGAAGGATGGCGTGGTGGTCCGATACCTTTTTGCTGTTCAGCACCCGGCCTACTTCCGCAGTCAGCGCAAGTCCTTGGGCAAAGGGCAGCAGCCCCAGCAGATCAGACACAAGATGTTGTGCTGTCCGGCCCATGTCCTCGGTCAGATATTGGCTGTCCGTGCGGGGATAGGTCAGCAGTCTCTTCTCGTAAAGTTGCTGGGCATAATCAAGGGTCTGCTTTGCCGTAAATCCGAACAAGCGGTTTGCTTCCCGCTGCAAGGTGGTCAGGTCATAGAGCTTGGGCGGCTGTTCTGTCTTTTTCTCCCGTTTGACAGAAGTACAAACGGGAGTTGTGCCTGTGCATTTTTCTTTGAGAGAATTTGCGGTTTCTGCATCCGAAATGCGCCCACTGTCCGCTTTCAGGCTGCCAGACTGGATGCCGACCGTGTAATACTTTTCTTTCTGGAAGCGCAGGATTTTTGCGTCCCGGTCCACCAACATTTTCAGTGTCGGGGTCTGCACCCGACCTACCGTCAGGGTTTTGTGATACAGCACCGAAAACAGTCGCGTTGCATTGATACCCACCAGCCAATCCGCCTTTGCACGGCAGAGGGCCGATTGGTACAGAGCATCATAATCCGAATCCGGGCGCAGGTTTGCAAAGCCCTCCCGGATAGCGGCCTCCTCCATGCTGGAAATCCAGAGCCGCTTCACAGGTTTTGTGCAGCCAGCCATTTGGTAGACGAAACGGAAAATCAGTTCTCCCTCCCGGCCTGCATCGGTCGCGGCGGTCACACTGTCCACATCCGGGCGGTTGAGCAGGGCGCGGACGATTTCAAACTGCTGTTTTTTCTCGTCCGGCACGATGAACTGCCACGGCTGGGGCAGGATGGGCAAATCTTCATACTTCCACTTGCAGTATTTTTCATCGTACTGGCCCGCTTCCGCAAAGAACACCAGATGCCCGATGCACCAGCTGACAAGATACCCGCCGCCCTGCCAGTAGCCGTTTTGCTTTTCATCGGCCCCGATCACGGCGGCAATGCTGCGGGCTACACTGGGCTTTTCGGCAATCACCAGCTGAACGCTCATGTTTCGTCCTCCTGTCCGTCCTCCGAATGAATCTCGATTTCAGCCGGTTCCTCGTCTGCATCCTCACCAAAATCGTATTCGTCCAGATCATCGTGCCCGGTGGTATCGGCTTTCGATTTGCGGAACTTGAAATAATAGAGTGCCGCACCGCCACCCGCCAGAGCCAGCACCAGCAGGATCATCAGACTGCCCATGTTGGACTTGGGCTTTTCCTGCGGCGTTTCGGTGTCGGTTTTCACCGCTTCCGGGGCCGTGCAGTTGCGCAGGCTCTTTTCACACAAGGGGCAGTTTTCGTTGACGTTTCCGGCCTCACATTTCACAGTGCAGGTACAGACTTCGGCGGCCTGCGGTTCTTCATCCAGCAGAGCCAGCAAGTCGGCATCGTCCACTTGGTTCAGGAAGTGAACGGACGTTTCCTTGTCCTCGTTGGCACGGTCAATGAGAATGTAAAAATAATTCCCGGCTTTGGTGGTCACGGTGATAAGCTGTTTGTCCCCGTAGAAATCATCCACCAGTGTTGCGTTGCCTTTGGGCGTGATAGGTACACCCTCCGGCTCCATGCCGCCCGTGGTGGGTTCTTCTTCGATAATCTTCGGTAGAGGTTCCGGGGCTGGGTCAGTACCGCTTGCGAAAGCGGGCATGGAAAAGGAGCAGAGGCAGAGCAGGATAGCCAGCAGTCCGGCAGCGAAACGGTTCCAGTTGTCAGGTTTCATCGGCGGCATCCTCCTGTTTGTGGTACGGGGTGACGGTAGGAGCGGCGTTCAGCGCACCGCTGCGCAGGAAGGCCGCAAACTCGTCCGGCTTCATGTTCATGCTGCGCACCAGCTGAATGATCTGCAGGTTTTCCTGTTCAGTCTTTGCAGCTTCCAGTTCTTTCAACTGCTGCTGGTATTCAGAGATTTTTTCTTTGAGCCGTTCAATGTCGCGCTCAATGCGGGAAAGTCTTTTTGCCATACAAAATCCTTTCTGGCGTCACGGTAAACGCCCATAGCTGTAAAAATGTTCCTGCCAATATTTTGAGTTGAGGTTTGTGTAAGAGATAGGGTCGCCGCAGTGCAGCATGATGGAATTGCCCACATAGATGCCGCAATGGCTCACGCCGGGGGTATCGTAGGTTCCCTTGAAAAACACAAGGTCGCCCGGTTTGACCTGCGCCGTCGAAACAGGAGTACAGAGGTTGTAAAGGCCCTGTGCGGTCTGGCGGCCCACGTTCCAGCCGGAGTGATTCAGCACCCACGAAATGTAGCCGCTGCAATCAAAGCTGGTGCTGGGCGAACTGCCGCCCCACACATACGGGTAGCCGATGTACTTCGTGGCTTCCTCCATCATGGCGGCAAACCTATCATCCTTTAGTGCTTCCGGGGGAATATCGTAGTAGGTGGGCTGCTTGATGGTGGACGCATTGGGGTACTGTGCCTGCCCGAACAAATCCGGCCGGTTACCCAGCGTGCGCATATAGAGCGAATAGGCACTAAGCTGTTCTTCGGTCAGCACTTCCACGGGTAGGTGGGACAAATCCTTGTTCTTCAGCTTGACCGTGCAGATGTAGTATTCATACGGTTCTTGGTAGGTGATAACTTGCGGCACACCATACGGGCCAATAATGACCATCATTTTTGTACGGTAGCGTATCTGCATGGTCACGGTCTCGGTCAGGATGTATTGCTTTTCAAAGAGCATTTCAAGTTCGCCCTGCACCTCGGCCAATGTAAAAACGCCATCATGGAGCGCGGACAAAATCGAGATCAGCACATAGGGGTCATGCTCGATTTCATCCAGATAAAAATGATACTCGTCGTAGTTGTGGGTGGCCTCGTAGGTGTCGAGATACCGTTGCAGTTTTTGTTCCAGCTTGGCGTAGGCTTTCTCTGCACCCAGCATATCCTTGTCCTTGGAAAAGTAAGAGGATGCCGTCACGCCGGTTCCAGCGGTGCCCGCCATCACGGTGCAGGACTGCAAACCCGTTATCAAGAGCAGAGCCAGCAGACCGAACACCGCCACGATCAGAATGGTTTTCCAGTTCTGGACCGCAAATTCGGCTACCCGTTCGCCGCCCTCGGCCGCCAGCTTTGTTACCCGGAAACCGTTCTCTGCGGTGGTGGCCGCACCCTGCGCGGCGGCTTGGCCGGCCTGCCGTGCAGCTTTGGCATACTGCTGTTTGATACGCCGTTTCTGCCACATCCGGGAAATGGGGTTGCTGGCCGCCTGTGCAATTTGCGGATTGTCCCGCAAGGATTTCTGGTAAAAGTATTCTGCATTGGCAGACATGAGCTGACGCTCTGCCTTTTCCACGGCCTTGTAGGGCTTCATCTTGTGGTGCCGGATGCCGCTGCGGATGACCTTGGCGGTCTGATGCTCCACCAGTTCTTCACCCTTGTGGCCGCCCTCTACACCCACATTTTCGTGTTCGACTTCATGGATTTTTCCGTGAGCAAACAGCAATACTTCCGACAGCGGCCGGCTGGCCGGGTTTGGTTTCAGGTTGGGCGGGCCTTTGTCCTGCTGCTCAAAACGCAGGGTGGATTTTGCCTTGCCGCTGGCTGCATCGTAGACTTTTTTCTTGACTGGGACGCGCTTTTTCGGCAGAGCGGCGCGGGCTGAATCCAGCTTGTCAGCCTTCGCTTCCGCTTTTTGAATAAACGGCTGCAATGCCGGGTCTGTCCGTTCTTCTTCGGTCAGTTCCAGACGGGCGGCGGAACGGTGCAGACCATCTTCACTCTCGGCAGTTTCCGCAGCTTGTTTGGCTTTTTTCTTTGCCTTGTGCTTGTCCTTTACGTCCTCGGTGCGTTCCAGTATTTTTTCGGTCTTGCCCTCGGAATCCGTAGAATAATCCTGTTCCGCCTCCCGGCTGGAAACGTTCTCCACAGTGCCGTCCGCCTGATTTTCTACCACCAGACCGTCACGGGTCATGGTCTGGGTGACTTTGGCTTTTGCCTGCAATTCTTTCAAAGTTCTTCACCTCCCATCGGACAGCGGCCCGTTTCAATGTCCGCAATGTATTTGAGAATCGGGAACACCTGCGGCGGCGAAACTGCATTGCCCAGTGTTTTCATCCGCTTGCTGCGGTTCGGCACATCTTCGGTCAGGCGCGGGATGTCGGCAGGCTCTTTGTCCCAAAGGGAATGTCCGTCCATTTGCGCGGGAAACCCATCAGCCACTCTACCCAGTCCGGGTTGAGGTAGGGCTTTTCCAGCGTGGTGGGGGTCATGCGGTAGACCACATGGGAAAGCCGCGCCGTCCACGCCTTGCCATCCTTGTTCATCTTGCGGTAGCTGCCGTTCGCAGAGATTTGGATGTCCAGTCCCTTGCCCACATCCCCGGTGTCGCTGGCAAGAGGTGTTGGCAGAAGAACCGATGATGAATACTCGTTTCCGCTCGTGCCACGCGCCAACGGCAGCAGCAGGTAATACGAAAACCCGAACATCGTAACCTGCCTGCTCCAAGTCAATGAGCGTTTTGTCGAGCCCCATACGGAGGAAGCCAGCAACATTTTCTCCAAGCACCCAACGGGGCTGCAATTCCCGGATGACCCGCAGCATTTCGGGCCACAGGTAGCGTTCATCGTAGAAGCCACGCTGCCGCCCTGCGGTGGAGAACGGCTGGCACGGGAAACCACCTGAAATGAGGGTGACGGTGCGAAGTCCTGTTTTTTCAAAGAAAGCCTCCTTTGTTACGGTGGTGATGTCCTGAAATCGGGGCACCTCCGGCCAGTGGCTTGCCAGCACAGCGGCGGGGAAGGCTGCCCACTCGCATTGACAGACCGAAGTAAAACCCGCTGCTTCTGCGGCAAGGTCGATACCGCCTATGCCGGAAAACAAGCTGAAATGCGTTAGGCTCATAGCTCCACCACCTCGCTGAGCCGGGTGGTCATAATTTTGTAAAGCTGGGTGTTATTCGGGATAGGGTTTGAGAACGGCAGCACCACATTTTCAAAAATCAGCAGTCCTTCGCCCGGTTCCGAATTGTCGATGTACTTCTGCTGGTCTGCGGAGAGGTTCAGCCGTTCCGACAGGATTTTGCGGTCGCCGGATGCCTGATTCAGCAGCGTGATGAAGTCGCTGTTTTCCAGAATGTTCTCGATCTCCGGGGAAGAAAGAAGGTCCTTCACATTCTGGGTGGCACCCGTGGGCACACCGCCCCATTTGCGGAAGCGTTTCCAAATCTCGGCACTGTACGCGGCGGTCTGTTCCTCTTTCAGCAAAAGGTGGAACTCGTCTGCAAAATACCATGTGGCCCGGCCTTGGCTGCGGTTCTGGGTGACGCGGCCCCATATCTGGTCTTGGATAATGAGCATCCCTAATTTTTTTAACTGCTTGCCTAACTCTTTGATGTCAAAAGCCACGAGCCGGTTGTGGATGTCCACATTCGTTTTGTGGTTAAAAACGTTCAACGAGCCAGACACATACAGGTCGAGTGCCTGCGCTACCCGGTCCGCCTCCGGCAAGTGCTGGTCGAGCAGGGCTTGGTGGAGGTCAGACAAAATCGGCATATTCTCCGGGCAGGGGTTTGCCAGATAGGGGCGATAGATAGCTTTCACGGCACGGTCTATCACGGTGCGCTCAATCGCTTCCAGACCTGTTTTGCCGCCCATGACCAGCTCACAGAACGACAGCACAAAATCCGACTTCAAGGCCAGCGGGCTGTCATCTTCGGAATAATTCAGGTTGATGTCCAGAGGATTCACATAGTCCTTGCTGGTGGGCGAAAGTTTGATAACCTGCCCATGCAGCCGCTTGACCAGCGGATAATACTCGGCCTCTGGGTCTGAAATAAAAATATCGTCAGCAGTCGTTAAAAACACACTGACGATTTCGGACTTGCAGCTCATGGATTTGCCGCTGCCGGGCGTGCCCAGCTTCAAGCCGTTGGGACACCGGGCCTGCTTGCGGTCCAGCATGATCATGTTGTGGGATTTTGCGTTGATGCCGTAGTACATGGCTGCCCCGCTCTGGAAAAGTTCCTGCGTCACAAAGGGCACGAACACCGCCACGTTGGAGGTGGTAAGGCTGCGCTGAATCTTTATCTGGTTGATGCCCAGCGGCAGACTGGACACAAGGCCCTGCTCCTGCTGGTAGTCCAGCCGGACAAGAGAGCAGTTGTACTTCTGGGCCACACCTGCCGCTTGGAACACATCGTTGCCCAGTTTTTGCTTGGTGTCGGCCACATTCAGCACTAAAAAAGTCAGCATGAAAAGCCGTTCGTTCCGGGTCTGCAATTTGTTCAGCAGCTTTTTGGCGTCCTCACCGTAGGTGGCAAGGTCGCTGGGGAGTATATCCATGTCGTACCCGGAACGGACAGCCTTTTTCTGCTCCTGAATCTTCATGGCATCAAGGTCTGTTATCTTCCGCTTGATGGTTTTGATGGCCTCGGTCTGGTCGATGGCCTGCACATGGAGATTGACGAGAATGCCGCTTTCCGTTTTGAGGAAGTCGGCCAGCATTTCGTCCGAAAGTTCCGGCGCAAGGATTTGTAAAAAGCTCACAGCTCCATACTTGCCGCCCAACCCAAAGGTCTTGGCCGTGCCGAAGCAGAGGGAGGATGGAGCCACAAAGTCCTTGGTGGACAGGCCGGAGGGTGCCAGCCAGTCCCAGTCAAAGCGGAACGGTTCCCCGTCCGGGTGGAAGATGCCGTGCAGAACTTCCAAACGCTCCTGCCCGTCTATAACGTGCGCCACGCAGCCCATGGTCTTGAAATAGCCCAGCAGGTCAAGGCCAATGCGGGTCAGCCGGGCCCGCGCCGTTTTCAGGCTGTCGGCCTCGATGGTGAACGTCAGGTACTTGGTTTTCACAATGCCGTTGTTGCCGCTGGCAAGCTGCTTTTGCAGGATGGCCGTGTACTCGGCGCGGATGTCGTCGAAATCATCTCCCTGCGGTGCGATCTCAAAACTTTTTGCGTACTGCACCGGGTCAACCTTGCGATTCAAAAACGAAAGCTGCACATGGATGGAAGCATCCACATAGTTGTACAGGTCGCACAGGTGTTCAAAGATGGCGGTTCTTGTTTCCGGCTGGGCCAGCTGATAACTGATGTCCTCAAAGGCAATGCACTTGGAGAACGTGCGTCGGTCAATGCGGCACACACCGTCCGGGTAGATGGCCTCATACGGGATGGTGGCCTGTGCCGTGCGGGGCTTGCCGTCACCCTTGTACTTGCGGATAACGGCATCAATTTCTTTTTTCTGGGCGCGGGTGAGCTTTTTGGGCTTTTCGGTTTCGCGGGGTATCGTTTTTCTGGACAATGGCCTTTACCTCCTGTTCCATTTGGTATTGCCGCACAAGGGCGGCGTAAGCATTGTTGGTCTGATAGGGCCTTTCCTTGGGGCGCAGGAAACAGCACTGAATCATTTGCTGAATCACCACTTCAAGGGGCTGGCCGTGCCGCTCGAACAGAGCGAACAGCAGCCCCGGCAGCATGGCAAAAATCATCAGCAGGGCCGCTGCACTGTTGGAAAGATAGTTCCGGGCCAAAAAATAAAGCGGCCCGCCCGTGAGGAGCGCACCGCCGAAGCAGACCAGCTGCCGCTTGGTCAGCCCGAATAAGACTTTGGATTTTACATGGGTCAAATCTTTGGGAACGGTCACATACGCCATTCAAACGCTCCTTTCTCAATGGGCACCGAACACGGATTTGCTGATGCTGCCGGTCTTGAACAGACAGAAGCAGAGCAGCACGGTGTAGCCCATGCAGCCCCAGATGGCCCCGGCAATGTCCGCCGCGCCCGAAATGTTGCGTATCAGCACCGCGTAGATGCCCACGACAATCATAATCAGGAACGCTTGGAAACCCAGTGCCAGCAAAGACTTCAAGTAGTTCTGCCCGGTGCTGCGCCACTCGCTGCTGCCCATGGTCGCCAGCGGGATAGGCCCCAGTGCGGTCACAACGTAAATCTCAATCATGCGGCCGTAGGTCACAAGGAAGATGCAGATAGACAGGATGTTCATGGTCAGGCCCACAACAAGGGTCTGAAACCATAGGCTGAGCAGACTGCCGATGGTCATGCTTTCCAACTGAAATTCCAGTCCGGGTATCAGGCGGTCAAAGTGGATGGATGTTTCACCGATGATAACGCCGGAACTTTGATTGACAACGCTCTGGGTGGCATCGAACACACCCATAACGATATTCCATGTGTTGCTGACAATGAGGATGGCAAAAGCAGACTTGAAAATCCAGCGGAAGAACATGGAGGTGTCAAAGTCGTGCATATTGTTCTTTTCGGTAATCATCTGGATAAGCTCATGGCACATCACAAGGGCAAGGATAGCCGCTGCAATGGGCAGCACTACCGTTTCGGAAAGACTGCGCAGCATATTGAAAATGCCGCTGTTCCACGCCTGCGGGGTAGAGCCGACATCCGAAGCGATTTCGCCCACCTTGGCGTTCACGTTATCGAACAGGCCGGAGAGGTTGCCCGTGATGCCATCTATCAAAATGCCTTTTATCCATTTCTCGATGATCTCACTAATCAAGCAAAGATACCTCCTTTCCCGCGCCCTCCCATGTGAGAGGGAGAGCGCGGAGTAGGATTTTAAGTGTTAGTTGTTCGGAAAATTGTGGGCAGCGATGCAGGACTTAGCCCAGCAGCCCGGACAGCAGCGGGACAAGGGTCACGCCGATCAGGGCAACGCCACCGCCCGCGACCAGCTGCTTCACGCCCTGGCTCTTGCTGCCGGGGTTATCCTGTCCATAGCCCTCCAACAGGTTGATGCCGCCCCAGA
>OHKG01000817.1_pt1 | contig 10818 bp, 7 predicted proteins | sample 1568701 | NCBI WGS metagenome assembly OHKG01 (sample SAMEA3879529, study PRJEB24766) | human gut metagenome | biome: human-associated habitat; feature: feces | place: USA | collected 1985/1987 | reverse complement strand
CATTCGCCGTCGCCCCAGCCATAAGAGCCGAACAGGGCGGCGTCCTTGCCGGAAAGAGAGCCCTTGACCGCGTCAAACATGGGCGCAAACTCGGTCTCCTCGAGTTCCTCCGCGCCCATTGCCGGGCAGCCGAAAGCGATGGCGTCGAAGAGAGCGAGCTTGGCGGCATCCGCCTGCTCGGAGGTGAAAAGCTCCGCCTCCGCGCCCCGCCGTGCCAGCTGCCGCGCCAGCTGCTCCCGCAGCAGCGCCCGCTCGCCGGAAAGGTCGTCCACAATGGCGATCCGCATGCGCCGTCCCCTCCTCCATGTCCCGGTTTTAAGCTGATTATACCACAAAGAACCGTGGGCGGCGAGACGCGAATCGTGGAATTCGTGCCGAAATCCCGCCATTCGTGCCGCGGCACTTGAAAGCGGCGGGCCGCCTTTTTTATACTGGTCGCAGGCAAGACGTTCCATCAGAACCAAAAAGAAGGGAGGCAGGCTGTGCACCGTATCGCCGTGGTGGCGGAACAGGAAAGGGAGGCTTTTCACTATGCGGAGCAGATCGCCCGATTCTGCGGGGAAAAGGGGATGTTCCCCAAAATCGAACCTTATGATGATCCGGAACGCTTTTTTGACGCCGTGCGGAGGGATGCTCCCACCAACGCCGTCATCGCGCTTTCCGGGGTGGCGGGACTGAACACGGCGGAGCACCTGCGTTCGCTCTGCCCCGCCTGCCGGATCATCTGGTGCAGCGATCTGGACTTTTCGCTCCACGCTTTCCGCCTGCGGGCGGACTATTTCCTGCTCAAGCCGGTGACTGACGAGGCGTTCCGCCAGGGCCTGAGGGTCTGGGGGGAATGAACCGCCAGTGAATGAACGTATAAAATATAGGAGGAACTCTATGAAAAAACGGATCATCTGTCTGCTGCTCTGCGCGGTCACGCTGCTGCCGAGCCTGACTGCCCCGGTCTCGGCGGCCCCCGCCGATGAGACCGCCCAAACTCCCGCCAGCGAAGCGGCCAATTATCTGCAACAGGGAGATTATTTCGTGATCTCCCCCGCTGAAAAGTGGCAGGCCTTCCTGGATCTCTCCAAGCCCGGTTTGAATGCGGAAATAAAGCGCGTGGCCGTTGCCACCACCGAGTGGGAGCTGACAGCGCAGCACAGCGGCACCGCCAACGGCAATGACATCCAGACATGGAAATACGGCGTCAGCGATAAATTTTACGTGGAGAGACATGACGTAAGAGGGCCTGACGGCGCGGGCTGCTTCCGCATCCAGAACAAGAGCTTCCGTGAGTCCGGCAACGGGCGCTACTGGGACATCGAAGGCCGCAACTTAAAGCCCGGCGGCAACGTGCACGTCTGGGACTTCAAAAATGGGGCGCTCTCTCAGTGGTTCTATCTGGAGGAGGACGGGGACGGCGATCCCGAGACCTTTTTCCTGAAAAACAGAAATTCCGATCTCTATATCGTGCCGAGGCACTACTTCAAGGATCCCAAAAAGGACTGCGGGCCGGGAAAAGCATCGTGGTCGGATGAGGGCTGCAATCTGGAGCAGAGCGAATTCTCCTTCCGCTGGCGGATCCAGGTGCTGAACCGGGACGCGGCAAACGACATGGGCAAAACGGATAAATACGCCAACTGGATGAGCCTGCTGCCGGACGGCCGCTATCTCTCCGAGCTCAACATCCCCGGCACCCACGATTCCGCCACCGCCAACGTGGAGGGCAGCTGGAACGCCAGCTACAACAAAGTGGCCTGCCAGAAATATTTCATTGAACAGCAGCTCTATGCCGGCGTCCGCGCGCTGGATCTGCGCACAAGATGGCACGGAGACGATATGGTCATGGTGCATGGCGACTTTATCTGCCATACGCCCGACCACAACAACAGATCCAAAAACAAGACCTTCCGTTCCGTGCTGGATACCGTCATTGAGTATCTTAATAAGCACCAAACCGAGACTGTGATCGTGACGCTGAAGATCGACAGCGGCGACGAGGATAAGGGCAGACTGGCGCTGGTAAATATTCTAAACGAGTATACCGAGAGGTATCCTGACCGTTTTTACCGCTGGACGGAGACAACCTTCCCGGACACCCTCGTCGGCGCACAGCGCCGGATGACCAGTCCGACGCTGGGGCAGGCGCGGGGCAAGATCGTCCTGATGACCCGGGTGGACATGAGCGGAGCCGGAGAAAGCAGCCTTTACAGCTACACGGGGCCGGATCTCACGAAATGGGACGACAGCTACAAGGACAGGAACCACTACGCTCAGAGGATCGAATCCGAAAGTAAGGTCGCGGTCTATATTCAGGATGACTATTCCAGTCCTGACGACAATAAGAAAAGGCAGGTATTCAACACCGCCTATCAGCTCAATGGTACATACACGCTGCCAGGTGCGTCGAGGATTGAGAAAAAAGATTTTGTGTTCAACTACACCAGCAAAACCGGCAGCGACCACTATGGCAGCACGCCCCTTGGCGCCGCCAAGTACATGAACGACCTGATTTACAATGACGACCTGTTTACACCCGGCAGCGATGAGGCAAAGCAAAATCCCCGGCTTGGCATCGTGGTGATGGACTTCGTCAACAAGCAGCTCTGCCGCCGCATTATCGACCGCAACGCCTTCCCCAGCAGCGCGGCAATGAAGGTTGGAACGGTGACCGCCGACGGAGAAACGCAGACTGCGGAGCAAACGCCCTTCCTGTCGGCTTTCGCCGAAATGCCGCTCTCGGATGGGCTTACGTCCATGCCCGCTCCCACGGAAAACGTGTCCGCTCCGCCTGTTCCCGCGGAAGATGCGCCTGCTCCTACGGAAAACGTGACCGCTTCCCCTGCGCCCATGGAAAACACACCCGCTCCCACAGAAGGCGTGACCGCTCCCCCCGCTCCCACGGAAAGTACGCCTACGCCCACGGAGGGCGTGACCGTTCCCCCCGCACCCACGGAAGGTACGCCCGCTCCCACGGAAGGCGCGTCCGCTCTCCCCTCTTCTGAGGGAAACACGCCTGTTCCCGCAAAAGGCGTGACCATTCCCCCCTCCTCTGAGGAAAACGTGAACGTTCCCCCCTCCCCCACCGTGTCCGAGGCGATCGTCTGGCCGGTGGCGGCGGAGCTGACCTACGGCTATGTGCTGGGCGAGGCGGCGCTGCGCTTTGCAAACGGCGCATCCGGCGGCAAGGCGGGGCGCTTCGAGTTTGAAAAGGCCGCGGAGATCCTTCCTGCCACAACAACCGGTGAGGAGCCTGAGACACAGACGCTGAAATTCCTTCCCGCGGACGGATCCGCCGAGGTGACAAAGGAGATCCCCGTCACCGTCCGCAGACGCTATCTGCCCATCAAGATCAGCAATTTTGAGGTGGAATACGGCGATGACTTCTCTCGCGACGCGCTCACCAGAGACGTCGCCGTCACAGCCGGCGGGTATCTTCTGCCGGAGCATCTGGCTCGCCTGAATGAGATCATACAGCAGTATGAGATCCAGTGGCTGCTCAGGGACGGCGAGGGAAATGAGATCCCATGGCCTGCGACACCAGAAACAGACACGCTTGCGTCCGGGACCATCGACCTGAGAGCGAGCGTAGGGATCACCCCGGAGACGGAATTTCCAAATTACAACGCCCGTGTGGAGCGGGGCATCTGGAAGATCGTTCCCCGTACCGTCACCGTCAGCTGGCGGTGGGACAACGGAGCATGGCGCGCGGTTCTGGGCAACATTCTCCCCGGCGACGATGTCGCCCCCGTCCTGACGGACGGGACCTTGACCCTTACCGGTGAACAGGCCGCATACTATCAGGTCGCGGACGAGGATCAGACCGCCCCTCCGATCCCCTCGGAAGATTCGGACAGAGATCCTTCGGAGCCGCCTGCTGGCCATCCGCTCCGCACCGTGGAGGCATCTCACGGAAAAGTGACGGTCAGCAAGGGCCGTGTAAGTCCCGGTGAAGCCGTGACCCTCTCCGTCACGCCGGACAAGGGCTATGTACTGGAAACGCTTGTCGTGACGGATGCGCTGGGCAAGGCCCTTCCCCTCACCCCGCTTGGCAAGGGCAGATATTCCTTTATCATGCCGGATTCCGAAGTGACGATCAAGGCGGCCTTTCTGAATGCGGCCGACGTGCCGGTCTCCTTCGCGGACGTGTCGGCGGACGATTATTACTATGAAGCGGTCCTCTGGGCCGTAAGCCAAGGGATCACCCTCGGAACGGACGACGCGCATTTCTCTCCGGACGCGGACTGCGCCCGCGGCCAGCTGGTGACCTTCCTGTGGCGGGCGGCCGGAAAGCCCAAGGCGGAGCAGGCGGCGCTCTTTTCCGATGTGGGAGCCGGCGCCTACTATGGGGAGGCTGTCCGCTGGGCGGCGGCCCTTGGCATCGTCACCGGCTACAGTGACGGCTGTTTCGGCGCCGGCGATCCCATCACCCGTCAGCAAATGGCTGTCATGCTCTACCGCTTTGCCAGGGCGCTTGGTATGGAAACCGTACAAAGCGGCGCGGACGCGCGGGGATTTGACGATTTTGAGCAGGTGTCCGCTTATGCGGAGGAAGCCATCGTATGGGCGGCGAATGCCGCTATTCTCAGAGGCGCGGATAACCGACTGATGCCGCAGGCCCCCTGCACCCGTGCCCAGATGGTCACGATGCTGAACCGTCTGCTGGGCGAGTAAGCGGCTCTGGCCCCACGGAAACGGCTTTTTCGACACGCTGAGGCTCCCGCCGGTTTCCCGGCGGGAGCTTTTCCCGGCGGCCGCCGCCCTGCGCGGATTACAGTTCACCCCTAAGCCATAAAAAAGCGCCCAAACAGGGGAGGGAAGCTCACTTTGTCAAATAATTCCTCCCCGTCCCGCTCTCCGCCGCGCCCTACACACCGGAACCAATTTCAAAAAACGGTTTCAGGCAGGTCGTGTGTTCGGACTCATCATTTGGATCGTGAACATATTCCAACAAATAAAGAGAAGCATCAATTATGACGCTCCTCTCATTTTCATGGACTTTCCGATGAACGCATGATAGTATTATGCTAAAACAAGCACGATGGAGGCGAATTCTGATGCCGCATGGTGATAAGTATATTCATTTTACCAATTATCTAAAGAAATGCCATGAACAGGGGCAAGATGAACTTACGCTTTCGTTTACAGAGATCGAGCGTATATGGGGATTTCCTCTTGCCAGATCTATGCGGAAGTACAGCTGGGCAAATGACCGTACGCAAAGTTATGCGTTAGGGTGGCTATACGCGGATTTTACTGTAACCGCTTGCAATTTATCCGCAGAAATCGTTACCTTCGCGTATACCCCGGAAAAGGTGAGCGCCCTTCTTTCCGGCCAGCATTCCAGAGGGCGGGAAACGTCCGCCTCCGCCGCAAAGCTCCCGTCAGGCGTCATCGCCGCGCCCTCGGCCTCCGAGGTCGAAAAGTATTTGCACGCATGGAACGATTCGGAAACCTACCGGCTGCAGGAGAGTGCCCTGAACAAGCTGTTTCTTGAACTGGCCCCTCAAAATGACAGGATCGAAAACATTTTGATCAAGGCCGCCACATTGAATGATTTTTACAGTACGAATATTTTTTCGATTTATCCTGTCGCGCGGCACATTCTGTCCTTAGATGTTGACAAACGGTTACAGGCTCATGATCTAAGCCTTGTTTCCGATATTTCTTATGTGACCTTTCCAAATGGCAAGACGAAAAAGCTGTATTCTTTCGCCACAAAATATTGCAGTCATCACAAGCCTGATGTTTACCCCATATACGATGATTACATCAACAAGATTTTGCGATATTACAGGGATATAGATGGGTTTTCAAAGTTTACAAATGAAATGCTGTTGGATTATCGTTCCTTCCATGCGATATTGCATGATTTTCAACGGTTTTATAAATTGGAATCATATACCGTAAAGGAAATCGACCAATATCTCTGGCAATTAGGAAAGGCGAATTTTCCCAAGAAATACTGACGGTGCGTGTATGGCAAGCGTAAAAAGAGGGCAAAGCGCCTAAACGGGGGAGACGTTCACTTTGTCAAAATAACCGTCAAAATAACCCCCCCTCCCTGGCTCGCCCTTCCCTTAATTGAACAAAAATATCATTTTGTTCAATCAGATTTCCGTCCACCCGACGACCTGCCAGGTTATTTTGACAAAGTGAGCTTCCCCTTTTAGGCCATTTTTTACGGCTTAGGGGTGAACTTCTCTTTGTCGATTTGATTGTGTCATGATAGGATAATCTTGGCCACATTCTGCGGAAAGCAGGTGTCTAATGTGCCGCTTTTGAGTTTCTGCACACCTGCGCAGTCTGGCAGCCTTTTCAGAACTGAACGCAACAGCAGAGCTATTATATGATGTATGCTCAGTTCTGAGCGTGAAGCCATGCCGCCGATCTTTCCATAAACACCAGCCGCCGCTATCGCCGCTCAAACGCCCTATGCCCTTCCCTATAAAACGGCCCGTTGTAGGCGCTTCTGCTGGCTGCTGGGGGTTTGTTCCCTCTGTGTGTCTTCGTCTGCTTTTGCGGTTGAGCCCTGCGGTCAGTTCTGAGCGATGATTCAGAACTGACCGTAAAATTCCCTCTATCGCTCAGTTCTGAGGAATCGGTCGAAAGCAAAAAGTCCGGGCCCCCCGCCATTACGGCGGGAAACCCAGATATTTAACTAATCCCATGATCCCGATACATAATATCCCCAGGATGATGGAGCTCATATGCAGCCATCTCATCCGGCGCGCTCCTCCCTGTGGAGTGTCCGGCAGATCCACAGCAGTCGCTCCAGCGCGGCCCGCACCGGCCGGATATCTCATCAATCATCATGATAATCCACTGTAAATGTTAAGCTTATACCATGTGCAACACATATTGGCATGCGGCACGTTTTTCTACACACAGATTTGATTGCAAGAGTGGTATATATGACACGTTATCTGACGACCACACTTTATTTATTGCAAACGTGATGTTTGACCGTTAGCTTTCGCACGGAGTATGACGGTTTCGGCCTCTCGACAGAATGTACTTGATTTTTAGGGAACAAATCGATAAAATCAACTCCATAAAAGTTCCCTATAAGGAGGACACACCCGTGGGAAACAACTATCCCGAGATCCGAGAGTTATTGCAGCAAAAGGCGGACTATCAGGCACGGCTGAACCTGCTGCCCTATGATGGTTCCCCAGAGATCAAGGAGCAAGGCGGCAAGCAATATCTCTATATCCGCAAACGAATCGCCAGCCGGCTGACGTCCGAGTATGTGGATGTCTATTCCGATACCCTCTACCAGACGCTGCTGCGAAATGCCAGAGAAGCCAGAGAACTGAAAAAACAGATCCGGCGGATCGAGAAGCAGTTGGCTCAGCAGGGCTACACGGAATCAGAGCTGTCCGACCGGGTCATACTGAATATTGACTTCGCCCGCGCCAATATGAAGGCAAATATCTACGATCAAGCTGTTCTGGAAGGCGTGGCGACTACCTTCCCGCAAACGGAGGACATTATCGAAAACGGTCAAGTCAATGGCATGACGGCAACAGATGTGCAGAAGATCTTGAATCTCAAGCACGCGTGGGAGTTCGTTATGGACAAGGACGTGGTGTCCTATCCCACAGACTACTCCATTCTCTGCCACATCGCTCAGCTGGTCAACGAGGGATTTTACACCAATGGCGGTCGTATCCGGGGCGTTCCTGTGACCATTGGCGGCACCAGCTATGTCCCACCCCTGCCCATTGAGCAGTTGGTCAAGGAACATTTGGAGGACATTCTGCAATCCACCGCAGAGCCTGTGGAGGTAGCCATCCGCCTTTGCCTCTACTGCATGAAAACGCAGATTTTCAATGACGGTAACAAGCGCGCCGCCGTGATCTTCGCCAACCACTATCTGATCTCCAAGGGCGGCGGTCTGTTGGTGATCCCAGAGAGCCATGTGCCGGAGTTCAAGCGCCTGCTGGTGCGTTATTATGAGGGGCGGGATGACGGAAGCATCATGACTTTCATGCGGGAGAAGTGTTGGAAGACGTTTTAAAATATATTAGGGAACTTTTGAATCGGAATTTGGCAAAAAGGTTCCCTAAACAATACTCCTAAAAATTACTTGTCTTTCATTGAAGTATCTTGAAAACGACAGGTAACGGCCAATAGCACATCTATGCACCATTTGTAAATTAGGGCTTCAGAAGCATGCGGAAAAAGGAAAGCAGTACATCATGTGTACCAGCATGATGCCCCCGCAAATCCGTTATCCTCTATAGCCCCAAAAGTTTGGGGAGCTAACTACTACCGCGAAAATCGATGCGAGTCTTGCAGCACAAAGCATCTTTTTAGATAGGCACTTATTCGTTGAAATGTTATCGGGTAAATCTAGGAACATTTCAATGGGCTTCTTGATTTTCTTTCAAAATGATGTATAATGTCCATTGAAAAGTTGTAAGATAATACAGGTAAGTTTTCAACGGAGGCTGGGCTATGGAAATCAAACGGGAACGCTATCTGAAGAAAATCATTTCCTTTATGTGGGATGGTCAAGTGAAGGTCATCACAGGTATTCGCCGCTGCGGTAAATCCTATCTGCTGCACACATTGTTCAAGAATTACCTTCTCGGCGAAGGGGTGGCCGAGGACCATATTCTGTCCTTTGAGCTGGACTTGACCCGTGATATTCGCTATCGCAATCCGTTGGAGCTTGCCTCTCATGTTCGGGAGATCGTAGAACACAGCGCAGGCCAATATTATCTCTTTGTAGACGAAATTCAGATGTCCGATGAAGTTCCGAATCCCTACAATCCGGACGGGAAGAAGATCACCTTTTACGACGCCCTCAACGATTTGAAGTCCTTGTCCAACTTAGACATTTATGTGACCGGCAGCAACTCCAAAATGCTGTCCTCGGACATCCTGACGGAGTTCCGGGGGCGCAGCGATAAGATCCGTGTGCATCCGCTTTCCTTTGCCGAATACTACTCGGCTGTCGGCGGCGATAAGCAGGACGCCTTTGACAACTACGCATTCTACGGCGGTATGCCGCTGATCCTCTCCCGCCCCAACGATGCCGCTAAAATGGCCTATCTGAAATCGTTGTTTTCCGAGGTCTATCTGAAGGACATTGTAGAGCGAAAGAAGATCAAGCGGGAGGATGTGCTGTCCGCTATTCTTGATCTGCTGTGTTCGTCTATCGGCTCTCTGACCAATCCGACGAAGGTTGCAGCCACCATCAACACCGTGCAGAAGCGCAGCGGTGAGAATGTCGTTGCCCTGAACACTGTGAAAGCCTATATGGATCACTTATCGGATTTCTTCCTCTTTACCGAATGCAAACGCTGGGACGTGAAGGGCAAAAGCTATTTTGATTACCCCAACAAGTATTACTGCGAGGATATTGGACTGAGAAATGCCCGTATCGGCTTCCGTCAGCAGGAAATGACGCATATCATGGAGAACATCATTTTCAATGAGCTGATGATCCGTGAATGCTCCGTTGACATTGGCATCGTCTATGGCAATGAGAAAAATGCCAAAGGAAAGGTCACTCCGGTTGCGCGGGAAATCGACTTCATTGCAACCTCCGGCGGCAAGAAGACCTACATTCAATCCGCCTACGCATTGGGAACAGAGGAAAAGGCCATCACCGAGAATAAGCCCTTCGCGCTGACCGGCGATTCTTTCCCGAAGATCATTGTGCGTCACGATATCCACAAGCGTTGGTATGATGATAACGGCATTCTCAATGTCGGCGTCATCGACTTCCTGCTGGACGACACGCTTGTCTAATTTCTTCTAAAAGCAAATATGAAACGCATTGAGGTGGATCTCCTTGGTTGGGGCCACCTCAATGCCTTCACCGGAAAAATTTTATGGTACACCCTTGGCTTTTTCCACTTTTCCCGGCAGCCCCAGCGCGGCGTATGCCGCCACGCAGGCCGCCTCATCCAATGCCCCGCTGAGTTCTCGTCCCAGCAGTCCCTCCAGCCGCCACACTGCAACCGCATAGTCCGGCATCTGTTGCGTGAGTCCCTCGTGGATGAGGGCAGGCAGCCGCAGATATTCCGGCGGCAGCTGCCCCAGCCGGAGGCGGAGCCGGACGAACGCCTCCCCCAGATGCCGGTCTGCAAGCGCACTCATAGCAGCACCCCCAGCAGCTCGTCCATCAGCTCGTCTGATGCCGCCGCCCAGTCGCTCGGGTATCCTGCCCAGGCCGTGCTGGTGCGTGCCAGCTCGTCCAGCTCGTCCGAATGCTCCAGGCAGTAGTCTGCGAGCGCTTCCCAGGCCAGGCCGGGGGTGGAGCAGCTCCGGATGAACGCAGCCTCAGCGGTGACTCCCCGCCGCATCTCCCAGCTCTGGCTGGTGTGGTCCCAGCAGAGGCTCCAGCGTCCGGGCTCCGTGTCTGGGGCGTGGACGGCCGCCAGATCCGCGCGCGGCATCTTGGGAAAGAGGGTGGGGAAACGCGTGCCGGGCCGCACGATGATGCGGAATCCGGTGGGGGCTGCGCCGGTGCCGGCGTCCTGCCACCCGTCGGGGATGGCAGGCAGAACGGGCGTCCAGCCAAGGCTGGGGGTGGTACGCGAGACGGTGCCCCAGGGGGTGCTGCAGATATATCCGACAATATTGTCCATAGGAATCCTCCTCTCTCCCAGACCGGACGGCTTTCTGGGAGATCTCGTATTTCCTGGAGCCGGGGCTCCGGGCTCTTATTTTACTGCCCCCGTAGCGGCTGCCAAAACGCTTCCATCATCCACGTTCCCGGCCCCCATACATTCGGCACAACCCGGATCCTGTCCCCGTGCCACATGGCAATCAGAGCGGAGCCCTTGGAGAAGTACAGCTTGCCCTCCGGGTCGA
>OHKG01000795.1_pt1 | contig 11137 bp, 9 predicted proteins | sample 1568701 | NCBI WGS metagenome assembly OHKG01 (sample SAMEA3879529, study PRJEB24766) | human gut metagenome | biome: human-associated habitat; feature: feces | place: USA | collected 1985/1987 | reverse complement strand
GAAAAAATATATAATATAATAGGTATGAACACATTGGATATCATATTGATTATCTGTCTCTCCGCCGCCCTGATCGAAGGTCTAGTCAGGGGTTTCACGGAGCAGATCATCGCATTGGTGTCCATCATTGCCGGTACCTGGGCAGCGTTCAAGTTCTCGCAGCTTGTCTGCTCCATGCTCCAGCCGCATCTCCAGATTTCCGAGAAGGTCCTGTACGTGATCGTCTTCGTCCTGATGATTGTCGTGGTCATTCTGCTGCTGCGGCTTCTCGGCAAGGTCATCAAGGCCAGCATCAAGTTCGTGATGCTCGGATGGCTGGACAGGCTGCTCGGCGCGTTGTTCGCATTGATAAAGGTTTCATTGATCATAGGAATAGTAATTATACTTTTCAATACGATAAACTCCTCGTTTCATATTGTCTCTGAGTCGGTTATGGAGAATTCCGTCATATACGCGCCGATGAAGAGGTTCGCGTATGGAGTTTTCCCGTATTTTAAAGAACTTCTTTTCAAGAATTAGAAAATATGTCACGTATATTATTTATAGAAACATCTACTGCATTGTGCTCCACCGCCCTTTCTGAGGAGGGCAAGATAGTCTCCGTCAGGGAAAACGCTGAGCGCAAGCACGCATCGCTCACGGCGCCGTTCATCAAGGAGATGCTCGATGAAAGAGGCCTGAGAGTGAAGGACTGCGATGCCGTATGTGTAAGCAAGGGTCCCGGGTCATATACCGGTCTCCGTGTGGGTGTATCTACGGCCAAGGGCCTGTGCTTCGGCGCTGGCATTCCTTTGGTCGCCATAGGCTCGCTGGACACTCTCGTCTGGCAGGCTATCGGGGATGGTCTTCTTCCTGAAGGGTGCAAGTACATTGTCCCGATGATAGATGCGAGAAGAATGGAGGTCTATACTGCCGTTTTCAATGCTGATGGCAGCCAGGCGAGCGAAACTGAGCCGAAAATCATTGACTCAGAAAGCTTTGCCGACATTCTGAGCGAGGGCCCGGTCCTGTTCATCGGCGATGGTGCGGACAAATGCAGGGAGACTATCCTGTCTCCGAATGCGCACTTCGTCCAGGCTTGTCCGAAGGCTGAGTCAATGCTGGTTCCGGGATCGAAACTGCTGTCTGAGGGCAAAACCGAGGACGTGGCTTATTTCGAGCCGTTCTATCTGAAGCAGTTCGTGCCGACTGTGTCCAAGAAAAAGATTCTGTAGTTGATTTTTATGGTTTTTCGGGGATAGCTTCCTTTCGGAAAAGGCAGTGCAGCGGGTATGCACGGCTGATGAAAAGGAGCTGGACCGGAAAGACACGCAAAGATCCGCATTTTGTTTGCGGAAGGTGTAGCGAAAACTGTTCCGCTGCGCTGTAATAGTATAATAATCAGTTGAAAATGAAACGAACAATTTACCAATCTCCGGCACTTTCTGTCGTGGAGATTTTCGCAGAAGCATCATTCTGCCAGTCGAAAGACGTTCATCAGAATTCTTTCGTTTTTTCACCAAGTGAAGCTTTCGGTCTTTTGGAAGAGGAGGACTAGGGATGAGGAAGATATTGACCTTCGCGGCCATTTTGGCTGCCGCCTTTTCCTGCAACAAAGCGGAAATCATCGTCCCGAACAAGCCTCTCGGCGATTCTGTAACTCTCACTGTTACAAGCACTAAGGTCGGCATTGACGGAAACTCCTATGTATTCGAGCCGGGCGACCGGATTTTCGCTAAGGCTTCGAACGGAAGCACTGCCACGCTGAGCAACACGGCCGATGCGCCGGGCACTTTCTCCGGGACTTTCAGCGAACCGGTCAGCGATGACGCGACCATCGATCTGTCTTACAACTGCGACGGTTTCACGCAGAACGGCAAGCCATGGCTCTCCGCCCACGACGAACAGTTCTCAAGGGACTCCGACGGCAGGATTCTTCTCAATGCTGAGTTCAGCGCGCCTGCTGGCGTCCGTGCCATAGCCATCACCACCGGTTTCGACGCGACTGTCGATTTCCACGCCAAGAGCCCTGTCTCCGGTTTCGACGGCAAGACGTTTTCCGGCAATGCCTCAGTTACCGGCCTGAGCGTGTCCGCCGCCAACGGCTTCACGACTTTTGTCAATGTTCCTGACGGTCTCGAGGGTGGTTTCTACTTGAAATTCTCCGACAGCGAGGCCAGGTCAATGTTCAAGAGCTACGCTTGCGGCAGCGTCATCAGCCAGAACACCAGGGTCTCTGTCAATGAATTTGTACCTGTGGATGTGCAGTTTGACGTGAACATCTCGGGTTTCCCGACTTCATACAGTTACTATGCTGCGAACGAGGGTATCGAGGGCATCTCCGCAAAGGATGTAGCCAAAGCCAACAGCATTTCCAATGACTGGATGGGCTCAGGCTCAGCTTCTTACGTCATGACCTCAACGGGAATTCCGTCCAGGCTCCTTACTTTCGAGTCTTTCACGCTGAGTGTTGACGGCAAGGAATATGCCGCGGAGGCTGGGACGCCAATCGTGGTGAAGGCGACTCCGGGCCACACGTGGGGCCAGAAAGACATCACCGCCACAGTGACGTACAAGGACGTGGAAGGCAACGAATACACTGCCACCAAAACCATCACGCGCCACATCACCGGCCTGCCATACGTTGCAGCGCCACCGAAGGACAAGGGAGACAATCCGTGGAAGAGCAATTATGCGTGGGGACTTAATAACGTCACATTCGGAGCTGATAATGTGGCCCTGTCAGCGACTTCCAGAGCACCGTCCATCACATCCCCGGCATTCCACATCCCTGAGGAGCTGGATGTGACTGTAAACACCAATCACAGTCTGGCTAATGCTTATATCTTTTTTGGCGAAAGGAAAACTGTCTTTGAGGTCGCAGCGAATAAAGAGACCATAATCTCAAACGGCGACGAGTGCACCAAGTTAGCCATGTCCGGCAACGGCAGACTCTCCCCTTCAGGCAACACGGTCACCTGCATAAGCAACTACACCATGATCGGCCCGTCCGTCACGATCTTCTCCGTCGCCATCAACTACCGATAGCGAATACCGATAGCGAACACCGATAGCGAACGCTCACACGCAGAATGCCTCCGCTCAACATGGGCGCATTTTGGAACAACCTGAAAATCACATATCCCAGTAAACCACTATCAATCAAGCGATTACATCAAGCACTCAAAGCCAGGTTACCCTAAAAAACATAGGACCTGGCTTTCTGCATTTTACGCAACCATCAGAGGCTCAACAACTTACACGATTTCTCTACTCGCAAGTTGTTCCAGTTTCTTTTTTCCCCCATGTTAATCTGTTCTTGACATTTCCATGGGCAAAAGGACGGAACCGCTAAAAACGCGTCAATACGTAACCGAGGAGACGCTTACCATCGTACTGAAAAAAGTTTACCGGCATTGACCAACGGGCGCAACCTGTAAGTTACTGTTTATTAAGCATTTAACCGAAATCAGAGTTGTGGTTTTCGCAACTCTGAAAATACTTAACATGTTGACGCACAACCAATTACGCGGTGCGCATCAGACTCAACATCGGTAAACTCTTTTCAGGACCAGACATTTTTTAAATTTTCGGTAAAAATTTACCGAAGTATTGCAATTACAAATCATCAATTTATCCGAATATCTCCGAATGAATGACATTGGAGAAATCCGATGTTGCTACTAAAATAGCTTGTCAAAGAGGCGATCAATCTCTTGTGATCTATGCAATGATTGGGATTCCTCATTGGCTTTTTGCAATTGCCAAATTTCTTCTTTTAGCGATCGAATTTCTTTGTTGTTCCTCCCAATGACATATCCTGCATCCCCTCTTAATGCTTCTTTTAACTGTTCGTTCTCAGTTAATAATGATGCAATTTCTTTGTTTTGTTATTCAATTTGTAATTTTAATCCTTCACATTTTAACCTCATTGAGTCAATTAACCTGGCAGAAGTTCTTTGATTTGATTTGTTCTTTTTAAAGAAACGAATTAAAAATATATATCCAACTAAAAGAATAAAAACTACACCTTGCAAAATTATTTCTTTCATACCAAATTACATATGATTTTAAATTTATTATAGATTCATATAACATTCCAAAGGCATCTATCTTACCATTGTATTTAATTTGCACGTTTCGAAAAATGTAATTATTTCGAGAAATAAAGACCTTTTTTGCGGAATATCATAAGTATGTGGGCCATGTACGATAAGTAAAGTCACATCTTTCCTTAGCTTCAAAGCGTCATTATATGCTGCTACTGATCGTCCAACCACCGCTTCAGCATCTCTGCCGCGGCGATGTCTGCTTTAGCACGGGCAGTGGGAATAGTGTCGGACTCAGTGATTGAAAACTTATTCTGTATAATTATTTCTCCGGCATCCGGTATTTGAGAAAGGCGATGCAATGTTACTCCACTGACAAAAGGATCTGCAGAATGGAGTCGATGAACTTCAATGTCATGAAACAATGCCGGCCACGGATTAAGCCCCGGATATGATGGGAGCAAAGTCGGATGAATATTAAATGCACCTGTCAATGCTGAAAGGTACAGCTCCTGTGAAAGAATATAGGGACAGCGATAGGTCAATATCATGTCCGGCTTCTCTGCTGAAGGGTCAAGTGCGGGGCGACATGACGACACGTCAACTACAGTCAGATCAATCGCATCCATCACAGCAAGCATATCATGCACAGCATTCGGCAATGTCGTGAATATCGTCATGCGCAGCTGTCTCTTCTTCAACATTTCAGTCTATACCTGGAATAAATGAACAACATCCGGTTTCAGCCACCATACGTATCGCGGAGTAAATCAAAGATATGACCGACTCGACATCTTTAATCGAACAGACCTCAACAGGAGAATGCATATATCGGCAAGGCACGCTGACATTTAATGTGGCGACTCCCTTCCCCGTCATCTGCAAAACAGCCGCATCAGTACCTCTGCATATGTAACGGCCAACATTGACCTGATATGGAATCTCCTCTTTTTCAGCAACATCACTGAAGATTCGGAAGAGTACCGGATTATTGTCCACTTTGCGTGTAAGTCCGGCACCATGCCCCAACACAAGACATCCCATCTGCTCGGAATGAGACAGAGGAGTATCTGTTGCATAGTCCACGTCCACTACGATACAGGCATCCATATCACAATTCGCACCGATAATTGAAGCTCCTCGTAATGCTATTTCTTCCTGCGCACTGAATATGCAGTGCAGATTAACCGGAAGCATATGCTCATTGACAAGTCGAAGTATTTCCAATAACGACAGTACTCCAATCCTGTCATCCAATGAAGTTCCACTCAACAGATTTCCATCTGCCCTTACATGCGGTTCCATCACAGCAAAATCGCCGGCTTTTACCGAAGAGCCTGCTGCAGATAACGTGTCAATCCACAAATCGCTATCCACTAAGCCTTTAGGCTGTCCGAACTGAGAAGTCTGATCAAATCCTATAACACCGTCAACAATACCTGACCGGGTAAGAATTTTGACTCGTTGACCTAAAAGCACATGGGGAAGCAATCCTCCTACCATCCTGAACCGGCACATACCGTCCGAGCCAACTCTGGTTATTTGAATTCCAACGGAATCAATATGAGCGACCAAGCCTAAAGATACCGTCCCTCCAGTGTCATATGACGCGTACACATTTCCTAACACATCTGTGCTTACTGCCACTCCCGGCATCGTCTCAAGAAGATTTCTCAAGAATCCGCCCATACGAATTTCATCACCTGAAGGGGCTTCCACCCCTACAAGTTTTCTCAGAAGCGACTCCGCTTTTCCGTCAAATTTCCAGTTATTCATAATAGGCATAGTTATAAATCCTTCCGTTTATCTTCCCGACAACTTTCAGCAACATCTCATACTCTTCTTTGTTCATTTTTGAGACATTGACAATCGGGCATCCGTCCCGTAGATATCTTGCTCGATCCGGAATGATTCCATTTTGACAAGCGCGTTTGTACAATATCGACCCCGGAAACGCAATAATCATATCAAGGTACAGGTGATATTTGTCCTTGTTCTGAAGATACCATTCAACCGAACGCATTGCAAGTTCATAAGTCTCAGCGCTGTCGCCAAGAATTATCCCCGACCTCGCAGTCAGCCCAGCCTCTTTCAGCATCTTCATCGCTGACTCTATCTGTTTTAACGTAATACCTTTGTGCATACTTTTAAGTACCTCATCCACAGCACTTTCAATACCGACAAACAGATAACGGCAACGAGTACCTTTCAGTGTAGAGACAAGTTCTTCATTTACATTGTCAATCCTGAGCTGTATCGACCAATCAAAATCATATTTCTCCACACGGCGACAGAACTCCGCAACTCTCTTATTGTCTGTTGCAAACAACTCTTCGCGCAGTGCAATGTAGTTGATGTTGTAGTGTTCTACAAGGTAATCTATTTCATTGAAAACAGAATCCAATGAGCGCTGGCGATATCTTGTTCCGGACGGATGAAAGCAGAATGTGCAGTTGAACTTGCAGGAACGTCCACCGATAACCGAAACTTGAGAGTATCTCTTGGACAAATCGCTCAAATCGGGATTTTCCTTCAAATAGGCAGCATAGTTGAAGCCTTCGTAATCCGGCATTGGCAAAGAATCCAAATCCATAATCTCCGCTCGAGGTGAAGTTTTGACAAGTTCGCCTTCTTTCCGGAATATAAGGCCGTCAATGAGTTCCAATCTTGGACTATCTGCAGACAATGCTTCGACCAGCTCTACCGTGGTTATTTCCCCTTCGCCGATCTCACCATAGTCAGCTTCTTCCAAAGCCTCCATCGCGGCTTCCGGATCAGCGGTGATTATGCCGCCTCCAACTACGATTTTTATATCCGGCTTAATCTCCCGCACATAGGATATTATACGTTTGATGTCACGATACTCTCCGGAAAGTCCACCTATCGAAAACAGTTGGATATCATTGGAAAGAATGTACTTTTCCAACACCTCACGCTCCGAGCCAGCCTCGTGGTTCAGATTAAGCGTAAACACGTCAGCAATATCCGCACGCTTCAAATAAGCGCTTACCGCAAGCACACCGACAGGCATCACATAATGTCTGTCCATCCCATAAGTCTGATAACGCGGTATCGTGAAAAGGACTTTGATCCTATCTTCAGATTTCCCCATTTTCAATCTTCCCCCTGATATATCCGTCAAAATCTCTTCCTGTATTCTTTTTGAATCCTTCCGCAAGGACAACTACAAGTTGTCTTTTCAATGATTTCTTTACGAAATCACATCTGACCTTTTCATATTCCGGACTGAATGAATGATGAAAGAGCCTGCATCCTCCTCCACAATTCCATTTTGCAAAACAGTTCCTGCAGATTTCTTGAGAATAGATATTGCTCTCCTTGATGATCCCGGAGAACCTTTCATTATCGAAATCCACCTTGCCATTTTTCACTTCTCCATACGTATATGCGCCATACAATGATTCTTTCGGGGAAGACACTCTGGCACAAGAAGATATGGTACCCATAGGCGTCAAGACAATTTTCCCTTCGCAAGTGCGGTCTCTTATCATTGACAGCATTTCCACCGCTACGCTGTCAATCTGGATTCCATAGGTCGCAGCAATTTTTTTCGCCGCATAGAACCCGTTAAGGAAATCATCATAGTATTTTTCAAGATCTTTAGGGGCGGGAAATAGCGATGGTGCCAAAACCGTATCATACACAACTCTTTTCAACTTCGGAAATCTTACGTGCAGTTGCTCTACCATTTCCGTCATGCTACTTACGCTTTCTGGTGTGAAGGTCGTTCTGATTCCGAACGGATAACCTCTTTCCAACATCATATCGATATTTGCAGCGACCTTGTCATAACTTCCGCGCTCTTTATTCTGGAGCCTTTCAAGAATTTCGAACGACACAGCCATATCGACCTTGTGTTCCTGAAAAAAATCAATGATTTCTGGAGTTATCAGACTGCCGTTGGTCACCAAACCCACATTGTATTTGAAGGTAGTCCCTTTGGTGACAGATTCAATATACTCTACGGTTTTCTTTATCAGAGGATAACTGATAAGCGGCTCTCCACCACCACTGAAATTGATTATGTATGGGTTAATCTGCTTACGGTCCTTTGCGAACATATAGTCGATTACCGCTTTTATACTTTCAAACGAGACCTGCCCAGAAGAACGCCCCGCCGCCGAATAACAATATATGCACTTGAAATTGCATGTATAATTCGTAAGTATATCCACTTGATACAAGTCGTCCGGAGACTTAGGCAGCCGATGAACAGGTACATTTCCGCTTGCCTGGAATGTGCTGAGGAGCTTTTTCTGCTGTTCATCATCAATAACACCTTCAGCACAGTCCTCAAGTTTATGGACTGAATCGGGAGTACCTAAGGCAATGTTCCCGTTCAATGGGGCATAAACGAGCAAAAGACGCTCCGGGTCCACATTCCATAAATCGCCAACCGGAACTACACTTATATCTTTCTCCGCGAGTTTCTTATAATTCATAATATTCTACAATTTAGAGCCGATTTCTTTATACATATCCTTGCCCGTTGATTTCTGATACTTGTCTGCAAGTTCATCCATAAGACTGAAACACAGCATCTTACGATAATAATCACAGATAGCATCAAATATCTCAGAATTATAGACTCTCCTGCTGCTCGGGCATCCGCTACCACAGTTCCATTTGGCATAACACTCCCTGCATTTCTCTATCGTATGGATACTTCCAGATGTCAGTTTTTTGAAAGCCGCATTGTCAAACTCGATCTTGCCATCATTAAGACTTGCGAATACAGCATCTTTATAATCCGGTTCTTTAGGAGAAGAAACGTCCGGGCAGGTGGTCAATGTACCATACGGCGTCAAACATACCAGATTGTAGCAAAACCGCTCTCTTTTGGAATAGTTCAAAAGATGAGAGGAAGATGAGCGAAGTGCAATGCCATATTTCTCGGCTAAAGCCACTCCTTCTCTGAATGACCTGAAATATCTATCGAAAAAATCATGGACAATATCTGTCGTCTTGAAATACTCAGGATCTACAACTTGCTGACAACTGAGTTTTTTTACTTCAGGGAAATGCAGATGACAATATTCCACCATTTCCGGTATTCTATCCACATTTGAGGCTGTAATCGTAGATCGCACATAATTGTTTATTCCTGCAGCGGCAATTCTATTGACATTTTCAGCCACCTTGTCGAACTGCCCACGCTGCTCGTTCTGAATATCAGGAAGCACCTCGAAAGATATCTGTACCGTAAAGTCATGTTCCTTCAGAAATGCCATCATCTTGTCATCGAGGATAGAGCCGTTAGTTGTCAATGAAAGATGAAGATTGATACCATTCGCTTTTGCAGTACGTTCCGCATAAAGAGTCGATTTTTCCAACAGGTTCCAAGACAATGTCGGTTCACCTCCACCCATAAACATAACTGTTCTGTCTTTCACTGCCGCACGCTCTGACGAAAGAAAATAATCCAACGTGGTATATATCTGATCTTCTGTTAGTTCTGCTTTGGAACGCCCATTGGCTGAATAACAATATTTACAACTGAAATTGCATTTCTCATTCAGCAACAGGTGCAATGTGCAGAATGTATCAACGCTTACTTCCTGATTTATGGCTTTAAACGCGTCCTGCTTCAAGAGTTTCCGGACAAGCGGTGTTTCTTCTCCTTTTTCTAAGGTCTGTTCCAATTTCCGCACCTCATCACCGGTAGAAAGATAGAACACATTGCTCAATGGTGCATACACAAGATAGCAGGCATCTGTTTCTTTGTGAAAAAAGTCTCCGACTGGTATCGGAAACACGTTATTTTTTATCAGTAATTCTGTTTTCATTTCATGTGGCTTTCCAGCATCAGATCCGATACTGTTTCGTAAAAAACAAAAAAAGCACTCTGGTACGCAAAAAATGCGCAGCAGAGTGCAAACACTTCTCTCTTAGCTATTGTTGCAAGCGCAAGAACATCCATAGCCAAACACATCACAGCATCCTGCTGTACAATTGCTGGCGTTCTCATTGACAGTAAATACTTCGGTAAGCATAACTATAAATGTTTGAGTGTTATCTCCTACTCTTTTCCGGCTTTTCGGAATCCGCCGTTAAATTAGGACTACGCCTCGCTTTTATTGAACAAGCTGGCGATTCCTTTTATAATCAGACTAAACAATCCGATTACAGCACTACAAAGAAGCTTGAAAATCCAAGCCACTGCTTCAAACAGTGTTTTAAAAAGAAAATCTACGATATCCATATAATATTATGATTGATTATATTCCCATTCTGTACTATTTCATGACTTTTCAGAAACTTAAGTCATTATTCATCTACTACATCTTTACACATAGAAATGACTCCGAACGCAAATAATCCTGCGACAATTCCCCAGCCTGCTGGAACAATACTGATCAGATTACACCTCTCTGTCAATATCCAATCGACTATTGTATCAATCTGTATCTTTAATTACGTTTTAATGATTCAGCGTATGATGGCATACCTGGCCGCATCTTCTACAACGAGTAACAACTCCGTAGTCTGTATGTTCCATAATCTCCAAATTATCATATCCACATTTTTCACATGTCAAAGTGTATTTATGTCCGAACTTTCTAACCTCAGTGCCACTTCCTATTCCGAAAAGAAACGTAATAGCAATAGAACCTAAAACTCCAACGAGAAGTGCTGTCCAGAAGCCTTCTGACACCCATGCGACAATAAATAAGATAAGAACAGACAGGTAAGCAATCCCATCAACAGCCGCCCAAATTGAGCGCAATGCTCGGCATACCAAAGCTGCTACAGCCAGTATTATAATCCAACCAAATAACCCCATAATTAATTTCAATTTTTTAGTTTCTATTTTCTGTCACAATCACATTAAATTATTTAATTTGAATAACTTACCTTGAGAGGCTAGGCAACGCGTATTTCTCCACATCGTCTTTATGGAGTTCGTATTTTGGTCCATACTCGTATTTTGCGCAGATAGTAATAAGAATCTCCGCCTTTGAGAAAGATTATCAAATGAAATTTGGGATTTTACCGGTTCTTCAAAAGATGAATTCTTGTCAGAAGAACTTTTTTTGGGATCAAGTGCAAACCCCTGTGTTATGATTTGTGATTAAGTTTATACCTTT
>OHKG01000790.1_pt1 | contig 11226 bp, 10 predicted proteins | sample 1568701 | NCBI WGS metagenome assembly OHKG01 (sample SAMEA3879529, study PRJEB24766) | human gut metagenome | biome: human-associated habitat; feature: feces | place: USA | collected 1985/1987 | reverse complement strand
GCTTTGGTTGCTTGCCAAAAGTTTTGCACGATGCAAAACCAGCAGAGCAAGCAACGCTAAACACCCATTTTCAAAAACATATAGGTTTATCGACAGTCTGTAATCCCCCGATTTTTGTCGGGGGATTTTTGTATTATCTTGTTATCTTGCTGTCAAACGGTCAGCGTACCGTTTTCACTGATTTCAAGCAACAGTATCTGTTCTTCCTTGCCGGTATCGGCATTTATATATATGAGCATCTGTCTGCCGTCAGGAGATGTGCAGTGAAATTCATAGCAATAAAGCTCGTTTGTGCCTGCGGAAGGCACTACGGCAAGTGAGGTATCAGTAACTGTAAGTTCTGATGAGAGCTGTTTTCTTGCTTGTTCTGCGGTAATCTTCGGCTCGGGCAGATCACGCTTCTTGTGGTTTGTGATATATCCTCTGCCGTCAAAGCTGAGTATATCGCCGTTATCCATTGCCACGCCGACTTTGATAAGGTCGGTGTACATCGTTATATCGCCCTGTGTGCCTGCAAAGTTCACAAGGCAGACGTTGCCGTTTATCTCATAATAGGTGTCGGTTATGTGGTTTATGCCGAGCATTGAGAGATATTCTTCAGCCTTTGCGACAGCCTCAAGTGCGGTGACAGAGCGAGTGGGAACACTTCTGCCGCAGAGCATATAGCTGAGATAACCTCCGTTTTTTGTCACGGCTATGGTGGTGCTGTCCTTTGTAAAGACGTAGGATGGCATTTTTCCCTGTTCGTCGTTTTTGTCATCGTGTGACAAACCCACAGTGCCGCAGGCTTTCTCGGCTTTTTTCAGTGCGTCCGAAAGGGTGACTGCCGATGCGGATTTCAGCATTTCGGGATTTTTTTCGAGTATATGGTCGGAGAAGGGTCCGTCATATATAAGTGTCGGGTAGTTGTCATAGCCTTCTTCAAAATCGGTGAAGCCCTCCGTTATATATGACGGCTCATCGCTGTTTTTTGCTTCCTGCACCTCTGTTGCGGCTTTTTCAAAGGATAATTCGCCGTTTGTTATACGCTGTTCCACCTTCCACATATTGTCGGCAAGGCGGTCGGCGTATTCGCCGAGCGTTTTAAGCGATTTTCTGTCATCCTCCGTCAGCGTTTCTCCGTCGGAATAACGCTTTGCAAGGCTCTTTGAGAAGTTGCCCACCTGCGACAGAAATTTATAGGTGTTTTCAAGATGAAGCTCGGATACCGGAAGCTCGGCAAGTGAGGCTTTTGCTGTGGATGCATCGCTCCACAGCTTAGACGAAAGCTGTGTCATCATCTCCGGTGTGCCTGCATACATACCCTTGTAAAGCGTGTTCTTGATGTTGTCGATCTCGGCTGACAGATCCTCTACATTTCGTGTCATACTCTGCTCAAAGTTCCTTTTATAACGGACGGAGCTGTTCATATTCAGTGTGGCAGATATGCCTGCGGCAACCGATATGGCGGTAAAAAAGCTGATTATCCGCACAAAACAACGTTTTGAAATATACATATTATGTTCTTCCTTTCATAAAATCGGCGGTAATGCGTATACAAGGTTATTTTTTCATAAAAATTTCAGAATATACCCTGTTTTTTTATCGCAAAATGGTGTATAATTAAATAGCTTATAGATAAGTGGGTAAAGCCCATACGAAAAGGAGACGGAATTTTGATATATCTGGATAATGCCGCCACTACAAAGCCCTGCGAGCAGGCAATAAAAGCGGCTGAAGATGCCGCAAGAAGCTGTTTCGGCAATGTATCGTCACTGCACAGGCTCGGTATTGAGTCCGAAAAGCTGATGAACAGTGCAAAGAAAACGATTCTTAAAAAGCTGGGGCTGCAGGGAGAAATATATTTTACATCGGGTGCGACCGAAAGCAACAATCTTGCGATAAGAGGAGTCGCAGACGCTTATAAACGCAGAGGAAATAAAATAGTGACTACCGCTATGGAGCATCCGTCCGTAGCAAGAACGATGGATCATCTTGAAAAGCTGGGCTTTGAAATAGTCCGTTTGTCGCCTAAGGATGCTATTGATAATTTCGAGCAGTATATTGCGGATAATGTCACACAGGATACTATACTTGTATCGTGCATGGCTGTAAACAACGAGAACGGCTTTAAGGTCGATACTGAAAAGCTGTACAGACTCGTAAAAAATGCGAACAGCGAAACTATCGTTCATATAGACGGCGTACAGGGCTTTTGCAAGGTGACGCTTAAGGGCGATCTTATCAGCCTTTCGGGACATAAGATACACGGCTTTAAGGGCATAGGAGCAATGTACTGTGCGGATAAGATAAGATTCACTCCGCTTGTATACGGCGGAGGACAGCAGAAAAATCTGCGTCCGGGAACAGAGCCTACCGAGCTTATAGCGTCATTTGAGGCGGCTGTGAAGGCATATCCCACCGACCTTACACATTACAAGGAGCTGAACGGTTATCTGCGTGACAGGCTTTCGAAAATGGAGGACGTTTATATAAACAGCCCTGACAACAGCGTGTATAACATACTGAGTTTCTCTGTGCTTGGGGTGAGAAGCGAGATAATGCTTCATTCGCTCGAAGAAAAAGAGATATATGTGAGCAGCGGCTCTGCCTGTTCAAAAGGCAAGATAAGCTCGGTGCCCGACGCTTTCGGTATGAACAGCGAAAGAGCGGACAGCACTATAAGAGTCAGCTTTTCGATGGAAACAACAAAGGAAGACATTGACGCACTCTGCGATGAAATAGAAAACGGCATTTCACGGTTCAGACGTACAAAGAAAAGCCACAGGAAAGGAAACATATAATGAACGAACTTATAATGGCAAAATACGGCGAGATAGCGCTGAAAGGGCTTAACAAAGGCACTTTTGAGGATATACTCGTAAAGAATATCAGAAGAAGACTGCGTCACTGCGGTAAATTTCATTACATGAGAAAGCAGTCTACCATATACATAGAGCCTGTGGGCGAATGCGACCTTGACGAAGTTATCGAAAAGCTGAAGGTGATATTCGGTATAGGTGCATTACAGCGTTGTGCGGTGTTTGAAAAGGATTTCGAGCAGATAAAGTCGCAGGGCGTACCTTATCTTGAAAATGCACTCAAAAACGCAAAAACGTTCAAGGTTGACGCAAAGCGTTCAGATAAATCGTTCCCTATGAAAACTCCCGAAATACAGGCGGAGCTTGGCGGGGCTATACTTGAAGCGTATCCTCATCTGTCTGTAGATGTTCATAATCCCGAAATTACCGTAATGTGCGAGATAAGGGACAAGGGTGCGTATGTCAGTGCCGAGCGTATAATCGGTGCGGGCGGTATGCCTGTAGGCAGTTCGGGCAAGGCTCTGCTTTTGCTGTCGGGCGGTATCGACAGCCCTGTTGCAGGCTATATGATGGCAAAGCGTGGTCTTATTGTGGACGGTATTCATTTTGTAAGCCCTCCGTATACATCCGAGCGTGCGCTGATGAAGGTTGAAACGCTCTGCGAAAAGCTGACAAGCTATTGCGGAGATATAAGATTCTACTGCGTTCCGTTTACGGAGATACAGGAAGCACTGAGGGATAACTGTCCCGAAGAATTTTTCACTATAATTATGCGCAGGCTTATGGTGAAAATCGCCAACATAATTGCCGAAAGAAACGAGTATGGCGCACTTGTTACAGGCGAAAGCGTGGGACAGGTGGCAAGTCAGACGTTAAAGGCTATACAGTGTACCGATGCCGCCGCAGAATATCCGGTATTCCGCCCTGTTATCGGTATGGATAAGAAGGAAATTATAGATATAGCACGAAAGATAGATACGTTTGAAACATCGACCCTGCCTTATGAGGACTGCTGTACGGTATTCACGCCGAAGCACCCCAAGACACGTCCTGTATTTGACGAGGTCATAAAGGCTGAGCAGTCGTTTGACTTTGCGCCTCTCATAGAAAAGGCTGTAGAGGGTACAACGGTAAAGCTGTTCAGGATCGAGAGCAAGGAAGAACAGGAATAAGCCTTGATTTTAAAGGAGATGTGGCATTATGAGCCGTATCGGAGAGCTTCAGCTCGATATTGACAAAACCGCCGGAAATGTAGTACAATTATTAGTTAGCAAGGGAAAGAAAATAGCCTGTGCGGAGAGCTGTACGGGCGGTCTTATCAGCGCCGCAATAACTTCCGTAAGCGGTTCTTCAGCCGTAATGGATATGAGCATCTGCACCTATGCCATAAGCGCAAAGGAGCGGTTTATAGGCGTACCTGCCGCAATAATAGATAAATACGGTGTTGTCAGCGCCGAAACCGCAGCGGCTATGGCTGAAGGGGTAAGAAAGACGGCAGGAAGCGATATAGGAATATCGGTAACAGGCATAGCAGGTCCTACGGGAGCAGAGCCGGGCAAGCCTGTCGGTACTGTATATATCGGGCTGAGCGTGGCAGGAAATACGCTGGCACGGCTTGCTTTTACCGACCCAATGCTTGCAAAAGACGAAAATGCAAGAGAATATATAAGAAAAAACACGGTGCTTACCGCTTTGCAGTGGGTTGCCGAAAACATATAATAAGAGCAAGAGAAAACACACAAGCAAGGAGACTGTTATGGAAAGCGATAACAAATTTGAAAATGATACAGGCGGCATGTCTGTTGATGAGATAATCGCAGATATTGACAGAAAGACAGCAAACGCAGCGGCGCTTGAAGAGAACTCGGTAGGCATTACGCCGGAGGGCGAAAATGAGATGTCAGACGAACAGGTCGCAGTCAGTGCGGACGAAGCCGATACTGCCGCCGAACATATACCGGTCGATGATGAAAGCACGATAGACGAGCTTTCGGGCGTCGATGAAATGTCAGACGGTCAGGAGGCACTTGAAGAAAAAAGCGCCGAATTAGCCGAAGAAGCAAACGTTGATGCGACAGCAAAAACAGAGAAGAAACCTAACTTCTTTTATCGCCTTGTAAGAGGCGTTATCCCGTGGAAAGGCGACGATACTGGACTTGTAATAAGAAAAATTATATTTATAGTGGCATTTATAGTTTTTCTGGCGACAGCTATACCGCTTCTTGCGGATATACTTTCTATGTACAAGGATGAGCAGGTAAGCAAGGGTATTTCGCAGATGTATCAGCTTGATGCCAATACGGATGTTCCCGAAAATAACAAGGATATACTTCCCTCGTTCAAGAAACTTCTTGAAATAAATCCCGACACAGTGGGATATATAAAGATAGACGGTACTCTTGTGGATTATCCCGTTGTAAAGGGAACCGATAACGACTATTACCTTACCCATGACTTTTATAAGAACGAAAGCCGCAGCGGTACGGTAATGATGGATTACCGCAACAAAGTGACGGCTGACGGTCACTCGGGCAATCTGGTGCTGTACGGTCACAATATGGCAGTAGGCACATTCTTTGCACCGCTGAACGAATACTGGCGCACAATGTACGATTCTTATGACGAGCCGAGCAAGTCTTTCTACAAGGAGCATCCCGTTATAAGATTCGATACACTATACGAGCAGGCGGAGTGGAAGGTTTTCGGCTTCGGCATATTCAATGTTGCCGAGTCAAGAGGAGAAGTATACGGGTATAATCAGAAGCTCGATTTCACCTCCGAAGACGATTTCAACGATTATATCATAAATATAATGGACAGAAGCGATATTTTCACCGATGTCGATTTAAAATACGGCGATGATATTCTTACGCTTTCAACGTGCTGCTGGCCTTACGAGGGCAGTGGCGACACGGTAAGGCTTGCGATATTCGCAAGGAAGATAAGGAAAGGCGAAAGCGACAGTGTTGATGTGGAAAAGGCTGTGGGAAATCCTTATGTAAGGCGCTGGCAGTGGGTATACGACAAAGTAAGCGGAGGATATGACTGGTTCCAGAGCACATGGGACAGAAGAAAGCTGTTAAGCTATGATGCGGAAGACGCAAAGCGTGACAACTATTCCTTCCCGGATAAGACAGACTGACGCTAAGCCCGGTCACGTTAAATATAAGGAGCATAAATGACAACATACATGGAAAAGTATCCACGCCGTAACGGTGTGGCTGCAAAAAAGCCGGGTTTTTGGAAAAGGCTTATCAAGGGAATTATCCCGTGGAAAGGCGACAGTGTGGCGGCGGTCATCAGAAAACTGGTGTTTATAATCGCACTGATCATATTTCTTGCCACGGCTATACCGCTTGTTTCGGACGTATTTATGATGTTCCGTGACCAGTGGAGAAGTCAGGGAATATCGAACATATATATTCCCGACGGAAACAACGGCGGTGCAAGCAAGGAAATACTTCCCTCGTTCAAGAAGCTGCTTGAAATAAATCCCGATACGGTAGGCTACCTCAAAATAGACGGTACGGCGATCGATTATCCTGTTGTAAAAGGAAAAGATAACGACTACTATCTCACGCACGATTTCTACGGAGAAAAGAGCAAGAGCGGTTCTGTAATGATGGACTGCAACTGTGTGGTTTCTCCGGATGGAAATTCGGGCAATATGGTGCTTTACGGTCATAATATGGCTGTCGGCACGTTCTTTGCCTGCCTCAGTGAATACTGGAGAACGCTTTATGACAGCTATGATGCGCCATCAATGCAGTTCTACAAGGATCATCCGACCATAACGTTCAATACCCTTTATGAAGAAGCAGAGTGGAAGATATTCGGCATAGGGCTTTTCAATATCTATGAAGAATACGGTGAAGTGTACTATAATTACAATAACAAGCACGACTTTACTTCCCGTGACGACTTCAACAATTTTATAATTGATCTTATGGACAGAAGCGATATTTTCACCGATGTAGATATAGAGTACGGCGACGATATACTGACACTTTCTACTTGCTACTGGCCGTTCCGCTCGGATATGGACAATGTGCGTCTTGCGATATTTGCAAGAAAGGTACGTCCCGGCGAAAGCACCTATGTCGATGTAAGCAAGGCTAAGGTGAACACTTATGTAAAGCGTTGGCAGTGGGTATATGATAATATCGGCGGCGGATATGACTGGTCACAGAGCAACTGGGACAGAAGAAAGCTGCTCAGCTATACTGAGGAAGACGCTGAAAGGGACGGTTACACGTTTATTGACGACATAAACGACAGTGACGGAATATATGATTATAACAACGGCGACGGATATGATTACTGATATTGTCGCCTGCCATTGTGCGAGGCGGTGTGGCTTTGGAAGAACAGAATGAAACAAAAACGGCAAAACAGCCGGTCATAAGCGGCAAGGTGCTGTGGGTGGCACTCGGTGCTTGCGTGGTATGGCTTGCGGTTGTCGGCGTAATGCTGATAATGAAGCTGATACAGCCGCCTTTGCCGCCGAATATGCTGGATTATACCTGTACGCTTGATGTCGATATACCTGCAGAGCCGGTCGCTCAGGAAAAGAAAAAGCCGTCAATATTGCCTGAATACCGTGAGATGTATGAAAAAAATCACGATATGGCAGGCTGGCTGAAAATAGAAGGCACTAATGTCGATTATCCTGTTATGCACGTCAAAGGGTTCGACCCGAAAAAGCCGATTGATTACGGAGAAGTGTACGATAAGAATATGTTTTATCTGACGCACGACTTCGATAAGGAGTACAGCTATTCAGGGAGCGTTACGGCGGATTATTGCGCACATATCGGCAGTGATTACCGTTCACCTAATATCCTGCTGTACGGTCACAATATGTCAAACGGGACTTTTTTCCGTGATGTAAACAAGTTCGATGTTCTCTACTACGGCAGAGAGATGTATGACGAGCATCCTGTCATACAGTTTGACACGATATACGAAAAGGGCCTGTATAAGATATTTGCGATGATGCAGGTAAATGTCGAAAAAGCAGACGGTGAAGTATTCTACTATACGGCTGCATATACTTTCAAGAATAAAAAAGAATTTATTGATTACTACGCAAAGGTCCTTGACCGCAGCTTTATATACACACCGCAGGTAGATCTGAAATACGGCGATGAGGTGATCGCACTGTCAACCTGCGATTTTCCTTTCGGCAAGAGCAAGAATATAAGATATGTGCTTTTTGCAAGGAGAGTGCGTGAGGGAGAAGATCCTACGGTGGATGTATCCAAGACGATCATCAATTACGATCCGCTTTATTATGATTACTGGTACAGCGTAAACGGCGGTTCGTGGGGCGGAAGGAACTGGGATCCCGCACTTTTAAAAGGCTATAAGCCGAAGAAGAGCAGTTGATATAGTAATCCTACGGTAATTATCACAGCAAAAGGAAGGTTAGAAGATGCCTGATTACAAATCGGTCGTAGTATCGACCGCAGATAAGAAGAAAAAGAAGAAAAAGAAAAAGGAAAATGCCGCTTTAGCCATTGTCAAGGGTCTTATCCCGTGGAAAGGCGACAGCGTAGGCGAGATTATCCGAAAGATAGTTTTTCTTGTGTCGATAGTCGCTCTTTGCGTGGCAGTGCTTATAATTATTGATAAATATATGTTCGAGCCTGAAAGGCAGAGAAAAGAGTATCAGAGCAGCATATTACAGCTGGGAAACCACGAGCCGACCGCAGAGGAAATAGCCGAGCTTCCCGAAAAAGCCATAAACACCGAATATGCGCCTTTTTATGCGATAAACAACGATTTTGTCGGCTGGCTGAGCATAAAGGGCATAAATGTAAACTATCCTGTAGTACAGGGCGAAAACAATACCGAATATCTTGAAAAGGACTTTTACGGCAATTACAGCAAGAACGGTACTATTTTTGCGGATTATGAGAACGAATTCAAGAATACGGGCGAAACGTCCGCAAATACGATCCTTTACGGTCATAACCTGCGTACCGAAAACTTCTTTGCCGAAATAACCGAGTACAGACGAGTTGACCTTGATAAGAGCCTTGCGTTTCTGAAAGAGCATCCTGTGATCGAGTTCAATACGCTGTACGAAAAGGCAAAGTATAAGATATTCTCTGTAATGCTTATCAATACGAGGGAGGAATACGGCGACGTGTTCAATTATCCCGCCATACTGAATTTTGCAAACAGGGATGAATTCAATTATTTCACGTCCGAATGCCTTGACAGGAGCGAATTCTTCACAGGCGTTGATATGAAATACGGCGATAAGTTCCTTACGCTGTCCACCTGCGAGTTCGAGGTAGGTCTTTACGATATGCGTATCGTTGTTGTTGCGAGAAAGGTTCGTGACGGCGAGTCGGATTCGTTCACAGACGAGCAGATAAAAAGCTTCAAGCGTAACCCCGACCCCAAGCAGTGCCGGACGATAAGAGAGCTTTACTATTACGGCGAGGAATGGAGCGGAAGGTACTGGGATCCTGCGTGGATAGAAGGCTTCAAGAAGGACGGTTCGTTCAAGACAGAAAGCTCCGACTGATAAAAAGAAAGCGGAAACTGTAACATAAAGGAGGAATTTAATGCAGAAGGCATCAATAGGAAAGATACTGCTCGCTCTCGTTATATCCTGCGTATACATTTACCTGTTCGGAATAGTTCAGGTCGTTCATGTAAGCGCAGACAATGAAAGAGAGATAGAGGTATCTATCCCTGAAGCGACAACATCTGCCGAAACCGAAAAAACTCCCGAAACTACAACAATTAAGCTGCAAGACGACAAAAAACCTACACTTGCCGATGTAAAGGCACAGACTACAGCAACCACCAAGGCGGAAACTACAACAACTACGGTAAAAAAACGCACACCCACACCTGCGGCGGATAATACCGTTATCATCCCCGAAACAACAACTGCCACAACCACCGCAGCGGCAACAACTGCCGCACCGGAAACCACAACGGCTGAAACAACATCTGCGCCGACACCGACGCCCGATAACAGCGATGAGGAGCAGTTATCGGTATACGATCAGGTGACCGGTACATATTACACGGCAGGTGCAAGAGAGATAGTTGCAAGGGCGGTAGTCGGTGAGATATGGAACGAGTTCCCCGATGAAGCGGTAAAAGCGCAGGCAGTAGCGGAATACACCTATATCAAAAAGAACAACGAAATGGGTGTTAAACCCCAGACAGCACTTAAAACAGACGTATATGACAGGATATACAAGCTCGTTGACGAGGTGCTGGGCGAAGCGATCTACTATAACGGCGAGATGATACAGTGTTCGTTCTTTGCGTCCTCGTGCGGCTATACCAACAGCGCCGAGAATGTATGGGGCGTTGATTATCCCTATCTCAGAAGCGTTGATTGTCCGCTTGATAAGACGACCGACCCTAACTGGGGCAGTACCGACAGCTATTCTTCGGATTATATAAAGAATGCTGTTCAGAATACACTCGGAATAGCGCTCACAGGCGACCCGTCAAAGTGGTTCAAGATAAATTCAAGACTTGATAACAGGGAACACGGCTGGGTAACGTCAATTTCTGTCGGCGGTATGACAAAGGCAAACGGCAATACAATAGACGGCAGAACGATACGAGAAAAGGTACTCGGTTATTCGCTGAAAAGTGCGGCTTTTGATCTGAAATACGACAAGAGTAGCGACAAGTTCATCTTTACGACCTACGGTCACGGTCATGGCGTGGGAATGTCGCAGTACGGCGCAAAGGCTCTTGCTGAAAACGGCTACACATATAAGCAGATCTTACAGCATTACTTCACCGGCGTGGAGATACATTAAGAATATTGCGAAAGGACATCGGGAGGTGTCCTTTTTATATAATTGACAGTGACGATATATCGTGATATAATACTGATATGTTAAATTTTACGGAGGTGGCAATATGAATACCAACACACGCAAAACCAATATCTTTGTTACAATCGGAGCTATTGCATTACTCGCTCATGCGGTCGGATTTCTACTTCCGTGGTGCAATATGAACGGAGTTAAAGTACAGGAAGGTCTGGCTTTTATCGCAGGCGGAAGCTGGGTCGCAATTGCTCTTTGTTTGGGTTTCGAGCTGTATTTTGCATTTGTCAGATGGCAGAGCAGAAAACTCGTGACAGTATGCAGGGCTTTGTCGGTCGGGGCTTCAATAGCGGCATTTGTAACCGAGATTGTTATAATATCCGATATAAAGATCGGTATGGCGAGTTTCGGGGTCGGCATCTACATTTGCATTATTACACTTGCGGTAAATATAATATGCTGCACGGCTGTATGCGTGCAGGCAATAAAAGACGGCACGGTACAAAAAGCGTGACGATAATAAAAGGACATCGGGAGGTGTCCTTTTATTGCTTTATAATAACCTCAGACTCAAAATCCGAAAAGTCGGATTTTAGCACGCATAACTG
>OHKG01000781.1_pt1 | contig 11298 bp, 10 predicted proteins | sample 1568701 | NCBI WGS metagenome assembly OHKG01 (sample SAMEA3879529, study PRJEB24766) | human gut metagenome | biome: human-associated habitat; feature: feces | place: USA | collected 1985/1987 | reverse complement strand
TGAAGCGGTTTATATACCCGATGAGGACCGGGCTACTCTTTGCGTTTCCTCGCAAGTGGGATGCAAGATGAATTGTAAGTTCTGTATGACCGGGAAGCAAGGTTTTACAGCTAATCTGAGTGCCCATCAAATATTAAACCAGATCTATTCTATCCCCGAAAGGGATAAGTTGACTAATATTGTTTTCATGGGTATGGGAGAGCCTTTCGACAATCTGGATGAGGTGTTGAAAGTGCTTGAGATTCTGACTTCAGAATATGGTTACGGCTGGAGCCCGAAACGCATCACTGTTTCTTCTGTGGGTTTAAAGAAAGGACTGGAGCGCTTTCTGAATGAAAGTGATTGTCATCTGGCTATCAGTATGCATACTCCGATTCCTTCGCAACGAAGGGATTTAATGCCTGCCGAGAAAGCTTTTTCCATTACGGAAATTATTGATATATTGCATAATTATGATTTTAGCAAACAGCGGCGTCTGTCTTTTGAGTATATCGTATTCAAAGGGGTGAACGATTCACTTATTTACGCTAAAGAGATTGTGAAACTTTTGCGCGGCATTGAATGTCGTGTCAATTTGATCCGGTTTCATGCCATTCCTAATGTGGATTTGGAAGGGGTAGATATGGAAACAATGGTTGCCTTCCGTGATTACTTGACGCAGCATGGCGTATTTGCTACGATCCGTGCTTCAAGAGGAGAAGATATTTTTGCTGCTTGTGGAATGTTGTCAACGGCTAAACAACAGAAGGAGAAAGGTGTTACATTACAGTAAATAACAACAATAATACCATATAATTATGAAACGAATAGCATTTTATTTAAGTTTGGTGCTGGTGGTTCTGGTACTGGCTTCTTGTAAGAAGGGACAAAAGAACTTGTTTACCCCCACGTCCAGCGGTAGGCCTTACGAAGTATTGGTCGTAGTAAATAAACCTGTATGGGATCGTCCTGCAGGACGTGCATTGTTTGATGTATTGGATACCAATGTGCCCGGACTGCCCCAGGCGGAGCGTTCGTTTCGTATATCAAATGTGGACCCTCAGCATTTTGATCGTGTGCTGAAAATATTCCGTAATATCATCATTGTGGATATTCAAGATATTTATACTCAGCCCAAACTCAAGTTTTCCCGTGATGTTTATGCGTCTCCGCAGATGATTATGACAATTCAGGCTCCTAATGAAGACGAATTTGAGGAATTTGTAGCAAAGAACAGTAAAGTGATTATAGATTTCTTTGTGAAAGCTGAGATGAATCGTCAGATAGCTTTGTTGAAACAAAAACATAGCGATGTGATTTCCACTAAGGTAGGAAGTATTTTTGATTGTGATATCTGGGTGCCGGTAGAACTGGCTAACTATAAAGAAGGCAAAGATTTTTTGTGGGCTTCTACTAATCGTGCTACAGCGGATATGAATTTTGTAATGTACTCTTATCCTTATACGGACAAGGATACCTTTACTAAAGATTATTTCATTCATAAACGTGATTCTGTAATGAAAGCAAATATTCCGGGTGAACGCGAAGGAATGTATATGGCAACAGACTCTATGTTTGTAGATGTGGAAGATATTGTTGTAAAAGGAGAGTATGCGCAAGAAGCCCGCGGATTATGGGAAATGGAAGGTGACATGATGGGAGGTCCGTTTGTGTCTCATGCACGGGTGGATCGTGCTAACGGCCGTGTCATTGTGGTTGAGGCCTTTATCTATTCACCGGATAAATTGAAACGTAATCTGATGCGTCAGATGGAAGCTTCACTTTATACATTGAGATTGCCCAATGAAAGCTTGATTGACGAAATTGTAATTAGTGGTAATATTCCGGAAGAAAAAATAGATACAACAAGCCGGGTAAAGTAAGAAGAGACATATAATATATAATATAGATGGAAGATAACTACAAGATACGAGTTGGTATTACTCATGGGGATATCAACGGAGTAGGATATGAAGTAATTCTCAAAACTTTTTCGGATCCTACCATGCTGGAACTTTGTACACCCATTATTTATGGATCGCCTAAAGTGGCTGCTTATCATCGTAAAGCAATGGATATTCAGGCAAATTTTAGCATCATCAACTCGGCTGATGATGCTATGCCGGATAGACTGAGTATTCTGAACTGTACGGAAGATGAACTGAAAGTGGAGCTTTCAAAACCTACAACGGAGGCGGGAAAGGCTGCTTTGGATGCTTTGGAAAGAGCTTTGCAGGATTATAAAGATGGCTTGATAGACGTATTGGTTACAGCTCCTATCAATAAAAATACCATTCAGTCGGAAGCATTCCATTTTCCCGGACACACCGAATATATCGAGGAACGTGTGGGCGAAGGACAGAAGGCTTTGATGAGAATGATTTTCGTGTGGCATTGGTGACAGGTCATGTGCCGGTTCGTGATATAGCCAAAGATATTACGAAAGAACTGATTATGGAGAAACTTGCCATCTTCCATCGTTCTTTGAAAGAGGATTTCGGAATCGACAGTCCTCGTATTGCAGTCTTTTCACTGAATCCTCATGCAGGAGACAACGGACTGATAGGTACGGAGGAAAATGAAATTATTATTCCTGCCATCAAAGAGATGGTTGCCAAGGGAGTGCAATGTTTCGGTCCTTATCCTGCCGACGGATTTATGGGGTCGGGTAATTATACTCATTTTGACGGTATTTTGGCTATGTATCACGATCAGGGCTTGGCGCCATTTAAGGCATTGGCTATGGATGAAGGGGTGAACTATACTGCAGGCTTGCCCATTGTACGCACGTCTCCGGCGCATGGAACAGCTTATGATATTGCCGGTCAGGGTGTTGCTCTGGAAGATTCGTTCCGGCAGGCTATTTATGTAGCAATGGATATATTCCGCAACCGTATCGTGGAGAAAGCGATTCATGCGCGTCCGTTGCGTAAGCAGTATTATGAGAAACGTGATGACAGTGATAAGTTGAAATTAGATACAGTAGAAGAATAAGACATGAAATTTGCGATTATATCTGCCGGGGAGGGTTCAAGACTCTCCCAGGAGGGGGTTGCTTTGCCAAAGCCGTTGGTACAGTTGAACGGAATGGCCATGATTGATCGCCTGGTCCATATTTTTGCCCAGAATGGGGCCGAGCAGGTGGTGATTATCATTAACAACGAGGTAGCGCTTACCAAGGAGCATGTAGCAGCATTGAAAGAGACAGCGGAAGTGCCGTTGGAAGTGATTGTGAAGACGACCCCAAGCTCAATGCACAGTTTCTATGAATTGAGCCGTTTCCTGAAAGACGACAAGTTTTGTCTGACGACGGTCGATACGATTTTCCGCGAGGACGAATTCGCCGCGTTTATTGAAGCTTTCAAGGCTTCCGGCAAGGACGGAATGATGGCTGTAACCGATTACATAGACGACGAAAAGCCGTTGTATATCTCGACAGACGAGAAATTGAATATTACAGGATTCCATGATGCCGCTACACCGGATTGCCGTTATATATCAGGAGGAATCTATTGCTTGACGCCAAAGGCTATCGATACTTTGGAGAAATGTATGGAAAAAGGCATGTCGCGCATGCGTAATTTCCAGCGTCAGCTGGTGGCTGACGGTTTGCAGTTGGAGGCTTACCCGTTCAGTAAGATTCTGGATGTGGATCATGCCAGCGATATTGTAAAGGCTGAGGCCTTTTTAAATCATAAAGAATAATCATTAAAAGAAAGAGATGTTTGTAAAAGGAGAGAAGATTCGGATACTCGGTGTGAGCCGAGGTAACGAGTATTCACCGAATCATGTTGGAAACGACGCAGCTATTTTTCGTGGAGTAGCTGAAGCATTAGAGAAAAAGGGGATGGAAGTAACGGTGTATCCCGAAAAAGAGTTTGTAAGCGAACAACTTGAAGCCGATTTTATTTTTGATATGGCTCGTGACCGGGCAACGATTCAGCGATTGAAGCTTCTGGAGGACCGGGGAGCACTGGTTATCAATTCAGCGTATGGAATCGATAACTGTGTGCGGAAGGCTATGACTGAGTTGCTGATAGCCAACGGTGTACCTCATCCGAAGAGTTTTATCATTCCGAGTGACGGGCCCTTTACGCCGGATATTTTTCCGTGCTGGATTAAACGGGGAAATTCGCATGCCATGGTCAAGGAAGATGTGGTTTATGTTGAGTGTAAGGAAGAGGCCGAAAGAGTATTGGCTGATTTCCGGAAACGGGGAATTCCGGAGGCTGTTGTCAACGAACACTTGATAGGGGACTTGGTGAAGTTCTACGGAGTGCAGGAGACCGATTTCTTTTATGTGTTTTATCCGACTGAACAGTCGCATAGCAAATTCGGACTGGAGGCCATCAACGGGGAAAGCAGAGGCTATCCTTTCGACGCGAAACTGTTGCAGAAATATGGTAACCAGGCTGCAGAGGCATTGAATGTCCCGATTTACGGAGGAGACTGTGTAGTCTCTAAAACCGGTGAGATTCGTATCATCGATTTCAATGACTGGCCTAGTTTCGCCCGTTGTCGTGAAGAGGCGGCTCCTCAAATAGCCGAATGTATCTATCGTCGTATCATGTCAAAAATTGAAAACGAATGAGTACAGAAAAGAAAGGGCTTGAAGCTTCGTTCAAGTCGATGGATACCGAAGAGTTTCTGGATATCCATTTCAATCGTCCCATCGGATACGTATGGGCTTTGTTTTTTCAACGTCTAGGAGTCCATCCGAATGTTGTGACGATTTTGTCTATTATTCTGGGAGTAGCAGCTGGAATCATGTTCTATTATCCGGACATGAAACATACAATCATTGGTATTCTGTTGCTGATGTGGGCCAATCATTACGACAGTTGCGACGGACAGTTGGCCCGTATGACCGGTAAGAAAACCCGTTGGGGCCGCATGTTGGACGGTTTTGCGGGGGATATCTGGTTCTTTACCATTTATGCGGCTATCTGTTTGCGGTTGACCAACCAGCCTTTGCCTTTTGGTATCGGAGCCGACAGTCATCTTACCTGGGGAGTATCCATCTGGTTGATTGCAGTTTTCTCTGGAACCGTTTGTCATAGCAAACAGTGTACGTTGGCCGATTATTACCGGAACATCCATTTGTTCTTCCTGAAAGGAAAAGCCGGTAGCGAGTTGGATAATTTCAAGCAGCAGCGCGAGATTTTCTACAGTCTGCCTTGGAAGGGCAATTTCTGGTGGAAGGCTTTTCTGTATTTTTATGGAAACTATACCCGTCAGCAGGAGCAGATGACTCCTAATTTCCAGCGTTTCTATGCGATGGTACAGCAGCAATACGGTGATGCCATTCCGCAGGAATTGCGTGATGAGTTCCGGAAGGGTAGCTTGCCGCTGATGAAATATACGAATATCCTGACGTTCAATACACGTGCCATCGCTTTGTATATCAGCCTGCTGATTGGCGAACCATGGTTGTATTTCATTTTTGAGATCGTGGTCATGACCGCGTTGTTTGTTTATATGCGTCATCAGCACGAAGCACTCTGTGCACGTCTGTATGCTAAATATGCCCGCCGATGAAAGATAAGGTTCGGAATATATTCTGGTTCTTCGGTATCTTTGCCATTGTCGTGATGCTCTGTACGTTTGATATGGACTATCAGGAATTGTGGCAGAACCTGAGGAAAGCGGGCATCTGGTTTCCGGCAGTCATTCTGTTATGGCTGTTTATTTATTTGCTGAACGCGTTGTCCTGGTACATCATTATCAGAGACGGGAAGCATGCTCCAGTGCCTTTCTGGAAAGTGTATAAGCTGACGGTTTCCGGGTTTGCCCTGAATTATGCTACCCCGGTAGGATTGATGGGAGGTGAACCGTACCGCATCATGGAGCTGACACCGTATGTCGGCGGCAGTAAGGCGACTTCTTCTGTCATCCTGTATGTGATGATGCATATTTTTTCTCATTTCTGCTTCTGGATGTTTTCGGTGCTGCTTTATCTGGTACTGGAACCGTTGAATCTAGGAATGGGTATCGTTCTGGCAATTGTGGGCGTCTGCTGTCTGTTGGCCATTTACTTTTTCATGAAGGGATATAAGAATGGAATGGCGGTCAGAACCATCCGGTTGTTGTGCCATGTTCCATTTGCAAAGAAATGGGCCAACCGTTTTCTGGTTGAGCGGAAAGATGCTTTGGAAAGAGTCGATGCGCAGATTGCCGAGTTGCACAGACAGCGTAAGACAACGTTCTATGCTTCGTTGGGACTGGAGTTCCTGGCTCGTATCGTGGGCTGTGTAGAAGTCTTGTTTATCTTGAATATTCTGACTTCCAATGTCAGTTTCTTGTCGTGTGTGCTGATTATGGCTTTTACTTCGTTGTTTGCCAATCTGTTCTTCTTTTCGCCCATGCAGTTGGGAGCACGTGAAGGAGGCTTTGCTTTGGCGACCGGCGGTCTGGCTATCCCGAGTGCTTTCGGTATCTATACCGGATTGATTACACGGGTGCGCGAGTTGATATGGATTGTGATAGGGGTGTTGCTGATGAAGGTCGGCAACAATACCGGTAAAATAGAGAAAAATGAGTAGAAAGTTCGATTTGAAAGGTATCATCTTCGATTATGGTGGTACCATAGATACCAATAGCCGCCATTGGGCGGAAGTCTTGTGGGAAAAGTATCAGCTTTTTCAGGTTCCTGTAACGAAGGAAGCGTTCCGTGAAGCATACGTTCATGGGGAGCGTACTTTGGCCCGGCAACCTTTGGTAAAGTCCGAACACAATTTTCTGGAGGTTCTTCAGATTAAGACACGTATCCAGATAGAGTATTTGGTGGAAAAAGGGCTGTTAGACCGTAATGATGCAGCGGAAAAGGCTTATGCTTCACACATCGCGGACAGCTGTTACCGCTATGTACTGGATGTTCTGGAGCGTACACGTCCTGTGGTTCGTGAACTGGCTTCACATTATCGCCTGGTATTGGTTTCTAATTTCTATGGAAATATCCAGACCATTCTGAAAGATTTTCAGTTGGCCGATTATTTTTCAGAAATTGTAGAGTCTTCCGTGGTCGGTGTACGTAAACCTGATCCTGCCATCTATCGGTTGGGGGTTGAAGCAATGGGGTTCCCTGCCGAGCAGGTCTTGGTTGTAGGTGACTCGTTCTCGAAAGATATGGTTCCGGCCAAGGCTGTAGGCTGCAAGGTCGCTTGGTTGAAAGGAGAAGGCTGGGGAAACGAAGAAATTGACGAGTCGCTGCCTGATATTATTCTGACCGATTTGCCGGATTTGTTATCTTATGTACTTTAAAGACAGGAGGAGACTTCCATATGAAGAAACAGCAAGCGACTTTGGTCGATAAAAGGTACTTGGTTCCGTTCGTATTATTGACTTCCCTGTTTTTCCTGTGGGGATTTGCACATGCTATCCTGGATGTTATGAATAAGCATTTTCAGGAATTGCTATCCATAACGAAAACGCATTCGGCCTTCATTCAGGCTACCATGTATCTGGGTTATTTCGTGATGGCTATTCCTGCGGGACTGTTCATCACCAAGTATGGATACCGGAGAGGAGTCGTGTTCGGATTGTTGTTGTATGGTATTGGTGCATTGTTGTTCATTCCCGGACAATATTGGTTGTCGTTCAACTTCTTTTTGTTCTCTCTGTTTGTGATTGGTTGCGGACTGACCTTTTTGGAGACTGCTGCCAATCCGTATGTTACGGAACTTGGCCCTCGCGAAACAGCGGCCAGCCGATTGAATTTTGCCCAGTCTTTCAATGGCTTGGGATGCATCTGCGCCCCTTTGTTGGCCGGCTTGATTCTTTTTTCGGAAGACGGTTCCATGGGAAGTGGAAACATTGCCATCCCCTATGCAGGGATGGGAATTGTCGTGCTTCTGGTAGCTGCTGTCTTTTCGAAGGTGCAATTGCCTGAAATCAAGCACGAGATAGAAATGGACGCAACGGGACATCAGGTAGGGCTTTGGTCTCACCGTTTGTTCGTGTTTGGTCTGATAGCCTTGTTCGCCTACGAGGTGAGTGAGATTTCCATCAATAGCTTCTTTATCAATTACGTCGTAGACCAGGGTTGGATGAGTGCCCGTGATGCTTCGCTGGCCTTGTCATTCGGCGGTCTGAGCTTTTTCATGGTCGGACGTTTCCTGGGAAGTTGGATTATGCGCCGTGTTCCTGCCGAGAAAATGTTGCTGGGATGTGCCGTCGGAACTGTCGTGACGACTTCAATTGTTATCCTTAATGCGGGATGGCTTTCTTTGGGTGCTTTGGTCTGTGGCTATGCATTCGAAGCCATTATGTTCCCTACCATCTTTGCCTTGGCATTGAGAGGGTTGGGGAATCATACGAAGCGTGCTTCGTCGTTCCTGATGATGTCGCCGGTGGGTGGTGTCGTAGGTCCGTTGCTGATGGGGTATGTAGCCGATTGTACTACAATAGCCTGGTCATTCCTGGTTCCTTGGGCCGGATATGTGGTTGTAGGTCTCTATGCCTGGAAGATGGTTTCTGTAGGTAAATCCTCCAACTGATTTTGGATAGATAAAAAGGCGGGACGGCAGATGTTGCTTTGGTACACATCTGCCGTCCCGTTGTTTTTCTATTTCAGGGAAATTCGGACGGTTAGATAACCTGAGGGTGTAGGTTACTGTTCCGGATAATGTTCCACACTTGCTCTTCAGTTCCGCTGAACGGACCGGATTTTTCCAGTTTGATGGTCGACATGGCAGCGGCGAAACATCCGGCTTCTTCGTATGAAGCACCCTTGTTACGCATGTACAGGTATCCCATGGCATAAGTATCTCCGCATCCTGTCGCGTCCACCACTTCTTTAGGAGGGTATGCCGGAATCTGATGGAAGACACCTTCCGCATAAATCAGGGAACCTAGACTTCCCAATGTCAGCAACACTTCCTTTACTCCCCATTCTGCCAGTTGCAGAGCCGCTTGTTTGGCATCCTTGTATCCTGTCAGAACCTCGGCTTCGTGTTCATTTACTTTCAGGATGTCAATGTACTTCAGGGCTTCCCGTTTGTCTTTCCAATCAACAGGAAAAACCTTTTGTCCCCGTACTTCACGCAGATAACCTTGCGCATCGACTGCTAAAATACCTTTTCCGGAAAGTAATTTGACGACATCCAGCGAAAAGTCGTCCGATAGCAAACTTCCCAAATGGAAGATGCGGGCTTCTTCATTCTTCAATTCTTCTACCGTAAACGGGTCAGCTTTTGCCAGTACACGTTGGGTACGGTTATCCTGATTTTCTCCGTAAACGTTCTCGAAATATACCGTTTTTTTACTCGGAAGCACCTCTACCTGTATTCCGGCTGACCGCATTTCTTCGACAGCCTTGTATTCGCTGGGAGCCAATGCAGTCACCAGTTTGTAGTTGTCTTTGTCTTTCAGGTGCTTGATACCGTGTGAGAAATAATAAGAAGTTCCTCCCGGCATGTAGGTTGTTTGTTTAGGAGTCACTATCTTGTCCAGTGTGATGTGTCCTATGCAACAGATGTCATTCATAAAATATTGTTGACTAAATTCGGCCGCAAAATTACATATATTTTTTAAGATACGGTCGTAACTGTTCGACTTACTACTTTGTTTTAAATTATCTAAACATCTTTTAATATTGAAGGGTGTCTTCTAAATATCTCATCTTTAGAGGGATATGAGCGATAAAATGTTCCTTTTTAAAGAATTTCTGTCCCAAAAGTATCTTTTAGGGGCATATTTTAGGCTTTTTATTTTACAGTATGGCTTTATTTCCTATATTTGGGCAGTTTAATGTTTACCTGAGTTGTTCCCTCTTGGCAGGGAATATTTACACTAGATACTAGGAAAAGATTTTAAAAATGGAAAAGAAGAATGTAAAACCTGCAAGTGGTAAACTTGGGGTAATGTGTGTAGGTTTGGGAGCTGTAGCCACTACATTTATTACGGGAGTTCTGATGGTCAGAAAAGGTTTGTCAAAACCGGTTGGTTCCATGACCCAGTATGATAAGATTAGAGTAGGTAAGGGTGAGAACCAGAAATATCTGCCTTACAAGGAAATTGTGCCGATTGCCGATTTGAATGATATTGTATTCGGTGCCTGGGATGTATTTCCGGAAAATGCCTATCAGTCTGCCGTCCATTGTGAAGTTCTGAAGGAAAAAGATATCGAGCCGGTGAAGGATGAGCTGGTACGGATTGTACCGATGAAGGCTGCTTTCGACCGTAATTTTGCCAAGCGTCTGGACGGATCCAATGTGAAGGATGCTGCTACACGTTGGGACATGGTAGAACAGTTGCGTGAAGATATCCGCCGTTTCAAGGCCGAAAACAATTGTGAACGCATCGTCGTATTGTGGGCTGCATCCACAGAAATATATGTTCCTGTATGCGAAGAGGTTCATGGAACCTTGGCTGCTCTGGAGAAGGCGATGAAGGCCGATGACCGTGAGCATGTGGCTCCGTCCATGTGTTATGCGTATGCCGCTTTGGCAGAGGGCGCTCCGTTCATTATGGGTGCTCCGAATACGACCGTCGATATTCCTGCCATGTGGGAAATGGCGGAAAAAACGAAAATGCCGATTGCCGGTAAAGATTTCAAGACGGGTCAGACTTTGGTTAAGTCTGGTTTCGCTCCGATTATCGGAACCCGTTGCCTGGGATTGTCCGGTTGGTTCTCTACCAATATCCTCGGTAACCGCGACGGTCTTGTGCTCGACGAGCCTGCAAACTTCCACACTAAGGAAGTCAGCAAATTGTCTACTTTGGAGTCAATCCTCGTGCCTGAGAATCAGCCGGATCTCTACAAAGACTACTACCACAAAGTGCGCATCAACTACTATCCACCGCGCAACGACAACAAGGAAGGATGGGACAACATCGACATCTTCGGATGGATGGGCTATCCGATGGAAATCAAGGTGAACTTCCTTTGCCGTGACTCTATCCTCGCTGCTCCTATCGCGCTCGACCTGGTATTGTTCAGTGACTTGGCTATGCGTGCAGGTATGTGCGGCATCCAGACTTGGTTGTCATTCTTCTGCAAGAGCCCGATGCACGATTTCGAGCATGAGCCGGTACACGATTTGTTCCAGCAATGGCGCATGGTGAAAGAGACTCTCCGCAACATGGTGGGTGAAACAGCACCAAGTTATCTGGATTAAAAAAACAGTGATAAGGTGATAGAAATAAGGTGGTAAGGTGATAGAGTGATAGCACTTTACCACTTTATCACTTTTATTACTTTATTGCATTTATCACTTTACCGTTTTTATCGCATTTATCACCTCATTACTTTTTTGATGAAGAAACCCTCCCTCCTCCCAGTCATTATCGGTACGGGCTTTGGCTCGGGCTTTTCTCCTT
>OHKG01000777.1_pt1 | contig 11350 bp, 14 predicted proteins | sample 1568701 | NCBI WGS metagenome assembly OHKG01 (sample SAMEA3879529, study PRJEB24766) | human gut metagenome | biome: human-associated habitat; feature: feces | place: USA | collected 1985/1987 | reverse complement strand
CGCTGCTGCCCATTTCCGCCTTTGCCGCCTCTGACGGCTTTTCTGATGTACCGGAGGCATCTCCGTTTTATGAAAGCGTCACTTTCCTTGCCGGGCAGGGTATTACTTACGGTACGGGAAACGGTCGGTATGCACCGGATACGCCTATTACAGTGCGCCAATGGGCGACAATGCTCTGCCGGGTTCTTGATAAAGAAGATGTCCTTGCCGATCCTGCCAGCTATGGCGGTGATGCCTGTATCAAACAAGGCTATGCAGATGGATGGCTGAATCTGACGGTTATTGCAGCACCAGATTCGCGGCTATGCCGCTATGCCATCTATGAAAGTGGCTTTGCTGCCTTTGACATTGCCTTTTACAGTTCTCAACTCTACCCGGATAAGGAGGCTCTGTCTCCGCAGGACAATGTCCTCCTTGCTGCCAAGAGCTTTGGCTTATGCAAAGACACCTGTGCGGGGACAGACATCATCACCCGAGGCGAGGCTGCGGATCTTCTCTATGCTCTTTTGACCAGGGAATTTACCGTTGCGCTGCCGCCCATCCTGGAAAGACTTCCTCTGAACAATAAAGAGGGCGTCCATCTGAATAGTTATCTGCTGGAACTCCAAAAGATCCCGGAGCCGATCCGTCAGGTATTTGCGGAAAAGGGCTGGCAGTATATGATTGATTGCGAATATCTCGCAAGCATAAGTGATCAAAGGAATCTGAATTGCATCGGTGTAACGGACTATGAAAATCGCCAAATCGTTGTATCCTCAGCAGAAGCTACCGTTCACGAATTTGGTCACTTTCTGGATAAGCTGATGGGCTTCCCGTCTCAGACGGAAGGCTCTTATCAGGATGAGTCCGGAACCGCAGCAGCCCTGCTCCGTCCGTATGCGCTTACCAGCGAGCGGGAGTATTTTGCAGACTGCTTTGTGTACTGGCTCACCTACCGTGATAACAGCAAAAAAATGGCGGTGCTTTGCAGCGCCGCACCAAAAACATACGCATATCTTTTGACATTGGAAATTCAAAATTGGCAGCCGGCTGCATAGGCCTTCCTGCCTGGCTGCGGCTGTTTGAAACCCCACAACACTATTATTATACTGTACCGTGTCCTGCATCGTCAATCAAATTAACGGCAATCCATCTAAAATCAGATGGATGCACAGTTTGCATTATGGCTATTTCATACAATTTGTGGATTGCAAACCAATAGAAAATCTGCTATTTTATAAACACAGAAAGAAAGGTGAGTCCGATGTACCAGTAAACCTCAAATCTGTAGAAATCGGAGGTAACCAGTGATGGTAGAGCCCAAGACTTACATAGAATGACCCTTGACTGCGAAACACGAAATCAGTCAAGGGTCATTCTTATATGCTGGCTCCTGCGTGCAGCAGGAGCTTTTTTCATGTCTGCGGGAAACCTCATTTATCGGCGCGCAGAAGCACCTGTGTCTTGAGCAGCGCACTCATCAAGGCACGGTGATCTTCCCATTCTTCCCACCAGAACGGTTTTAAGGCAAGCAGCGTTTGTTCGGCCCATAGCAGTTCTGCTTTTTGTAAGCAACCCTGCTCCAATCCGACTTGAAATCGTGCAAGCTCCTCTCTGACGAGGCCTGACGCGGAGCCGCGGTTTAAGTAGCTGCTAAGAAAGCCACCCAAAACAGCGGCCTCTTCCTGCGTATAAAACAATGCTATCCCCCCTATTACACACGAAAGGTATTCTACCACAGGCAGCGCTGATTGAGAAGTGTGGATTTTTGAAAGCCCCGATCCACCTTGCAAAAATGGCCTGCCGCAAGCGATGCAGGCGCCACCTTTAGACTGGAAAGGATACGAACATGAGCGAACATAACCATACCGGACTGGATGAGGCAGCTTCTGTTGCATCCAATACCTTGCAGGCAGTACGGACTGGCAAGGCCATTTCCACCGCGGCAAAGGGCGCTGCGGCAAGTGGGCCCTATGGAGCTGCCATAGGAGCAGCATTGTCCGCACGAAAGCACATCGGAAAAATAGCGGCGGCCGCGCTGGTGTTACTGGCGCTGCCGCTGCTTTTTATTTTGCTCCTGCCGGGGCTTGCCTTCGGAAGCTTGACGGATAGCGGAGCATCCGGAACATCCGGACAGCCGATTCTCAATGACAATGCGGCTATTACGGAAAACATGAACCAAGCCGCCTTTGCAATCAACCAAATTCTCGGAGAAGGTATTGAGAATGTGAAGGAACGCATCGCCAGTGATTTTGCCGGGACCGATGGAGACCACTATGAAATAATCAATCCCTATGAGGGGAACCCTATCAACAACACCAACCTCTTCATCTCGCAATACTGCGCGGCGAAAGAATTGGACTTTGCCTCCATCGCCCTTGCCGATATGGAGCAGATCCTGCGTGCTGGTCTTACGCACCTTTACAGTTTCAGTCGGACACGGGAAGTACGTACCATCCCTGCGGAGGAGGATGGTGAAGATGACACAACAGAAATATGGTACATCTACACGATTCGCTATAACGGCGAAGCCTACTTTGCTGATACCATCTTCGCGCTGACCGACAAGCAAAAAGAGTTGGCGGAGAATTACGCCGAAAACCTCAGCCTGTTTCTTGGTGATGGTCTGTTTCAATATGCTCCTTCTACCAACACCATTACGGCTCTTGGCAATGTGCGCTTCACCGATGGCGCAACAGATGTCGTTTATTTCAACCAATTGGATGAACGCTATGCCAATCAGCCTTATGGCACCGACCATATTGGGGGGTATGGCTGCGGGCCAACTTCCATGGCTATTGTGGTTTCCTCGCTGACCAGCGAGACAGTTGACCCGGCTCAAATGGCGCGGTGGGCATATGAGCACGGTTATTGGTGCAGTAAAAGCGGTTCCTATCATACCCTTATCCCCGGCGCGGCACAGGCGTGGGGGCTTTCCGTTGAAGGGTGTACCGCTTCGGAGCCGCAGCGCATTCTGGATGCCTTGGCAGACGGGAAGTTAGTCGTGGCCCTGATGGCCAAAGGGCATTTCACAAAGTCCGGGCATTTTATCGTGCTGCGGGGCGTCCAAGACGAAAAAATCCTTGTAGCTGATCCCGCCAGCTACCGCCGCAGTCAAAAAGCGTGGGACTTGTCCATCATTTTGAACGAAGCCAGCAGACGAGCGGGCGCCGGTGGGCCGTTCTGGATCATCGGCTGAAACTGCTGACAAATATAGCAAGAGACACCTCATCTCTGAGGTGCCTCTCTAACAATGCCACGATGAAATAATCTAATCAGCGTTCATTTTCGTTCAGGATTTCCAGCATCTCTTTTGGCGTCACCACATAGGGCTTGACCGGGAAATGCTTGATGTTGCCGGTTACAAGATAAGCGTCGGTAGTTTCTCTTGCTTCCATAACCACCTCATAGAAAATTGCATCATCGGGGTCGGGGACATAGTCCTCAATCGTGGTAGCATCCAAAAAGATACCTCGCTTAATCAAGCCTGTCAGCGCAATTTCAATGTCCCGGCGGTCAAACTTAAATTTAGGGCGGTGCAGAACATCGTTGTATTCGTCCAGAATATCCTCATGCAACAGAGGAATTACACGCCCCGCAAGAGCTTCTTGCAGAATCATACCGGGAACGGAGGAAATGTTAAACAGAGCGGAAACCACTACATTCGTATCAAGTACAACATAGTATTTCATGGTTACGCTCCGTTCCGAGCATTTCTTGACGCACGGTCAGCCCGGGACGCTGCAATTTCAGCATTGATCTCATCCAGCGACATATCGGCCGTGCCGTTCTGCTGTGCGGCTTCACTCAGGCTTTGCACGGCGCGGATCGCCCGCTCAGCTCTGTATTCCTGCTTGGGCAGCGTCATGGAAAAGGGAACGCCATTTACCACGACAGAGCGTTTCAAAAACATTCGGATAGCGGTGGGAAGGTCGATGCCGAGTTCATCATAGACAGCGGCAGCCTTGGCGCGGAGATCATCGTCAACACGCACCTGCATAACACTTGTAGACACAAAAGCACCCCTTTCAAATATAATTGTATTTGTTTGCAATGCAATTATATTCTATTATACGCAAAAAGTCAAGCGTTAGTCCTTGCGTATTCCCTAATGCGTTTTAATGCGCACAAAAGAAGCAGACTATGCAGGGAAAGCCGTGTGCAGTAGCGTCGGCTGTTTACAAAATGTGGTCTTCTTGAATCAGCAGAATATCATCCCGTCCTTCAGCCTGATCGAGCATCCGCTGGGTAAATCCGCTCTTGGAAAACAGACCGTACAGCACCTTATACCCAGGGAAAGCCGTGCGCAGCTCCACAGACTTTTTCACCTTCTCCTCCAGCTCATAATAGACCGTCGCATCCACCGGCTTATTGTGGTACTTGCACTCCCCGGCGAATACCTGCTTCTTCTGGTGATCCACCGCCATCACATCGATCTCCGTATCGCCGTTGATGTCATTGAGCCAGTAGGAGCCGATGCGGGAGGGTGCGAAATCCACCGCCTTGCTCCGGCACAGGGAGGCAAAGATATCCTTGCAGATGTCCTCATAGGAGAAGGCAACGAATTTCTGGATAAAGTCCTTCTCCAACTCGTCCAAAACGATCTGCTGATTGTCCAGTTCCAGCTCCCCTTTGTAGGGATAGACATAGCGGAACCAGAAGCGGATGAAATTATCTGAAATGAAGTAGAGACCCTTTCGAGACTTCTCCGGATTCTTCTCCGTAACCGGCGTTGCCTTTTTCAGAAAGTCCAGATCGATCAGCGTGGAGAGATAGGGCGTTAGCGAGGATGTCTCCATGCCCAGGGCACCGGCGATCTTCCCTAACTTATGGTTACCGTCCGCAATGGCGCGAATGATGGAGAAATAGCTGTTGGCGGACTGTACCTCGTCTTTCAGCAGGAAGTTCGGCTCCTCATAGAGAAAACCGTTTTTAGATAGCACTACTTCCTGAATCTGACGGTAGAGGTCTTCTCCCGGCTCAAAAAACTCCAGATACTTCGGGATGCCGCCCGTTACGGAATACTGCTCCACCGCCTGGGAGAACGGCTGTCCCTGCACGGCATAGAGGTCTGTAAACGGCAGCGGCTTCAAGCGAATCTGTGCGCTGCGCCGGCCATAAAGCGGACTATCGTGAGAGAGGGCATGCTTCTGCATCATGCTGATCAGCGACCCGCAGAGGATCAGCATAACATTGTTGTCCTTCAGGATCTCGTCCCAGGCATTTTGCAAAATAGACGGAAATGCCGCATTGGTTTTAACCAAATACGGAAATTCGTCAATGACCAGCACTTTCTTTTCCTCCGGCCAGTAATCGGCGATCTCACGGAACAGATCCAGCCAGTCCGTGAAGGTGACCCTCTGCAGCATGGAATTTCCAGTGACCCGGGCTACCACGCCGGCAAGTCGCTTCATGCTCAGGGACTCCACTTCCTCCGTCGCAAGGAAGTAAAATGCCTGCTTATCTTTGATGAATTCTTTGATCAGCGTTGTCTTTCCGATACGTCGCCGGCCATAGATCACAACAAAGCTGCCATCCCGGCGGAATTCCTTTTCCAGCGTATTCAATTCTTCTTTTCGTCCGATAAAGTTCACCTGTGCCACCTCCAGCATCTGCGATTTGTTTATGATAAATCATATTATGATAATCTTGCTTATATTATACGCGGTTTTCTGAAACTGTCAAGCGGTCTGCTATATGCGGGCCGCTTTTTCTATTCTTTACAAAAAGTTCAAATTTTAAGGGGACGATACCCCCCTTGAGCGGCGCGTAATACTACGAGGGATTTTTAAGGAGGCTCCCATGGATCAAATCAAACGAAACCTGTATGAATTGCTTTTCAGCTGCAAAGGAAACTGGCGTAACGCCATTTATGTCCCCTGTGGGCCGTGCCCGCATCCCTGCAAGGTTGACCGCTCCGGCTGTCTTGCGGCGATCCGACAGGATGGCACACCGCTGCTTGTCGGCGTTCGGGAGTTTGAAGAAGAAACCGGAGAGCAGATCGATCCGGGCGATTGCATCGGAACGCTCAGCAAGGACGCCTTCTCATCCCTCTTTTCCAGATACCTGACCTGGGAAATGAGCAGTTCTGAGCAGTGTCCGATGGAATACCTTGCGAGTTCATCACCTTGCACCCTCGTTCCAAAATATCAGAAACAGAAAGGAGATTGACATGAAACGAATCAACATCACTTGCCCTGCCTGTGGTTCCAGGGCGTATCTTCGCCCGGCCAGCGTGGTTTACGGTGACAAGGCCCCGGACCCCGATGCCAAATACTATGTCTGCGGACGGTATCCCGCCTGTGACTGCTATGTGGCCGCGCACCGGAAAACGATGCTGCCCATGGGGACGCTGGCGGATAAGGCCCTGCGGAAAAAGCGGCACGATGCGCATGTGGCCCTGGACAGTCTCTGGAAGAATGGCATCATGAGCCGAAAAGAAGCCTACCGCCTGCTGCAGCTGTCTATGGGGCTTCCCGCCGAGGATGCGCATATCGCTAAATTCTCCGCTGCGCGCTGTGACGAGGTCATTGCGCTCAGCCGCAGGTTTCGCGCCGCCGCAGCAAGAGCGGCATAGCAAAATCAAACATAGAAAGAAGGGAAAACATGAGTATGGAATTTACCTTGAACGATCTCCAGCGCCGGAGAGTGGAGGATCACCTCGCACTGGTGGAACAGGTGCTTCGCCGCAGCATCAAGACCAATGAGACGGTGGACGGCATGGGACATGATGATCTGTACCAGGAAGGCTGTATCGCGCTTTGCCGCGCGTCGGTTTCATACCGGGAGGAAATGGGAGCATTTCCCGCTTACGCCAGAACCGTTATCCGAAATTATTTGCTGGATCGCTGCCGTGAGATCCAATCCGCGCGAAAAAATCTGCCGTTGTTGTCGCTGGACGCTTTTGCCGAGATGGGAGCGCCGGAGCCGGTCAGCCCTTTTCACACAGAAGATCTGATCTCTGATGTTTCCTCCGACGCCCTGCTCTCCCATTTCAGGAACCGCTACCACGGCACCGCCCGGCTTGGGATCGAAGCGATGGAGCTGCGGGTCAGAGGCTACAGCTGCGCGGACATTGCCAAACTATATCAAAAGAAACCAAACTACATCGGAGCCTGTATCTCACGGGCGGCGGAAAAGCTGCGCCGGGAGCGGATCGTGCGGGAGTTCTATACCGCCTGCACGGAACAGGATATCAAGAGCGCATAAGGAGGAGTTCGTATGGCAGAAAAAACACTTTATACGGCATTGGGACATTTCCGCTGCCGAAACGATGGCGGGGGCCGGCGTTATCCGGTCATTCTCATGGATCACCGTGAGTTCGGAATGGATCCGCAGGAGATGACGCTTTGGACTGCCCTGTGCTGGCGGCTGACAGACCGGCAGCGTGCAGAGGACTTCTATGAACAGCTCTCCAACGGAATGGAGCTTTTCCCTCGGCGCAGCTTTTCAGACTGCCTTGACCGGCTCGTAACACGGGGGCTTGTTGCCAAGGGCAGCGGCACGACGGATTTTGACGCGCTCTATGACCTTCTCGGCGGGCTTTATGTTGTTCCCATTTCAAGCAGTTTTCCCCTAAAGGTGGTGACCTTTCTGAAACTGCTGCGCAGCGGGACCGCTCCCGCACTGGCTGCGACACTCTTTCGGCGAGACCGGCGCACGGAGCCGGAGCGGTGCGTTATGGCGCTCAGCGGCCACACACCTCTATCCACGGCGGAGTTGGTTCGATGCGCGGAACGCGGCGTCCCGGATACCGCCAGCGACCTGCAAATGCTTGATTTGTTGTACGGCGATCAGGAGACGACCAGCGACAACATCGTATCGGAAATGCGGACTGCCGCAGCTTGTCAGTCTGTGACAGCGGCGGTTGCCAATCTCTATCTTCGCAAGCAGGTCATCTTTGAGAGGGCCTGTGCATGAGCGGGTTTGAAAACTGGCCTGCTCCGATCCTGCGGCGGTGGCTCTTATCCGCCGCCGCAGGGCCGGTCATTTTCCTGATAGGGCTGGCAGGCTGCATTGCCCTGCACGACCCAACGCTTCTGACGCTCAGCACCTTATTGGCATCCTGTATGGTCGTTCGATGTATTCTGCTGTTTCAAGCGATTCGTCATGGGGACTATGAAACGGTGGAGGGCGTGTGTATTGCCATCAGGCGGGCACCCATAGGAGGACACCAGCGTATCCGGCTGATGGATGACTCCGGCTCTGCGCATGACCTCCTGCTGGATCGGCGCCAAAAATTTTTGATCGGCAGCAGCTACCGCGTCTATCTTCAAAGCCCTCCCGGAGCCGCGCTGCCGGAAGCAAGGATACCCCATGGCGCACTGCTGGGGCTGGAGGAGCTTGGAGCGTGCCGGGCTGAATCGGAGATAGACGGTCAGTCTGCCGCACCGGAAGACCCAAATATCATAGACATGGAGGAATTCAATGAGCAAGCATCGCAGAAAAGTTATCCCTCCAATCCCTGCAAAAAAACCATGACCTAACACGTATTTACTAAGCAGAAAGGAATCTACAACAATGACTTTTGCAAAAACCTTTGGGCATCGTCATGTCCTCCACTTTCTGGACAGCCATGTTGACCTTTTTGGCTGCAGGGTCACTGCGGCATCTCCTGTCGGTTTGCGGGTGACCGATGGTGTACACCAGCTCTGCCTGAAAAGCACAGACGGCTGCATTCAGCGTGAAGATGCTCCGAACAGTGTAGCGCCGGAGCTCATTGAAGACTATGGGAGCACAGTGCGCCGGACCGCTGCGACCAGACGCGGGGAATTGAGCCGAATGCCCCGCAGGCTCACGTTGCAGCAAGCTGTGGAATTGCCGGAAAGCCTCTTGCGTCACTTTCTCTCGCACCCGCAGCTCTCCGATGTTGATGTGCGCCGCCTTGTGGATACCGGAAGTGTGGATGAGGACGCTTACACGAGTATGCTCCTATGGTTTCTTGCGGCAGGCGGTGATGGGCACCGGCTCATTTTCGGCGGCTGTGATGAAGTAGGCGCCTATATGGAGCTGACCCTCTGGCACAACACCGCTCATGCTGAATCGTTCCAGTTCTATCTCAGCGATCACCCCTGTCCCGGCTATGCAGAATGAAAGGAGCTTGCTTATGAACACAGAAAAATTAGGGCAAATCCAGTTGCCCGCCCCGGAGGACACCGACCCCTACCCCCGCTTGCTGCTCAACGGCCGCGGTATCCACGCCGGCGAGACCTTTCGCGCGCTCTTCCCAGACGGATGGCGGGAGATCACCTTGGAAATACATCTCCAACCCCGGTTTTACCCACATCTGTCCCATAGGCCTGTTCGTAAAGGAATAGGCCGATCCACAATATCTATAAAAATACGCCGCGAATAAATACTATATATTGTGTTTCCTGCTTGACACAAGCTATATCCTGTGGTACAATACGCTCGTAAATGAATTTTGCACAATCTCCCTTATCAGGGACATGGACATAGATCCGTGTGTGGAGTGATCCACCTGTGCACGCTGTCAGGTTTGTACGCAAGTGTCAGTAGGACGACTGTACCCATATTGGGTATCTGTCGCTTTACTGGCATTTTTTATATATAAGTATTGCCCTCGCGGCAGAAAGGAGTTGTATGGCAGAAGTCCATGTTTTCGGTCGGGTGACCAATGACCTTCAGCTGAAAATGAGTCACAAGCAAGTCCCCTATGTATCCTTCGGTCTGGTCGAATGGATCGGGCGCAGGGATGCCGGTCACAGACAGTATTTTGAGGTCTGGGCATGGGGAACGGCTGCATTGTCGCTAGCGGATGCAGAGATCCACAAAGATTCCCGCATCTGGGTTCAAGGCTTTTTGGAGCTGGTGGACTGTACCAGAAACGGTGGAAGCGAAAGGGACAAGCGGCTGAAGCTCAGCCTGACGGGATGGCAGACGAAGCCTCCCCGTACAGCGCAGAGACCCGCACGAAAGCAAAGCCCCGGCGCTGCCCAGCCACCGCTGCCTCCTGTGGAGGTCGTGGACGGAGATCGGGAACGCCTGCCGGAATAAGCCTATTCCGGCGAAGTGAAAAAGAGGAACCGCATGATGTGTTTTAAGAGATTCTGGACACATACGCGGTTCCTCTTTTTTTGTTTTCCAGATTATTTTTGAAAGGTGGCAACTGAAATGAAAAAAGAATCTCCCCTTTGGAGCAGTATCTCGCTTCTCATCGGTATCGTGATCGCCATTCTCGCACTTGTTCGCGGACGGATGCTTCTCCCCCTGCTGCTGGCGGTGTTTGCCCTTTGGCTGCTGTGGTGGCTCTTGACGCAGGCTCTTCCGCTCTGGCGCAATAACCGTGCCTACCGCGCAAAAGAGGCTCGGCTCCGCGAGCAGACTGCGGCGGCAAATGGCGGCGATCAACTGGCAGACGCGCTGCTGTGCCATGTAAACTACCGGATCACCGCCATGCTCCACGCCGCGTATCCCAACGCCCGTTGGGAGTGGCTGGAGGGCGGCACGGCCCGTATCCGCGTCTATGGTATTCCGGATTTTGATTACGCCGATGTGAAGCTGGATCAGAAGGCAAATCTGGACTGTTCGCTTGTCAAGCTCTCTCCGCTGATGCCCGGTTCATCGGACGCACAGCCGCCCAACCGGCAGCCGGTGAATCCCCGTATCTGGTTTGAGACGCGGGGCCGCGCCGTATTGGAGGCACTGGTCACCGATCTGAACTCCAGGGGCCACAGCAGTCTGACCGTGCAGGAAAACGGTGAGATCTTCGTGCAGACCAAGGAAAATGAAACGGAGCCGGTGAAGGAAGCCTTTCTGGACTTTCCCGAAAAGGTCTACTGGCCGCAGCTGGTCAAGGTGCTGGAATCGGAAGGCTACGCTGCCGACGCAAGAGACGCGGATATTCTCGTTTCCTGGTGAGCGGCAGAGAAAGGATGTGAAGCAGGAATGAAAACCGGACTTACCATCAAAGAGATGGCACAGGAGCTGCTGCGTCAGAGCAAGGCCAAGCAGGACTATCTGGTGAATACCGGAAGCCTGTCCCTCTCAGTTACCTCGGACGTGCCGCAGCTTCGCGTCACGGAGGAGGGTACGGACAAGATCGCGCCTCTGGATATTCGTCAGACGGCGCACCGCCAGCTGGGAACCTACCTCGGCATCCCGCAGAAGTATTATGAGCTGATGCGCACGGACGCGCCGGAGCTTTTGGCCTATAACGCCAACTACTGGTTTTCCCAGAAAAACGAGCTTCGGACGCTCCGCACCATAGACGGCTGCGCCCGCGCGTTTCTCAGCAACCGCTACCGCCGCATTGACAATCTGGATATTGCCAGTGTAACGCTGCCCGTCATTGGGGAGCTGCCGGAGGCACGGTTCGTCAGCACGCAGATCACCGACGATTTCATGTATA
>OHKG01000774.1_pt1 | contig 11368 bp, 8 predicted proteins | sample 1568701 | NCBI WGS metagenome assembly OHKG01 (sample SAMEA3879529, study PRJEB24766) | human gut metagenome | biome: human-associated habitat; feature: feces | place: USA | collected 1985/1987 | reverse complement strand
GCATTCATCCAAATCATGCTTAACAAATTTATCGAATGAAATCAAAACAGCTTCTGAGAACTGCACAAGAAAAAGTTTTCAATGCAGAAAAGGATTTGCTAGCATACGATTCACAAAGCAAGTATTTCAAATCTGAAAAGCAACTCCACATTTCAATCAAGCAGCATGACTTGGAAGTTTATGAAGGATTAAAAGCTGATTATGAAGAGCTGAACAAGACAGCCGGGGATATGGAAGCTCTTGCTGCAAAGAAAGGTGAAATTCAAGCTAAAATTACAGCCCTTTCTAAGAAAGAAGCAGATGAATTCCAGAAACTTCAAGAAATGAGAAGAAGCGAATCATTCGTTGCTTTCTCTGAAGCAATTCAGGAATACAAACTGACACAGGATAAAGACACAACATTTACTTTAAAGAAAGTAGATGCAGCTCTTCAAAATGATCTTTATAATGCATTAACCAGAGTATCATTCCATACCGGTGGAGCTGACCTTGATGATTTCTTCAAACAGAATCCTACTACAGGTGAATATGAAATGACTGCAGATTACCAAAGCCCTGAAACGGTCAGTGGTACTAAAGTGCAAGTTAAAAATGTAGGTACCAGTGTTGTAAAGCCTATCACCGATGAAGTTAAAACTACCTACCAAAATGGTTATACATCAGAATATAATGCCTTGTTTAACGCAAGAAAAGCAAGTACAGACATTTTTGATGCTGTAACAGGCAAGGTAAATGCTTCTATCGCAGCTCAGGTACAAGCAGAAAAAGATCGTTTACAAATCAACAAGACCAATATTGAAAACGAATTTAATGCAGCTATAAAAGCTTGGGTTGATAGCTATATTGCTTATGAAAAAGCATTAAAAGCTTATGGTTTCTATAGCAATGGAACAAATAAGGCATACGCTGACATGGAAAGTACAATTTTGGCATATGCTGAATTAGATGCAACTAAGCAGACTGAAGCTGAAGCTATTAAACTTCGTGATGCAATCGTTGCTTATGCTACGCTTAGAAATGCTGTGGATGATGGTACAACAAATGCTGCTGATTGGAGTAATTTCAAAACAAATTATGCAAAAACAGCAACTGCAGATCCGTTAAAAACACCTGCAACACTCACAAGTTTTAATGCCATGATCAATGGCTTAACAACAACGACAATTCAGAATCTGATTGGAGGAAAAGACTTGTTAACAACCTATACTACCGATCAATCTTATGAAGGAGATGGTACGCTGCAAAAATTCTACAATGCATATGTCACTTTGTTTGTAGATAAAGATGCAAATAATGCTTATAGTATAGGAAAAGACGATGTGATTGTTCCTATTTTGGTGAATGGCGCTGCTCCTGAAAAAATTACAGATGCAATACCTGAAGATATAGATGGTACAACAGGTAGCGGAGCATATAGTGCATATATAAATGCTACTGATTTCGCCGGTAATAATCCGTTCATCACTAACATTGACAAATGGACTGCATTATATGATAACTTAAACAAACAAGTTGAATTAATAGCAGCACGAAACAAAGAGTTAACAGATGCTATTGATGCAGTTGTTGCTCAGTGGGACGATGAATTAGTAAAAGTATGGGAAGCTGAATTACAAGTATATTTGATTCTTGGCAATCAAACTATAGGCAGTGAAACAGTAATTTCAACCGATAATCCATATTACGATTACCTCACCACTACCTCAAATCCGGAAGATGGTGGTATTGGTTACGCAGATCGTACGGAAAAGAAGGCACTTGAAGATGAATTAAAATTTGTTCAGAATGCACTTGACAATGATGGCAAGTTCACAGTTGTAACTTTTGATCCTACTAACACGAACTCTTACAATACAAATATCACATCAGATCTTACCGGACTGATTGAAGGTATGGCACAAACAATTATTGATCAGCAAAAAGCTATCGAAACTATTCAGCTTGAAATTGATCAGTTTGACCAATTAGGATTCTTCAACAATTCTTATCGTGAAATCCTCGTTAAGAAAGTAGAAGATGCTAAAGCTAATGTTGATATTTGTAAGGCAATTGTTGACAACTACAACAAGACTCTACAAGAAATGTTGAATGCTTATGAAGCCGGTAGCAGTAATACCCCATCAGAAGGTGGTGAAGAAACTCCTGCAGAATAAGTAACAAGAACTATTTAAATTAAAAAGTATGATTAAAAAACTATGCATATTACTTCTGTCTGTAGCATCTGTTGCGCCGATCGCGGCGCAACAGTACAGCAGTAGTGATGCGTCGTTTGCTCCTAAGAAAGGCCAGTGGCAGGTGTCAGCCGTGATTGGCAACAACCAAATGTTCAATCAGGACATGAGTTACCTGCTGCCGACTTACTGGGATGCACAGAACGGATTTACTCAGGACGTTGGATTAGGAAATTCGTTTACTAACCCCAACATGTCCACTGATCCGGGAATGTATCTCAACTTGGGAAATCTGAACAGTAATAGTCTGGTTAACCTGATTGGTATTCAGGGAAAATATTTCTTGACAGACCGTTGGGATGTCAATTTGATGTTCAGCATGAATATCAATGCTACGCCCAAGAAAGACTACATTGAAGGCGACTATACCGTAAAAGAAATGCCGATTATGGCATCAAGATATATGGAAGGCCGCATCAGTAACGCTTGGAATGTAGCAATCGGTTCGAACTATTACTTCAACACCAAGAACGAACGCATCAACCTCTATGTAGGAGGTTTACTGGGATGGCAAATGGGACGTATCGAAACAGTTACGCCATACACCGGAGAATATTATGATGACAGCAATGATTATCAGAACTCTGACGGTACAAATATTGGTACAGGTCAAGGTACAGGTGAAACAGATGGCCCTGATATAGGATTCGGTGACGGAGAAACCAATATGGAAGAAGGCAAGGATCCCGTTCAGCTCTACACCCCCAATTCCCGCGCCGGACAAATATTCGGCTTGAAGGTAGCTGGTGTAGCAGGTATTGAATACAGTCTGTCACCGGGTCTGATTCTCGGCTTCGAAGTACAGCCGGTAGCTTATCGCTACGACCATATCCAGATCTGCCCGAAAGGTCAGGCAGCGTACAAAGTTGGTCATCACAACATCAACTTCTTCGCTACGCCGAACCTGAAGATCGGATTCCGCTTCTAACATTGAGAGAAGTCCAAATATCACGATCCACTAGTAAAGAATACCCCGTCTGTCCATCACAGGAGACGGGGTATCTTTTCATTATTTAACTTTTTCCTTATGCCTGCTACATTCCAACAACTCAGATTAGCAATCAAACTTCATCGCTTCAGAACTGAAATATCACAAGCCATGAAGACACAACATATAATCTCTGTCATGACAGTCTCATGTCTCATCACCTGGATTCCGCTGATCTTATACCTGAAGGATTATTGCCAAAACAACACTTTTTCTGACTATGCACTGGGCATCATCACATGCATAACACCTTTCCTCGGATTTATCGGAGCACGCCAATACAAAAAAATTAATAACCGGCTTGAAACTTTACAGGAAAAAGAAAGTGAAGCCATTTTGGAATATAGCCGGCAAGAAGCCCGACCGACCTTACCCACAGAACTAGAAGCGCTGGAGCGAATATGTCAGGAAGCCCGGGAATGGACTACGATAAACAGTCAGACCCTGATCATAAACAAACTGATTGGCGGTATAATGGAAGCATTCTTCATAATCCTGCAAACAATAACCGTTCTGTTGATTTGTTTTGAAATAAAAGAACCATTTTACAGCATCATGCTCCTTATAGGTGTTATACCTTTAATCATAATTCTGATCATCATATTACATGTCCAGTTATGAATAACAGTAACCCGTTTGAATGGATTCACACCGACAATGAGCGGATCAGTTTCCGGCTGCGAAACTTCACGTTCTTCCATCGTTCATCCACGGAAGAAGCCATTGATCCCAAATACCGCCCGGAAAGCAATCCCCTGCACCAACTTTCCAACTGGCTGAAAGAGAATCAGTCGGACAGCGGCACTTACCTGATCACCGGATACCGAGGAGCCGGAAAGTCAAGCTTCGTCAATTACACCATCAACGAACTGAATAAAAAAGATCCCGGAAACACGCAATATATTCCCATATCCATTAGCCTGGGGCAAGAGAACATGCAGGAAATCGAAATACTGCGTATCCTAGCCAAAAACCTGAAAAACAAACTGGAAGATGGAAGGAGCTGGTGGATGAAGGTCGTTGAGGCTTTACATTCATTTATAGCTGTGGCATATATCCTGTTCGCCATGCTGACGGTGATGATCCTTTCGCTGCCGGATATACCGGACTATTGCGAATCAGACTGGCTATGCACACTGATCGGCAACTGGAAGAACGTAAGCATCGCCATCCTCGCATTCGTTGGAGTAGAAGCTGTGATGAACTATATGCTCCCTCAAATCTCCCCGTATTACCGGGCCTATAAACAGATCCGAAAGCTCTGTGCGAGACTGAATGCTACAATAACTCAGGAAACTGCCATGCAATGGACTGACAAAATAAAAGAACTGACTTCTATTCTAGGACTTTCGCGCAGCAAGACACAGACAACCCCTCCGGCTAGTATTCAGGAAATAGAATTTGAGCTGATAAAAGTGCTAGATCTGGTCAAACGGGCAAAAACCTGCAGACGGTTCATCTTCATTATCGACGAACTGGACAAGGTGGACACCAACCACCGGAACATAACGGACGCTGACCACACGCCCGGAACAGCATGTTTCTTCAAGAGCAAGAACACAACAGGTACTCAGCATCATAGCCAGCATGAAATTCTTCCTTTCTACGGCCAAGGCTTATTTTATCTTCATTGCCGGGCGAGAACTGTATGAGGCGTTTCAGGCAGACCTGTGTGACCGTGATTTCTCCATCAGCAGTATTTTCAATGGAGTACTCAATCTGGAAAGTTTCTTGAATGGGAACAACAGCCGGAACAATTCAACCCTGCGCACCGAAGAATTCGTGTGCAGCTTACTCCTGCCGCCCGGCTTTAAGCAGGAAATCGTTTCCTCCCAATACTATAACCCATCGCAACCATTTTCACTGAAAAACTATTATCGCTTCCGGCAGGCACACAAAGACTGGACGGAAAACGAAACGAATGAAGAACGTGAAATGCGCCTCAAACAGGAGCTTCTTTTCCTAAACAGATTCATAACTTATCTGGCCTTTATCAGTAATGGTTCTCCCAAAAAACTCACACTTTTTTTTGAGAAATATGTACGTAGCAAAGAATATCTGACCCTAAAGAATGTCAGACTCCCTCACGAAGAGGCCGATGGATCAGAAGAAGAGTCCGGTTTGCCCACCAAAAGGCTTTATCTTTCCTTCGGACGACAAAGTATTCAGAAAATCAACTTCATCCACTATCTGCTCTATCCTATTTTCCAAACTCTGCTCAACCAGAACAGTGATTTCGGAGACAAACTGATGGTGTCGACCTCTTTCCTCGTCACACATATCCTGAAACTACATAATAACGGATTCTCGTGGAGAAACCTGGAACAGATTCCCGAACTGCAGGAACTAAACAAGACTCCCGAAATGAGGGAGTATGTCAGTACAGTCATCAATTTTATGAACCATAGCCTTGTTACAACAATTCCCTGCGGACTCTACCACTACAAGTTTCCCATGCGCATCATCGAGGAAATCTCGTATCAGTCAAAAATCTCCGGGGAGATGTCCACACTCTTCAATTTTTCGTCAATTGACCTGCAGAGTCTGAAGAACCAGTATCTGGAGATTATCCGGCAGAACACGACGGCAGACGGAACACACGACTATTCGCAATATGCCCTGGCCAGCATCCACCATTCGCTGGGGGATTTGTTCACACTGGAAGAGAATTATTCGGCTGCCATCCGGGCGTATGAACGGTGTATCGAACTGGTGGTGCCGATCTTTGAGGATTACAGCTATGCAAAGATGGTGCAAGCAGAGAATTACCTCCTCTTCCTGAACCGGAGCATGCTGAAACTGGGAATCGCCCACGAGAAAAGAAAGACGGACAATTCGGCTTTCATCCTCTATGACGAGCTGGTCACGTTGTTGAAGCGCACAGACCTGAAAGGCAAATATCCGGCTTTGTATCGGGACACGCGCACGCTTCACCTGGCCATCCTTGCCAAACTTTTCGTGCTCGAGAAAATAGATACGGAAGGAATCGGACTGGTACATCTGGAAGAGGCGTATAATGATTTCCGGGGAATCAGGGGAAGATACATGGATCCGGGAAAGAGCGACCTGATAGAAGCCGACTTCTTCCGCAAAATGGGAGACATTCTCTATTACAAGAACCGGACATTCAAAACTGCCATTCAGGATATACCCTACGGAGAATTCAGCGCACGAAACTGTTATCTGAAAAGCATCCTGAGACTGATGGAGCAGGGTCAGGACGGGGTGTCGCCGGAGAACCCGGAGGATCGGGAGAACCTGAAGAAAGGGGAAGAGGAAGAAAGGACTGTTATCTCCCGGATCTTCCATGCAGCCGAACGCTTCAAACAGTTGACAAACGAACAGGAAGCCACCAACCGGCGGGACAATATTTCTTATCATTTCGCACTGGCCTGCGAGAGCCTGGGAAATGTATATCTGTATGACAGCAAAGGCTCGGACAACTATGAAGCAGACAAACTTCATGCTTTCTGCACGGAGTTCAACGAGTTCATACAGTCAAAAATGTTACAGGCAGAAGAACAACCGGTATTTGAATGGTCACTCATCGAACGGAAAGAACGATACTTCCCGAATACGGTGACTGCAAGCAACTTCTCAAAGGCGATTTTCTTCTATTGGACTGCTGCCGTCCTTTATAACGTGTCATGCGAAAGGGGAGCTGCTACCAAATGCCACAAGAATATCATCTACTCCTTATTATTATATGTGCGCACTTGCCTCAAAAACCAGGAACGCATAGAGGGATATAAGGTGCTTTTCCTGATGGAAACTGTCATACAGCATTTCTTCATTTCCCTGCACCGGCAGAAAGAACATATCCATCTGGCCGAACTTAATCACATTCAATGGACAGAAAGTCTGGAAATGTATGAGACAACTGACAAAGAGATGCTCTCAAATACACCTGACATGGAGGAGATTATTTTTCTTTATCAGACCACGAAACTGGAACTATGGCGAAGCAGTCATACCAATTGGGAGAAAGAAGGGTTGAGCCATCTAAACGGAAGAATCCGGATCGGACGGTCGCTCGCAAAGTTTTACCAAAGCCCGCTCATGACGGGGCATCATCTGTTTCAGACAATGTTCAGCAGTACCCAACTGTTGAAACTGAAAACCAGATTCAATCACAGCCTGCTCTACATGATGCTCCGGCCGACAGGCAAGACAGACTGGAAACTCAACGAACTTACTTTAAAAGAATTACACGAGTACATCCAGAACGGGAATCCCGAGACTCAGGAAGATGTCCGTATGTTAACGGAAATGTATGAAATCAAACGTACAGAGACAAAGGAAGCTAAAGAGAAACGCATGGATCTGCTAGAGATACTGATATGTGACAGCATGTATTGCCTCAGCCAGATACAAAACCAGATCGTTCCCATACAAAACAGCAATCTGTTCAACAATTCTTTTAAAGCTGACGTCTTTTATCTGCAATATGTAACTGGTACGCTGTATCAGAAACTTTACTGCTATTACGCATACGGCATGACTCGGAATCAAACGGAGATTAAACGCTATTTAAATCTGTCGCCAATAGATGAAAATCTGGTAGAGAATATCGAACCTGATGATAAAAGAAGAAGAAACCTTTATCATAGGGCAAGCTCCCTTTTACGCAAAGGTACCCCAAGCTATACAAATTCAGCTTATCTGGCAGAACGCTGCATTCATTATTACACCAAAGCAAGGCAGACCCACAGTCAAGGAAAGACGTATCAGGAAACAATCCGGAACCTGTTCTTTCTGGACGATGACCTGAACAATGACTGCCTGCCGTTTTATATGGCTGTGGAAAGACTGGAGCTGGCTCTCAATCATATTCAGGAGAGGGAAAATTATCTGAAACGGCTCTTCCAGAAAAACGGATTGTATCAGGTATCCAATTATTGGGTGACAGAAATGTAGAATCATCAGCGAAATTTAATATATTTGCAAATGAAGAAAGAATTAAGAAAAACTTCAATTTTTAAAGATTACTCATTAAAACTTGAATCAATCATGAAATGGAATAACAAACTCTATGCATCGCTGTTCCTTGCAGGAATGATGGCTGCATGCTCCAGCACTCCGAAAGACGCATACACACTGGAAGGAAAAGTCACGAATCCCAAACTGGAAGGAAGAACTGTTTATATCATCGATGCAGAGAAAGGAGAAACTCGATATGACAGTGTCCGGGTGACCAACGGAATCTTTCAGTTTACCGGAAAACAGGATGAAGCAGTAGTGAGAGAATTACTGGTTCAGGAGAATGACAGCGACATGTTTCCCGTAACGTTACCTTTCGTCCTGGAGAATGGTCTGATTAAAGTGGAACTGGGAGAGCGGGTATATGTAACCAATACGGATCTGAACGAGGAAATGATGAACTTCCTGATGGAAAAAGACAAATTCCTGGATCAGGATTTCGGAAAGGATGCCACAGCGGAAAGCATTCGGACAAAGTTTGCCGAGTTCATCGCACAACAGGTCATGAAGCACGGAAACTCCGTAGTGGGGAAATACATCTTCAGTGTATACAAAGGCAAACTGACCGAAGAACAACAGGCTGAGTGCAGCAAGCTGGTGAAATAAATGTAAAATCACAAACTCTTGATCAGATGATCAAAATCCTTACAATAAACAAAATAAGTGTGTATAGAAGTTATTTGTGAAGCTAAACGCTGTGACATGGCTTCTGTACATACTTTCTTCCAATCGGTAGAAGTATGCGCCAACATGGACAACTGCATGGAGAACACTTCCAGCGGACTGGTTTCCGGATTGACATCAGTGACAAGGATAAATGCCACAGGAAGCGCAGACAACAGATCTGGAGTGCCTGTAATATCCTCACAAACCTCAATACTGCTCAAGAGTTTCTTTTGGAAATCATAATGCCCCACCTGCTTAAGTATCCGTCCTTTCAAGCGTTCCTCTTCGCGATCCGTAAGCTGTCTTTCTCCGGTAAGATGCAAGTTTTCCAAAAATTTAATCCAACCCTTGATCTCAACAAAACACAGATTATGATGACAGACCAGCGCATCTGCCGAAGCAGTGGAAGGTTGTTTCCGGCTAATATGCCAAAGTCGCTCCACTTCATCAAAGTCTATAACTGGCGTATGCTGCACACATGCACAAGGATGACCTATACAAGGCTTATGCAAATCACAGACAGAACAGGTATTGTTCCCAATACAGCGTAAAACCAAATCGTATACTGACTGTGGAGTAATCATAAATCATAATCCAAGATTAATAATATCATTTAAAGGCTGGGCCAGCTTAAAGAAAATCTTATTCAAGTCATCGGTACAGTCCGATAAAACACAAGTACCATCTTTCTGTTCATCTGTCATATAATAACTGACAAATGAGTTCATATGCATTTTATCGGCAAAATAACGGATTGCCTGAATAAAATAAGGACTATGCGAAGTAAGCAGAACAGGTACCCCTGCTTTCGCCTGCTCCATAAGCAATGCGGCCAGTCTGATCTGCCATTCCGGATGAAGGTGGTTTTCCGGTTCATCCCATATAAGTACTTTCCGTTCGTTTATGGCATTGACAGCCTTCAGGATTTGCATAACTCCAAAAGACTTGATACCGGAAGCAACATTGACGACCTGATATTTCTCTTCTCCTTTTATCCAATAGATGTTATTGTTGTCTTCATCAAAACTGAAATAACCACCGGTAATATGATTAATCTCGTCCGAATCCGTTGACTCCTGAAAAAGAGTATGCATACCTACATACTTGAAACTTGCAAGCTTCTCAGCCATGTCCTTGATATGATAATTAACCAAAGGGCGAATGCCCAGAAGTCGTTTATCCGTGGATTTCAGTTCATTGAAAGTCCGTGCTGTAGAAAGGATATCAATTAAATGCAGGTAAAGTGGAGATTCAACCAAAGTGACATCTTCCAGAAAGCAGCCGGTTCCACCTTCTATTTCCTTGATCAGATTATCCTGAATCGTAACCTGCAAATTCTCATTGCCGCTTTCATCAGAGAAGAAAATACGGGAAGACGAAGTGTGGTGCGTACATACGGAATTTACAAACTCTGCCTCCAGTATGGCTTGCATTTCTCTTTTCAATATGCCATTAGGAGCTGCTTCCTCTGTTGCCAGCTCTTGTATCTCAGACACAAGATTATTGACCACGGCCCGATGAAATGGCTTGATATCCGTCTGCTCCAATTGGTCTTTCAGACGAGACAGACGGCTCAAGACACTATTCTTGGTATTCTTATCCCGGAGCTCTCGCAGCACATTCCGGTAAGATATCGAAAAAATGATACTTTTCAGGCTTGTATGATAAAGATCATCAAACTGGCTCAAATTGGTATAAAGAGAACGCAGTTTCTTGCCTATCGTATCGTCTATCAATCTGGAATTATCCTTGCAGTTATCCAATGCCTTAATAATGGAAAAAAGAATTTTTCCGATGGTACTCTTTCCTGAATCATTTGTTCCGGCAATAACTGTCAGCCCATTCAGATTAATATCCGCCTGTCTGATTTTATTTATATTTGAAAGCCCTAGTTTCATATCAAAGTAACCAATTATACGACAAAGATAGGAAATTTTCAATGAAACGCCCTGTCGGAAGAACAAAATAAATTCACTATCTTTGCGCCATTGAACGGATTATCATAAAACTACATACACGCATGAAAATTGAAGATAAACTGACGGCGTCCGTAATCAACGGCGTGAAAGAGTTGTACGGGCAGGAAGTTCCCGCCAAGATGGTACAGCTGCAAAAGACTAAAAAGGAATTTGAAGGCCACCTGACTCTCGTGGTTTTCCCGTTCCTGAAGATGTCGAAGAAGGGTCCTGAACAGACAGCACAGGAAATCGGTGAATACCTGAAACAGCATGAACCGGCCATTGCCAGCTATAACGTCATCAAGGGATTCCTGAACCTGACTATTGCTTCCGACGTGTGGGTGGAACTGCTGAACCGTATCCACGCCGATGCAGAATGGGGCATCCGCAAAGCCGATGAGAATGCGCCGCTGGTCATGATTGAATATTCTTCACCGAATACCAACAAACCGTTGCATCTGGGACACGTGCGCAACAACCTGCTGGGTAACGCACTGGCAAACATCATGGCGGCAAACGGCAACAAGGTAGTGAAGACCAACATC
>OHKG01000761.1_pt1 | contig 11504 bp, 10 predicted proteins | sample 1568701 | NCBI WGS metagenome assembly OHKG01 (sample SAMEA3879529, study PRJEB24766) | human gut metagenome | biome: human-associated habitat; feature: feces | place: USA | collected 1985/1987 | reverse complement strand
AGTGCGCTCCGGCACGCACGCAGATGCCGTAGTCCTCCCACAAGATATCTGCCACCCGGGCAGAATCCTCCTGTGCGATGTTCAGCGCCACAATGGGCGCACGGGACTGCATAGCCATATCACCATACACCGTTACGCCCGGCGCAGTACGCACCTGCTCATAAAATAGGCGGGCAAGGGCGGCTTCCCGGGCAGCAAGGTTTTCTACGCCCTGTTCCAACAGCCAACGCACCCCGGCACACAGTCCTGCAAGGCCGTGCACGTTCAGTGTGCCCGCCTCCAGTGCGGTGGGCATCTGCAAGGGGTGCGTTTCATCAAAGCTATGCACGCCGCTGCCGCCCACAAGGAGCGGCGCAACGCGCAGGCTGGGGCGCACATAAGCTCCGCCGGTGCCCTGCGGCCCCAGAAGTGCCTTGTGGCCGGTAAAGCAGAGGGCATCAATGCCCAGCTGCTGCACATCAATGGGCTGTGCACCGGCAGTCTGAGCAGCATCTACGATGAACAGCAGACCGTGCCGGTGGGCAAAGTCCGCTGCGCGGGCAAGGTCGGTGCCATTGCCGGTCACGTTGGAAGCCCCTGTCACCACCAGTGCACGGGTCGTGGGGTGCAGCAGCGTTTTCCACTGATCGTAACAAAGCTGTGCAGCGTCATCCACCCCGGTATAGGAAACCCCTACTCCATGCGCCCGCAGCCGGTACAGAGGGCGCAGAACGGAGTTATGCTCGCATACCGTTGTGATGACATGGTCGCCCGGATGCAGCACGCCGGTCAGTACCGTGTTCAACGCCATGGTCGCATTGGCGGCAAAAAAGATGCAGGAAGGGTCCGGCACATGGAAAAGTTCTGCCAGCGCCAGACGGGTGTCCAGTACGATCCGCGCGGCGTGAAGGGTAGGCTCATGGGCACCGCGCCCGGGGTTGCCTGCTGTATGCAGCGCCTCCAGAATAGCCTGTTCCACCTGCGGTGGTTTATGCAGAGTGGTGGCCGCGTTATCCAGATAGATCACGGTTTTACCACGTTTCCGGCCTGCGTCAGCTTTTCGGCAATGGTGTACATATTGGTCACGCTGCCCACAGCCAGCTTCTCGGTAAGGCCGTAAAAGTTCAGACAGGTACCGCAGGTCAGGATCTCTACGCCCTGTGCTTCCAGCGCCTTGAGATCTTCCAGCATGGCAGAGCCTTCACAGGTCAGCGCCGCGCCGCCGTTATAGAACAGAATGGTCTTGGGCAGCTTGTCCTGCTGGGTCAGTGCAAATACAAAGGCCTTGAGCAGGGTCTTACCCAACTCCTCGCTGCCTTCGCCCATCGTGGCAGAGGCAATCGCAACCACCGTATCGGTGCGGGCATCGGGGGTGCAGACAGAAGCATCTTCTGCTGGGGCGCTTACTGCTTCGCCCAGCGTGAACAGCACACGGTATTTGCGCTCTTCCAGTTTTTCGGCACTGTACTGATAACCCTTTTGCTGTGCCATCTTGGTCAGGTTTTGCACAGCGATCTCGTTGTCCACCAATACCTCCACCTGTCCCGCGCCCTGCAGCTCGGAAATGGCCTTTTTCGCTTTGACGACAGGCAGCGGGCAGGCATCGCCCAGTGCATCCACTTTGATAAATTCAGCCATGTTGATTACTCCTCTCATTTGTCTGTTACGGTGATCTCAATTTCCTGCTTCGGCAGGATCTCTCCAACAATGCTTGCCGGCAGCCCTGCGGCGCGCAACGCCTGTTCCAGTGCTGCGGCATCCGCCGGGTCTACCGCCAGCAGCAGCCCGCCGGAAGTCTGCGGGTCGAACAGGACTTCCTCCATGGCAAAGCTTACGTTTTTAAACCGAACGAACGGCCCGGTATGGTTGCGGTTGCGCTGCCCGGCGGCGGTGTACAAAAACGCATCGGCTGCCTTTTCTGCGCCCGGCAGCACTGGCACGGCATTTGCATGGATGATGCAGGAAAGCTTGCCGCCCATCATTTCATGCAGATGGCCGAGAAAGCTGAAACCGGTCACATCCGTAGCGGCATGGACGCGGTATTTGCGGCTGATCTCTGCCGCCGTTTTGTTCAGAGTGGTCATGGAGCGGATGGCGGCTTCCATCTCCTCCGGGGCGGCTTCGCCCACACGGTTTGCCGTACACAGCAGCCCCACACCCAAAGCCTTGGTCAATACCAGCTTGTCGCCCGGCATACCGGTGTCGTTCGTATACATCCGGTGCGGGTCTACAAGGCCGGTTACAGAAAGACCGTATTTCACCCCGCTATCTGCAATGGAATGCCCGCCTGCAAGGCTGCCGCCGGCTTCTGCCACCTTTTCAGCACCGCCGCGCAAAATCTCGCCCAGCACATTCAAGTCCATATCCTCCGGAAAACAGACCAGATTCAGGGCGGTCTTTACCTCGCCGCCCATGGCGTAGACATCGCTCAGGGCGTTTGTGGCTGCGATCTGCCCAAAGGTATAGGGGTCGTCCACCATCGGCGGAAAAAAGTCCACAGTCTGCACCAGTGCAATGTTGTCCGTAATGCGGTAGACTGCGGCATCATCCCGGCTGTCATAGCCGACCAGAAGATCCGGGTCTTTTTCGCCCCGGGGCAGCTTTTCCAGAATACGGCTCAGCACCCCGGCACCCAGCTTTGCGGTGCAGCCGCCGCCGGTACAGAATACGATCTTATCTTCCTTGCTCATGCACGTTCTTCCTCTTCAAAATGCGTCAGCACGCACTTTATACCATGCTGACGCAAAAGCTGTTGTATCTGTATGCCCTGCTGCTGCAATTCCGGCGTGTCGGCCTGATTGAGTACAGCGTAAAACTGCCGGTCGCCCACCGCCTTGCGACCACCCTGCGTGCTTGCAAGCAGCTGTGCCAGCACAGACGGTGTAAGAGGCGCATCCGGCGCAGCCGCTAAAAACTGCGGACGGATGGTATCGTAGCGGAAGCAGACCTCCCGCAAGGGCCTATCCAGCGCCGAAAGCCCTGCCAGCGCCAAAACGATATCGCTTTGGGGCAGCAGCACCGGCTCGTGCGCCGCCGGGACCTTGCAGGGGTAGTGCTTTGCCCCGTCTGCCTCAATGAATACCGCATCTGCCTGTGCCATCCGGCGCAAAAGCTGCGGCGGCGGCAAAGTCAGCTTTCCGTTTTCTGCCGGGGTTCCGATTACTGCATAGTGACCCGCTTGCCATAAGGCGGTAAGCGCTGCGTCATCCGGTGCATAGCAGGCTGCCGGTTGCCGGATGTGGGTGGTCGTAGTCACAAGCACCTGCCATCCCTTGCGGGCACAGTGGTCTGCCATGGCATACAGCAGGGTCGTTTTTCCCCCGCCGCCTACCAGAGAAACGATATGCCCTTTCTCTGCCAGAAACGGAAGCTCTTTTTCGTTCAGCATCTGCTATTACTGCTTGGCTGCAACTGCCATTGCGATCTGCTCCGGGGTAATGGGCAGCTCGTAGAAGCGGGTGCCGATGGCGTTGTAGATGGCGTCCGAGATGGCGGGCAGCGGCGTATTGATGACCACCTCACCGATGGACTTTGCGCCAAAGGGGCCGTTGGGCTCATAGCTATTCTCAAACTCCACATGGATATGCCCGATATCGTTGCGGGCAGGGATCTTGTACTGGAACAGAGAGTTCTCCTCCGGGTATCCGTTTCTGTCGTAGGTGATGTTCTCGGTCAGGGTCATACCGATGCCCTGCAAAATACCGCCCTCTGCCTGCACACGGGTCAGGTTGGGGTTGATGGGGGTGCCGCAGTCCACGCAGGCGTCAAATTCCAGCACCTTCACCTCGCCGGTCTCGGTATCCACCTCTACCTCGGCAGCGCCCACCATATACGGCGGCGGAGACAAGGGCGAGGTGTGGGTCTCGGTAAATTCCAGCGGGATCTTATGGCCAAACTGGGAAGCAAAGGCGATCTCGGACAGGGTCTTTTGGCGGGTGGGGTCGGCGCTCTCAAACACGACCTTACCGTCAAACTCCACGGCATCCGCCGGGCAGTCCAGCAGCTCCGCGCCCAGCTTGCAGATCTGTTCCCGCAGCTTCATGGCGCACTTTTCGGTAGCCTTACCGGTGACATAGGTGGTGCTGGAAGCGTAGGAGCCGGAATCATAGGGAGAGGAATCCGTATCCGCACCAAAGACGGTAATATTATCCAGCGGGCAATCCAGCACCTCGGCAGCGATCTGCGCCAGCGTGGTGTCGCAACCGGTGCCCATATCGGCTGCACCGATTATAAGGGTATAAAAGCCGTCATCGTTCAGCTTGAGGGTAGCACTGCCCACGTCCATGCCGGAAATACCGGAGCCCTGCATGGCCATACCCATACCCACGGCACGGATCTTGCCGTTGCCCATATCCCGGGCGGGATACTTGTGCTCCCAGTCGATCATCTCGCGTACCTTGAGTACGCACCGGTCCAGTGCGCAGCTGGTATTTACTGCGCCGTAGTAGGCGGGCATCACATCGCCCTCCTGCACGGTGTTCTTCAGACGCAATGCAATGGGGTCCATGTTCAGCTTGTGTGCCAGCTCGTTCACCGCAGACTCCACCGCAAACAGACCCTGTGTAGCACCATAGCCGCGGTATGCACCGGCAGACATGTGGTTGGTGTAGACCACATCGCTGACAAAACGGAAGGCTTCTGCCTTGCCGTACAGCGGGATGGACTTGTGACCGGAAAGGCCCACCGTTGTGGGGCCGTGCTCACCATAAGCACCGGTGTTGGACAGGGTGTAGAGGTCGATGCCCTTCACGATGCCGTCCTTGGTGGCACCCAGACGGACGTGCATCTCCATCTCATGGCGGGGCGAAGATGCGGTCTGGCTCTCTTCGCGGGTGAAGATCAGCTTACAGGGCTTCTTGGTCTTCCAGGTAACAAAGGCCGGATAGATGGCCGAGACCGCCGTCTGCTTGGCACCAAAGCCGCCGCCGATGCGGGGTTTGATGACGCGGATCATGGATTTGGGGATGTGCAGGGCGTTTGCCACATTGCGGCGGGTATGGAACACGATCTGGGTCGAGCTGAGGATGTTCAGCCGTCCGTACAGATCCATCCAGCAGCAGGTGCGGAAGGTCTCCATCATGGCCTGCTGACAGGCCTTGGTGTGGTAAACACGGTCGATGACAACATCGCACTTTGCCAGCACGGCATCGATGTCGCCGTCGCCGCACGCATCGTGGGCACAGAGGTTGCGCTTGTTGTCGGCACCCACGGGGCTCAGGCTCTCCCAGTTGTCCTCCGGGTGGACAAGGATGGGGTTATCCTTCGCAGTGTGGAAATCCAGCACCGGCTCCAGCACCTGATACTCCACCTTGATGAGCTTCATGGCCTTCTCGACACACTTCTCATCCTTGCCCACCACAATGGCCACCACGTCCCCCACAAAGCGGACGTGACGGTCAATGACCAGGCGGTCGTAGGGACTGGCTTCGGGGTAGGTCTGGCCGGCCTGCGTGTAGCGGCGGGCGTTCTGGTCCACATCCTCCCAGGTGAAGATGGCCTCGATGCCGGGCACCTTTTTGGCCACGGACGTGTCGATGCGCTCCACCATGGCGTTGGCATGGGGTGAGCGGTACAGCTTGACGATCAGGCAGTCTGCCGGGGCCAGATCATCCATGTAAACGGGCTTGCCGGTCACAAGCTGCATGGCATCCTTTTTGCGGAATGCTTTGTTGACGTTTTTCATTCGGCACCCTCCTGTTTTGCTTTCTTCCAGGCGAGGAAATTCTGGATGCCCCGCAGCTGGCCCTCGTAGCCGGAGCAGCGGCAGAGGTTGCCCGCGAGATATTCCTTGATCTCCTCCTCAGTGGGGTATTCCTTTTCCCGGAAGAGGGCGAGAGCGTTCATAATAAAGCCCGGGTTGCAGAAGCCGCACTGCTCCGCACCCTGATCGGCGATAAAAGCACCGAACTCAGCAGCCTCCTCCTGCAGGCCCTCCAGCGTGGTCACCCTGTGGCCGTCGGCACGGGCTGCCAGCACAGAGCAGGACAGCACCGGCACATCGTCCAGAAAGACGGTGCACAGGCCGCAGTTGGAGGTCTCACAGCCGCGCTTGACACTGTAACAGCCGTGTGCGCGGACAAAATCGATGAGCAGGGTGTCCGGTGCGGCCTCTGCCGTGATCTTGGTTCCGTTCAGAATAATATTCACCTGCATCTTGTCTCACCTGTTCCCTTCCAATTTCAGCACAGCGCGCTTGACCAGCACCCCGGCCAGATGATTGCGGTATTCCGCACTGCCGCGCATGTTGCTCTCCGTCCGGATGTTTGCCCGCACCTCAGCGGCAAAGCGGGCGGCGGTCAGCTCCGGCGTTTCGGCGGCATTGGGCTGCAGGGTATACAGCACTGCCTTGCCGGGCCGGGCACCAATGGCGACCCGGAAGCCCCCGGCCGTTTTCGCGGCGGCACAGGTCAGCACCGGGAAATCCGTCTGGCTGTTGCGCACCGACTGATAGCAGAATGCTGCCTGCTCTTTCGGCACGATGACCCGCACCAGGATATCCCTGTCGTACGGGCGCTGAGCATACTCCGAAAGCGGCACGATACCGCCCTTGTAGAGCTCCACCGAAGCGTTCAGGGCCAGGAACATGGTCAGAACATCGGAAAAGCCAAAACGGCTGTAAATGCTGCCGCCCACGGTGGCAAGGTTGCGCAGCTGCACACCCACAATGTGGCGCACAGATTCCCGCACAGCACCCTCCGTGTAGGCATTGAGCCCCTCGTGGAGCTCGATCTGCCGCAGGGGCACCATGGCCCCGATGGAAAAGCCCTCGGCCGTTTCCTCAATTTTGTCCAGCCCAAGGCCTGACAGGTCGATGGCGGTGCCGACATTGATGTTCTCCATCTTGAGCCAGATCATGCCGCCCAGCACACGGTTGGCCTTTTTCTGGTTCAGCTGCCACGCTTCCTCCAGACTTTCTGCCCGCTTGTATTCTCGGATCGTCATCATGTGCAGTACCTCTCTTTTCTATCGCTGCGATATCTCTGCTTTTATTTTAGCACAGCTTTCGATATAATACTATTATAAAATGCTGCTGAAGGGGTGTTTTTGTATGAAGAAGTCGCTTACGGTCGGCTGTGTGATCATGGCTTCCGGGCTGAGCCGCCGGTTTGGTGCAAACAAGCTGCTGGCAGATTTTTGCGGGCAGCCCATGCTCTGCCGGGCCTTTGCCGCTACCGCTACACCCGGTATCTCCGCCCGTATCGTGGTGACCCGCTCGGAAGAGGTGCAGGCGTTGTGCAGGGCGCATGGCGTCCCGGTGTTGCTGCACAGCCTGCCTGGCCGCAACGATACCGTTTGGCTGGGGCTTTCAGCGCTGCTGGAGCAGCTGCCGGAGCTTAGCGGCTGTATGTTTCTGCCCGGGGATCAGCCCCTGCTGCGCCGGGAGACGGTAGAAGCTATGACCGCTCTTTTCTGCCGTGAGCAGCCCTCCCCGGCAGAATGGCAAAAAGAAACAGAACGGGAGATCTTCCGTCTGGGAGCCGTGGCCGAAAACGACCCGGCGCCTCTTGTTGGAAGTCCCGTTCTGTTTGGAAGCAGTTTCTTTCCGGAACTGCTCGCCCTACCGGAAAATAAAGGCGGCAACGTGCTGCTTAAAAAGTATCCTGCGCAGGTGCGCACGGTCTGCATTGCGGACAGCGCAGAGCTGCTGGACGCAGACACCCCGGAGGTGTTGCATCAGCTGGAAGCCCTTGCCCGGCAAAAAAGTTAAAATTTATTCTGCCATATCGTTCTTGGGCAGCAGCACGTTCAGCAGAATTGCCACAAAGGCGGCCGGAACAATGCCGGACTCGCCGCAGATCAGCTGGAGGGCCTGCGGAGCCTGTGCCAGAATGCCGCTGTTGGCACCCATGCCATAGCCCACGCCCAGTGCCACAGACACGATGGTCAGGTGGCGCGGAGTCATCTTTTCCTTGGTGATCAGCTGGATGCCGCTGACCACGATGGAAGAGAACATCATAACGGCAGCACCGCCCAGAACGGCCTGCGGCATGATGGAAATCAGCGCGCCCAGCTTGGGAATCAGGCCGCAGAGGATCAGGAACACGGCACCGGAGGCCAGTGCCATACGGTTAACCACCTTGGTCATGGCCACCAGACCCACGTTCTGGCTGAAGGAGGTATTGGGCAGCACGCCGAACAGTGCGGCAAAGGTAGAGCCGAGGCCATCGCAGATGACGCCGCCGGACAGCTCCTTATCGGAGGGCTCACGGTTCATGCCGCCCTCCATCACGCCGGAGATATCGCCCACAGTCTCCACTGCGGTAACGATGAACATGATCAGCACCGGCAGGATCGCACGGGCATCGAATACCACCTTGACCGGCATCAGCTTGGGTACTGCGAACCAGGAGGCCTGTGCCACCTTGTTCCAGTTGAGCACCCATGCCTTGGTGAACTCTACACCATCAGCAGTCACGCCGGTGGTGGGCAGCACCAGACCCATAATGAAAGCAACCACATAACCGGCCAGAATGCCGATGAGGATGGCAGAGGAGCTAAGGAAGCCGGTGGTCCAGTGTTTGAAGAACAGGATGACCACCAGCACGAACAGTGCCAGAAGCAGGTTCTCCACAGAGCCGAAGTCCTTGGCCTTGTTGCCGCCGCCGAAGGAGTTGATGCCCACCGAGATCAGCGAAAGACCGATGGAAAGCACCACCGTGCCGGTGACCACCGGCGGGAAGAACCTGCGCAGCGGCTTCAGGAAGAAGCCCAGCACGCTTTCAAAAATACCGCCGATGATGGATGCGCCCATGATCGCGCCATAGGCCAGCACACCGCCGCCCATCGTGCCCACAACGCTGTTGAACACGCCGATAAAGCCGGAACTGGTACCCATGATGATAGGCACTGCGCCGCCCACGGGTCCGATGGTGAACAACTGCACCAGCGTAACGATGCCTGCCACGAACATGGCGCTCTGCAGCAGGGTGACCTGCAGGTCTGCAAACTCGCCGCCTGCAATGCCGCAGGCGCTGGTAATGATCAGCAGCGGGGTCAGGTTGCCCACGAACATGGCGCAGACATGCTGCAAGCCCAGCGGGATGGCCTGCCGCAGGGACATTTTGGCTTCAAACTGATAAGCCGCTTCTTCAAGCTTGACTTCCTTCAAAAATTCCACTCTCCTCAAGGTTTTAAAGGTTTATGCGGTTCGGATGCTTTGCAAAAAAGCGAAAATATTATAGCAAAATGCAGATAAGATGTAAAATAAGTATGACTTTTTATATGAAGAAATGCTGCATCCTTTAAGCGAACTTTTCTTCGGCAGACAAGCAAAAAAGCAGGGCTTCCGCATGATTTGTCCAGCCTGATTCGGCTGGCATCATACAGAATCCCCTGCTTTTTTCGTGCTTTTCTCTGTTTTTTGTGCGATACGGAAAAATTTTTGTTTCTGCAGTCAGAGCAGTCCATAATCCCGCAAACAGCGCGTCAGCCCTGCCTGTGTGGTGTCAAATACGATGCCCTGCGCCCGCAGCTTGCTGCAATCCATCGCAAGATTCCGTGCCCAGTCAGCTTCCTGAATATCGACCGTGATCCCCAGTGTCTCAGCAAACTGCCGGGCGGTCAGTACCATGTTTTCAGCGTTTTCACTGCCAAAGTTATAGACCCCGCCGGGCAGGGTCAGGGCAGCTTCCAGCAGTGCTACCGCCTGCCGGACGTAGGTAATGCCCCGGAAATCCCGGACAGAAAAGCGGGCGGATTCCCCCCGCTGTGCGGCACGCAAAAGGTTCAGTGGCAGATTGCCTCGGATGGGCAGCCGGTAGCCCGGCAGGTCGTACATCCATGTGGCGCGCAGCAGTACAGCGCTCGGGCAGAGCGACTGCACCCGCTGCTCCATTTCCAGCTTGCCCTGCCCGTACACATTGGCAGGCTTTAACGGAATTGTTTCCGGCAGCGGGCCGGACTGCTCCACACCGGCATAGACCTGATCCGAGCTGAAAGCCACCAGCTTTGCGCCGATCTCAGCTGCCGCCCGGGCAAGCCAGACCGACAGTTCCACATTGGCGCGGTAAGCCTGCTCCGGGTGGCCGGCGCAGTAGCCGGTATCCGAAATGGCTGCAGTGTGCAGAATGACATCCGGGCGCTGCTGCAAAACAGCCTGCCGCACGGCGTCCTCCCCTGCTGTTGCCAGAAAGCCTTTAGGAAAGGTGCACAGTTCGTAATGCCCCGCCCATTGCTGCATCACGCGGGAACCTACAAAGCCGCCTGCACCGGTTACAAGGATCTTCTTCATTTTGTTCTCCCGCAATAAGGCATCAGATAAAAAATTCCAGCACGAACACCACGGCACAGCAGCCTGCAGCCACCTGAAACAGACTTGCTCCAAACCATGCGGCGGCAATGCCCACCACCAACGCAACAGCACCGGCTGCCGGGCTCTGCGTTGCCTGAATGATGGCAGGGAAAGTCATCACGGCCAGCGTCACATAGGGCACATAGTACAAAAACGACTGGACGAAGCGGTTTTTGATCGGTTTGCGAATCAGTGTCAGCGGCAGGATACGGATAGCATAGGACACCAGCGCCATGACCGCAATATAGATATAATTGTTATGCGTCATTTTCGTTTTCCTCCTGCCTGACCGGGAACAGCACCGCTGCTGCACCGGAGATCGCCACTGTCAAAAGGATGGTGCGGGTGCCTTCGGAGAGTGCCGAGATGCCCGGCAGATAGCTGCACAGAAAACTCAGCGCAAAGCTGATGACGACCAGCACCGCAACGATCCGATCCTTGCGGGCCGGCGGGATGATGATGGCCAGAAACATTCCGTAAAGTGCCACGCTCAGGGCGCTGACTACCCGCAGCGGCAGCAGGTTGCCCGCTATAATGCCCAGCGCCGTACCACAAGCCCAAGCCGGCGCTGCCAGCAGGATAGCGCCATAGGTATAGTACGGATTCAGACTGCCCGGGCGGGCGATTGTAATGCCGAACAGCTCGTCCGTGACGTCATAGCCGATGAGCAGCCGATGCCAGAAAGGTGTTTCCGGCGCAAAGCGCTGTGCCAGCGCGCAGCTCATCAGTAGATACCGTGCATTGGCAATCAGGGTGATGACCGCTACCTCAAAATAGGTGGCGTTTGCCATGATCAGCGCAAATGCGGCATATTCTCCTGCGGAGGCGTTGTTCAGCAGGCTGACAAGAAACCCCTGAAACGGCGTAAAGCCCGCCTTGCGCGCCGCGATGCCCAACGAAAACGATACCGCAAAATAGCCCAGTGCAATGGGCACACCGTCCCGCATTCCGTCACAGAACACCTTGCGGCTGAACTGATCTGCCCTTCCTGTTTGGACGAGCTGCGGCTCCAAAAGCCTCTGCTTCGATTCCATAGTTGATACTTCCCCTTTCCTATTTTGCAAACAACAGATTCTATTATACTCCCCTGTGGGCGGAGAAGGAAGGGGTTTCGGGCTTTTTTTGTGTAAAATGCTACGGTCAAAATGCTTAGAGTTTGCGCTGATATAGGAACCACTTTGAATGTTACGGCTTGTTTGATCGTGCTGGAAGATAAAAACACCCCGGAAGGTTT
>OHKG01000760.1_pt1 | contig 11506 bp, 8 predicted proteins | sample 1568701 | NCBI WGS metagenome assembly OHKG01 (sample SAMEA3879529, study PRJEB24766) | human gut metagenome | biome: human-associated habitat; feature: feces | place: USA | collected 1985/1987 | reverse complement strand
CGCGTCCGCAGACGCGCCCCCAAGCTGCTCTTCCCCCAAGTTTCCGTGAAGAACCCAATAGTTCGCGCAGCAAAATCCGAAAAAAGGATAAAAACAGCCTGTGGACGAATTCCGCAGGCTGTTTTTGATTGCAATCAGAACAAGTCCAGCATGTTATCCAGATAGATTTCCTCCCGCACTTTCAGCCGGCATTCCGGCTTCGTCAGGTAGTACAGCAGAAATTCCAGCACCAGCGCGCTGCCCAACTCGCGCCCCTCAATCTTGAAGTTCTCAAAGCCCATCGGCAGGTACGTCCGCTGAATATCCGCCACCCCGATAAAGCCCGGATTCTCCATCGCCTTGGAGAATCGGTAGCCGCCCGCTGCGTCCGGTGCGTGGCAGCGGTGCTCGTCGCCGCCTTCGCCGAGGTTCTTCCGGCTGACGGCTTCGTAGCACGCGCTGCGGTCGCGGCAGCCGAAATAGCAGCACTCGTTGCAGAGGAACTCCACCTTGTCCTTTTGACCCTGCGGCAGGGCATTCAGCTTCTCCAGCGCGTGATTCAGGCGGAAATCCGGCACGACATAGCGGAATTCCGCTCGTTCCAGTTCCGTCTGCAAGTCGGGAAACGATGTCAGCACCTTCGTCGTTGAGGACACGAAATACAAGTTCGGATACGTTTTCTGCAAATAGCGCAGGAGCAAATCCGAATGGAGAATCACGCCGCCATTCCCGCCGTCGTTCAGCATCTGGCAGAGCGCATTGCAGCGCGCATCACGCAGATGCTCCGCGCGCAGGAGGGAGTTGCTGAACGTCAGGCGCGGCGAAATGCCGTAATCACGCATCAGCGCCAGCACATCCCGCGCGCTTGACTCCCCCGACCCGACGCGCCCGCCGCCCCACAGGCAATCCGCCGGTGCGCCGTAAATCGAGCCGATGTCGCACCAATCATAGAAATATTCCGGATGGTTTCGGTAGAGCGGCAAAAACCGGCAATACAGTTCATAAAACTCGAACAGACCGGGCAGGTGATAGTGGGCGATTGTCATGCCTGCTGCCCTTCTTCCGCCGTCAGCAGCCAGTCTTTGCCCTGCCAATGCACTTGCATCTGCACTTTCTTCCACCCCGCCGGCAGGCGCGGATGCAGCGTCGGCTTGCCGTCCTCGAAGCGCAGACCCAAGAAGCCATAGAGCAGCACCATATACGCGCCGCCCGCTGCCGCCGGGTGCGTGCCGCCAATGTACACCAGCCCCGCCCACTGCTTGCCGCCGCCGACAATATCCGCCTCGGCGGATTTCAGGAACAGCGGATACGCTGCCGCCGGACGCCCGATTGCGCACGCGCACAGGGCGTACATGCACGCGGACAGACTGCTGCCATGCTCGGTTCGCGGCTCATAGTAATCATAATTCGCGGCGATGATGTCCACCGGGTACTGCCCCAGCATGTACAGCAGGGCAATCACGTCCGCCTGCTTAATGACCTGCGTCTGCGCCGCCACGCCATACGCGCCGCCCCAGTATTCGCGCGGGTCAATCAGGCGGCTGCGCACCTCCGGCACGAGCACGTTTTCCAGCTTGAAGTAGCCGTCGAACTGCTCAATCAGCCCGGTTTTCGGGTCAGGCGCTTGATGCTTCAAGTGCTTCGCGGCATCCGCAAAGTGCATCAGTTCCGCTTCGTCCGTCTCCGGCAGGTACTTCCGGCAGACCTCCACCGCGTAATTCAGCGTCATCCGCGCCATTTCGTTGGTGTAGGCGTTGTTTTTCACATGCTCGTGGTACTCGTCCGGGCCCATCACATCCAGCAAATCATAGGTGTCGCTGAGGATGTGCTTGGAAATCAGGCTCATATAGAACCTTGCGCATTCCAGCACGACGCGCGCGCCGCCGCTTTGCAGCAGCGAATCATCCCCCGTGTACTGCGTATATTTCCGCAGTCCGTACACGACGGCAGCGCTGATGTGCACCTGCGTATCGCGGAAGAACGTGCGCATCGGTCGGCCCGTGAACACGTCGGTGACGTTGTAGTCCGTGCAAGCGTCCTTGCCGCCCTCGACGCTCTCCCACGCATAGAACGCGCCCGCATCGCCGTAGGATTTCGCCTTGTCCAGCGCGCCCGGCAGCGTCTGCACGCGGTATTCCAGGCAGTGCCGCGCCACCTCCGGCATACACGCCAGATAGAAATCCAGCATGAACATCTCTGTATCCCAGAAAATCGCGCCCTTATACGTCTGCCCGGACAGCCCGCGCGCCGCCACCGACAGCGCCGCCCGATGCCGCGGCGCGATGCTCATCAGGTGGTACATCGAATAATTGACCGCGAACTCCGCGCGCTCGTCGCCTTCAATCGTCACCCACGCTTTCTGCCAGAGCGCCGCCCACGCCGCCCGCTGTTCTTCGCGCAAAGCATCATACGCCGGGGCATTTTCTGCCGCTTCAATGGCGGATGCTTCCGGTTCGTCGCCGTCGCTGGTGGTGTACACCGCGGCGACCTCATCCAGCTGCCACGGCTGACCTGCCCGAAGCGCGATTTGCGCCGTCCGTGCAGCTGCACCGAAGCGCCGTGCAGACGCGCTGATGGTCATCCGTTTCGCCGGTCAGGGCGACGACGCCGTCCGATTCTGTCAGCGTCAGCGTCTCATAATGCGGGCCGTGGATGTCCCAGACGTTTTCGTCCACGCCGAACGCAATGGTGACGACGCTGTCATGTGTCGCCGTGATGGTCACGCGCTGTGCGAGCAAATGCACCCGCTCCATCGCGCAGAACCGTTCCTGCCGGATGGTGATTTCGCCAGCATCCGCCTTGAACGTGCTTTCGCGGGTGAACACGCCGTCGGCAATATCGAGCGCGAGGCGGTGCGACGTAAGCCGATCGGCATTTTCCGGCAGCGACACGCCTTTCACGGCGACATACAGCGGATTCGGGGCATTCAGCGGCTCTTCCCAGCCCTGCCCCTTTTGGTGGTGGATGCCCGCGAGGTTGACGGCGGTCATCTGCTGTACGCCCGCCTCGCCAATCGTCCCGCGAACGCCCATATACCCATTGCCCGTCAGGAAGCGGTTGCCGTTATCCGCGTCCTGTGCCGGGTCAAACCCCGTTCGCTCAATCACCGTATTCATCCGTGTATTCCTCCTCATGTTCAAAACTTCCCTCCATGCGGTATTCATGGAGGGAAATTCGCGGCTGCACTGCGCTTTTCCTGCTACGGATTGCAGGTTTTGGGGTGCGGAAATTTCGGTTCTGCGCAATTTGCTTCGTGGGAACGACCTCATCCGCCGACTGCGGCCGGCACCTTCCCCCTTGGGGAAAGCGAAGTCGGCTGAAGTCGTCTCCTGCCTAATTGCTTTTTTACCCTACATACTCCAGCAAATCCGACAATTTCCCCAGATGATACGTTGCGCGCGCATCCTCCTTGGCGTCCCCCATGGCGGCGCAGGCAAACCCGCCCGCTTTGGCAGCTTCCACCCCTGCATGGGCGTCCTCCACCACCACGCACTGCTCCGGCTTCAAGCCCAGCATCTCCGCAGCCTTCAAAAACACCTCCGGATTCGGCTTCGAGTGCGTGATGCAGTTTCCATCCGCCACCGCGTCGAAAAACCCATCCAGCCCCATTCGCTCCAGAATGAACGGCGTGTTCTTGCTCGACGAGCCAATCGCCAGCTTCAAGCCGCGTGCGCGCAGGGTATCCAGCGTGCGCTTCACGTCGCCGGACAAATCAGCGGGCGACATTTGGTTCAGCAACTGCCGATAGCGCGTGTTTTTCTCCTCCGCCATCGCGTTTTTCTCTTCCTGCGAGTACGCCTTGTCGCTTTTTTCGAGGATGATGTTCAAGCTGTCCATGCGGCTGACCCCGCGCAAAAGGCCGTTGCGTTCGCGGTCAAAGGGGATGCCGAGCCGATCCGCGAGCGCCTTCCACGCGCGGTAGTGGTACTCGTCGGTCGAGCAGAGAACGCCATCCAAATCGAAGATAATGCCTTGATATTGCATCGTGATTTTCTCCTATCAATAAACGCAAATTTCCGCTGCCTGCGCGCCGTCGGTGCGGGAGGCGGAATTCATTGTGAACACAACCTTGACAAAACTGGCTTCCACACTATCGAAATCAATGCGGATACGATTGCCCGTCGCAGGGTCGAATTGGTACTGCGCGGCGGGTGCAACTTCGGTAAAATTCTCGCCGTCCTGGCTGACGAGAACGGCGATTTCCTGAATGCGCGCCTCCCAGATGGCGGATGGATTCAGGCAGACCGCGATGGTCGAGATGGTATGCGTCTCGCCCAGCACGATGAGCATTTCCGCCGGGAATCCTTTGCTTTCCCAGTAGGTATCGGTTTTGCCGTCGTTGACGTTTCGGCTGACGTACACGTCGGTATGCGCGCCGGAAATGACTTCCTTATTGAGCGCGAAATTCTCCGTTTCGGGGAGGGCGATGTACTGGTCAGCAGGGTCAGGGAAGCACGCCGGGCGCTCCGCCTTGGTCTGATCGGGCGCGGGGACAACGGTCACGATGGTGGGAATTTCTTCTTCCGCCTGCGTCAGAAGGGGCAGGCACGCCAGCGACAGGGCGAGCATGGCGGATACGATAGAACGCATTTTCATGAGCGAAATTTCCTTTCTATAATGATGGTGGGTGTAGTGATGCGGGTGGTCGGTCGCACCCATTTGGCGCGACAATGTGCAAGTGGTCGAAAGAGCAAGTTGGGGGCGCGTCTGAGGACGCGCAAAATTACAACCGCTGCGCTGAAAGCGCTTCGCTGTTCAGCCCAAACCCTACCAGAGGCGCTGCCTCTGGACTCCGCAAGGGGGATCCCCCCTTGACCCCTCCGCGCGATTGAGTTGAGCTCTCTCCCTTACTTCTTCCGCGTGTTTATTGGGGAAACGGTTTACTCCACCACTATCCCCTCACAATAATCATCATACCGCAGCTTCATCTGCTTCAAATTCGTCATCTTCTCCCCCAGAATCGTCACATTCCGCAAGGTCACATTCGTAATCCGATTATCCTCCCCATGCCCTGACAATCTCGACGCCGGCACTTTCCCATCCAGCGTCCGCAGCACCGTCAGGCCATCAATCAGCACATCATCAATCGACCCAAACTCATCCTTGACCGTCGACCACGCCGAATTTTGCAGCGTCATCTCAATCAATTCCTTATTATTGCCGTTATCACCCTGCATGAAGGCGTTTTCGACGACGATGTTGCGGTAGACGATGGCGTGCACATACGCATCGTCGCTGTTATGGATGCTGATAACGGGCTTGTGGAAGTTATACAGCACAGTGATGTTCTCAAACAGCACATCGCTGATTTCGGGGTCAAGCGTCCAGCCCTTGTCGGTTTCGTAGCCGATTTCCATCGACTGGGCGAGGTCCGTCCATACCTGCATGTTGCGGAAGGTGATGCCCTTGGTGGAGCCGGAGTAGTTCTTGATGACGAGGCTGTCATCCCATGTGCGGGCGAAGCTGTTCGTCACGGTGTGGTCGGTGCAGGACTGGAAGGTGAAGCCGTCGCCATTTTGACGGCCGGAAATGACCTTGACGTTGTTGATTTCCACATGCTTGGAGGAGTAAGAATTAACGTTCCAGCAGTTGGAATTGGCGACGATAATGCCGTCGATGGTGACATCCTTTGCGTGATTGAGATCAATCGGGACGCGCGCATACGAGCCGGGCTGATTCCACGCATCGTAGTCGCTGCCGTCGATGATGCCGCGCCCGCAGATGCGGACGTTCTTGGCGTTATTGACGGAGATGATGGAATGCAGCACCGCGCCGCCGGAGATGTAGAGTGTCTGCCCGTCTTCCAGCGCGATGGCGTCCATGACCCACTCGCCGGAGGGGATATAGTAGACATTCGGGTCGTCGGGATCAGGGACGTCGGTTTCCAGCGGATTGGCGAAGATGTGCAGCGCCTTGTTGACGTTATCGTTGAAGACAACTGTGTACTGCCCCGGCTCCGTAATTATGAAGGAAACTTTGCCGTCCTTGACTTCGGGCGTAATCCCCCACGACTGCGGAATGACGGCGGCGCTCTCCACTTTGTCCGGCAGACCGGGCATTTCAACCTCAATGCGCACTTTGCCCTCGAAGTCGAAATAGGTCATAGGCGTGGTCGTCGGCTGGGTGTTGGCGTTCCAGATGTGTTCGTGGTTGACCATCACGTCATAGACGAACAGGGCGTTGCCGTTCGCGGTAACTTTCGCCGTCGCGGAGGTCGTCATCGTCTTCGGGCCTTCGTAGAGGGTCAGCAGCGTCGGATTCTCTTCGGCAGTCGCGGGCATCATCCACGCGGTCAGCAGAAGCATCAGCACAAGCATCAGGATGGGGGTGGTTCTCTTCATCGTTCATGTCCTCCTTGTTCGCCGCGGCGTTTCCAGTGTGTGGAAATTGTCCGCATTTGGTTAAGCGCTAAACCTATACCATGATTATAGCAGGAAATTTGGAAATGTGCAATGTGCCTGAAGATAAAAATTTTCAGAAAAAGCCTCTTTTCCCCTATTGACATGTGGCAAATGGTATGTTATAATCATGTCAACGATAGGTTGAGCGTTAAACCTATCCACCCGTCAACATCATAAAGGAGGTATCCCCATGAAGAAGTTCCTTGCTTTCCTGCTTTCCCTGACGATGGTGTTCGCGATGGCAGCCGTTGCGTTCGCTGAAGGCGAAACCTACCTGTGGGACAACTTTGACGACCGTGACCCGAATGCCAAGCCTGAGCTTGCGCCCAACGGCGTGCACCTCTGGTGGGACAACTGGGCGAATCTGCGCGCAAAGAATGAGGACGGCGCGCTGAAGCTCGACATGCGCCCCAAGGCGTATGACCCGGAAGACTACGACAGCGAAGACGACTACTACGCCCATGCCGCCGACTGGATGGCGAACTGGGGCGAAGCCGTTGACATGTGGGGTTTGGACGGCGTCTCCTACTGCAAATACCTGACTATCCGCATCAAGGGCGCGGAAGGCGGCGAAGAGAACAAGCTCATCATGGACTGGCATCCGGAAGACGCCAAGTTCTACGCGGCGCGCTTCTCTGACCTTGTGCTGGCGGACGGCACGCACCCGGTCATCACCACCGAATGGCAGGATCTCGTCATCGACCTCGAAGCGTCCGGCTTCCCGGGCATGACCAACGCCCTGCACATCCGCGCGTTCGCCAAGTGCGTCATCTACCTGGACGAAATCACCTTCTCTGAAGCCGTTGCGCCCATCGACGCTACCAGCTCCGAAACCATTCAGGCTGGTCTGACCGCGCCGGAAACCGGTAAGCCCGGCGACCTGCCGATTAAGGACTATCTGGCTGAACTGAAATAATTCCAAAACGTTCAAAAAGGGGGGACAGTTTCGGCTGTCTCCCCCTTCTTTTACGGATTTTTTTCCAGAAACCGCTTGCGAACAACTTCAAAGACTGGTATACTTTTTATGATGCGCACGCGGACTTCGTCCGTTTTCGTTTCACGTCTGCGGACATGGTTTTCTGCGCATATTGCCATTTCTAAAACACTGCATAAAATGGAGCATCGCATGGTCACACTCAAAGACATTGCCGCCGAAGCAGGCGTAAGCATTACAACCGTTTCCAACGTGGTGCATAACCGCAAAAGCCGCGTTTCCGAAAAGAAGGTTGCAAAAATCTGGGAGATTATCGAGCGCGAACACTACGTTCCCAGCATGTCCGCGCGCTCGCTGGCGAACGACCAGTCCGCCATCATCGCCATGGTCACTTACATCACGCCGCGCACCACCGGCAGCACCGTCAGCGACCCCTTCATGAGCAGCGTCGCCGCCAGCGTCGAGCAGCGCACCCGCGAAGCCGGCTACTACCTGATGCTGCGCTCCGCCGAAAGCGTCGCCGCGCTGGAAGGGCTGATTCACAGCTGGCGGCTCTCCGGGCTGATTATGACGGGGCTGTTTCAGGATTCGTTCTTCGATGCCGTAGCAAAGCTGGGCATTCCCGTCGTCCTCATCGACAGCTATGTGGACGACCCGAACATCTGCTGCGTCGGCTTGGAGGATGAAAAAGGCGGCTACCTCGCCACGAAGCACCTGCTGGAGAACGGCCACCGCGTGATTGCGTTCGCGTCGCCGCCGATTTCCCCCGCGGGCGTTATTGAACTGCGCCTGCAGGGCTATCGCCGCGCCTTGGCGGAATACGGCGTGCCGTACGACCCGGCGCTTGTCTTTACGCAGGAAATTTCCGTGCAGGAGGGCAAGAAGCTGGGGCATCAGCTCAGCACGCGTCCCGAAATCACGGGGATTTTCGCCTCGGCGGATATTCTGGCGGCGGGCATCATGTCCGGGCTGCATGAGTGCGGGGTAAGTGTGCCGCGCGATAAGTCGATTGTGGGCTTTGATGATCATTATATTTCGCAGCTGGCGATTCCGGGGCTGACGACGATTCATCAGGATTCGGAGAAGAAAGGCACTTTGGCGACGGAGATGATTTTGGCACAGCTGCGGAAGGAAGAGATTGCGCAGAAGAAGGTTATTTTGCCGGTGCACCTTGTGGAAAGGGGCAGCGTGAGGAATATAAAAGAATAAGGAAAAAGAGGATAAAACCGCATCTTTCCTTCTTTGTCGATTCCGTGATGAACCAATTCGGAAATAGCATCATACAAAATCATCGGCACAGCGTCAAATGAAAACTTGGCGCTGTGCCGATGCTGTTTAAAAGGGCACATGCAGGTTCAGAAATGGCAAGTCATCAAGCAAAGCCTTCCTTCGCTCCACCGTTCAGAGGCGCTGCCCTTTATCCCAGCGTGATGCTGACCGCGCCATCCGGGCTGACATTCAGTTTCATACACAGCAAGTATCGCTTGTAAAACGCTTCCTTCTCCTTGTCCGTCATCATAATCCACGAGTTTTGCAGCGCCGTCTCCATCATCTCGCGAACGTTGAATGGTTTCGTGCTTTCTCCCGCCAGCTGCTGATTGATTTGCTCCTGAATTGCATTGATCAGCGTACTGGTTTTGATGTTGTACGACGCCGCCGTGCAGAAGTCGTCAATGAAGCAGAACGGGATTTCATGCCGCGCCAAGGTGTCCATGATGGCCATGCCTGTTTTGCCCTTCTCCAGCATAACAAGGAAGCGGACGCTGTCCAGCTGGCGAATCATCGCCCAGTAGTCGCTGTCCGATGAAACAAGGATGACCGCATCCACGCCGGAGGTATACACTTCGCGGCTTGTCCGCACCGCCAGCGCCATATCGCACTGCGATTTGTTCTGGTTCAGCCGCTCGACCTTAATATGTTCCAGCTCAAGGTTCGCTTTTTCATCCACCGCCGTAGAGAGTGTGCGGTCAACCAGCGTTTTCCATTGTGCCGTTGTATACTCGCTGTCAAACAGAATCACCTTGGATATTTTGCCCAGCTGCTCGGTCGGGAGGCTGCTCAGCGCCGCCGCGAGCTTCACGGCATCCGAATTTTCGCAGTCCACCGCAATCAGGCATTTTTTGCACTGCCCCAGCAGCCTGCCCAGATTGCGCATCGTGCTGTTGCCCGCATCGCGCACCAGCGACAGGTTTTCAAAGCGGTCTTCGTGGCGCTCATAGAGAATCGTTACGAATTTTTCATCATTATAGAGGATATTGCCCTTGCTCTCCGGGCTTGTGGCAACAGCATCCCAGTTAATCCAGCAGTGGAACGGGTAGCGGCGGGTATCGCTTTTATAGTATTCCCCTGCTTTTTTGATACCATCTTTTTTCGTCCCGTTCGGCATCAGGAAAATGGGTTTCACATAGTCCCACTTCACCCATTCCGGGAAAAAGCGCGCCACTTGATTGATTCGGTTGCTGATTTCACAATTGATGCTGATAATGTATTCGTCAATATCCGGCTTTGCTTTGTAAATTCTGACGCCGTCCTGTTCCAGCTGCGCCACCGCTTCTGATGGAATGAGATTCGGTACGCTGCCGATATTGCGGAAGCTCATGCGAAATTCACTCACAATGGCTGGATAATTGCGTTCCATCGCCGTGCGAATGCGGCACAGATTGCGGATAATGCGCGCCTCTTTGTGCGCATCCAGCTCTTCGTAGCTTTTCAGCAGAAATGGTCTCGCATTTTCTTCGCCAAAGTTTTCTTTGTCGATGCCAATAAGGTATGCCATCGGCGACACCAGCGTGTACGTTGAATTCTGGAACTCATTGTAGATGATTTTTTTGTCAAGCGCCGATGGCTTTTGCTGATTTTCCGGATTCTCATCGTCTATTTCAAGTGCTTGAACGAGTTTTGATAAATCAGCGAGATTATTGGAGGTGATTGTTTTACGCGCTTTCGGCTGGGTTTTCGTTTTCTTTGCCATGTGGAAGACTCCTTTTCTGTATTTTTTTGTTCATTTCCATCATACCATTTTGGCGGCGGCATTGCAAGGGCAGCAGCGCACAAATCGTTCTGCTTTTACGCATTGTTTTCCCCCGGAAGTGTTTGACAAAAACTGCTCGATAGTTTTATTTTTCTTGACAGCAGGTTATTATAGTGCTATACTATTATTAACATTTGATACACACAATTGATTATGTCGGGAGGGCTTTCTGTATGGAATACGTCACCCACTTCCGCGAGGACGGCAGCTATCAGCCACTCAACAATGCAGTGGGATGATGTGGTCAAGAAGGCGGCTTCCGCGAAGAAAAAAGGTGCGTTGCATGTAGATATGGTCAATATCTTGTGGATAAAAAGAAAAAACCATCTACATTTTGCAATGCAGATGGTAAAAAGTGTCGAAGTGGCGGGATTCGAACCCGCGGCCTTTTGGTCCCGAAGCGCCTCAGCGTCCCTGACGCGCAGTTGGTGCATTCATGAGTGCCTGTGCACTCGCCACCGCTAACGTGCCTATATTTTATCATGCGTTGTTCTTTGCTGCCAACATTTATTTTTTTATTGCTTGCATTCTTTCGCAGTGCGGCGCTTGCGTTTACTATCGCACGTTCTACCCCGCACGTTCCGCATTCTTTCGCGATGTATCTCAGCGCCCTGCGCTATCTGTCACAACCGTCACAACCGTGATGCACTTTTTTCTTTCTATAATATGCGCTCTCCTTAGAAACTGGCACATTATAATTATTTTCTGTCACATTCAAAGAAAACTGTCACATAGAATAAGCCCACCCCCTAATTTTTCAAGCCCCACGCTGTAAACGCTTGAGCCTCTCCCGGTGTAGCGTTCCCCTTTGAATGCTTTCCCCACCGGGGGGGGATGGTCTGAATTTCCCCCAGTCGCTGGAAGTCAAAACCGTTTTGGTGCGTATCGCTGCGCCTAAAATGCACAAAAATCGTGTGCTTTCTCAAAAACCGCGTTGCCCGCACCCTTATTTGTCGCACTCTTTTCTCCGAAGGCTGGAAAACCAACGAAAAAGGCGGCAGCCGCCGCCCAATCGGGGAAGCTGCTGCCGCCTTGCTGTATGAAGTTACTGAACCCCGTCGTCATCCGTCCACGGTTGCGTGTAGGTCAGCGCCCGCTCGCTGTCGCCGGTGCCGGTGGTCGTCGGGTCGGTGACGATGCCCAGAATCGCCAGCACCGTGA
>OHKG01000753.1_pt1 | contig 11680 bp, 7 predicted proteins | sample 1568701 | NCBI WGS metagenome assembly OHKG01 (sample SAMEA3879529, study PRJEB24766) | human gut metagenome | biome: human-associated habitat; feature: feces | place: USA | collected 1985/1987 | reverse complement strand
AAATGGGGCGCTGCAGCGCAAAAAACTCGGCGCGGTCGTGTTCGCGGACGCGGCAGCGCTCGGCGATCTCAACGCCATCACACACCGGTATGTCCGCGCCGAGGTGCGCGCGCGCCTGCGTGCGTGGGCGCGGCAGGGCGGCACGGTCGCGGCGATCGATGCCATCGCGCTCATCGAGAGCGGGCTGGCGGAGCTGTGCACCGTTACCATCGGCGTGACGGCGCCGCGCGAGCAGCGCATCGAGCGGCTCATCGCGCGCGAGGGCGTGACGCGCGATTATGCCGAGGCGCGCATCGACGCGCAGAAGCCCAATGAATGGTTTGTCCAGAACTGCAGCCATGTGCTGGATAACGGCGGCACGCTCGCCGATTTTCAGCGCCGCTGCCATCAACTGATACAGGAGGTGCTCTCATGAGCGAAGATAAGGAAGTCAAGCAGTGGAAGGAAAAGCTGTTTTACCGTCCGAAGAACGGGTACGATCAGATCGACGCCGAACAGACCGGTGAGATCTTTGCCTATGCCGAGGGGTATAAGCGCTTTCTCGACGCAGCGCGCACCGAGCGCGAGGCCGTCAAGGAGGCGATCCGCATGGCGGAGGACGCGGGCTTTGTGCCGTATACGTTCGGCATGGAGCTGCAGCCGGGCTCTAAGGTGTACGTGAATAACCGCGATAAGGCGCTCATGCTGGCCGTGCTCGGCGAGCAGACGCTCGATCACGGCTGTGTGATCGCGGGCGCGCACGTCGATTCCCCGCGCCTCGATCTCAAGCAGACGCCGATGTACGAGGATTCGGAGCTGGCGTATTTCAAGACGCATTATTATGGCGGCATCAAGAAATATCAGTGGGTTACACTGCCGCTTGCACTTCACGGAGTCATCTGCAAAAAGGATGGCAGCACAGTGACAGTCAATATCGGAGACAAGCCAAATGATCCTGTAGTGGGTGTGAGCGATCTGCTTATTCATCTGTCAGGCGAGCAGATGGGCAAGAAGGCTTCAGAGGTCATAAAGGGCGAGAGCCTTGATGTGCTCATTGGAAGCATACCGGGACCAGAAAAGGACGAGGACGACAAGGATATCAAGGAGAGAGTAAAGGCCAATATCCTCACAATACTTTCACAGGAGTACGGTGTGGACGAGGATGATTTCCTTTCAGCAGAGATAGAGGTGGTACCTGCCGGAGAGGCAAGAGACTACGGACTTGACAGAAGTATGATCATGGGTTACGGCCACGACGACAGAGTGTGCGCATATCCTTCATACAGAGCTATGCTTGAGATAGAGGGCGCACCGGAATATACAAGTGTATGCCTGCTCGTGGACAAAGAGGAAATCGGCTCAGTGGGAGCCAGCGGCATGCAGTCACGCTTTTTCGAAAACTGTGTGGCAGAGGTGATGAACCTGGCAGGAGACTATAGCGAGCTTGCAGTCAGACGTGCACTGAAAAACTCAAAGGTACTCTCATCAGACGTATCAGCAGCCTTTGACCCGAACTATCCATCGGTTATGGAAAAGAAGAACTCGGCATACTTCGGAAAGGGCCTTGTATTCAACAAATATACAGGCGCCAGAGGCAAATCAGGCTCAAACGATGCCAACGCAGAGTATGTTGCAAGGCTTAGAAATATCATGGATACAGCAGATGTTTCATTCCAGACAGCAGAGCTTGGAAAGGTAGACGAGGGAGGCGGCGGAACAATCGCATATATCCTCGCAAACTATGACATGAATGTTATTGACAGCGGTGTGCCGGTGCTCAACATGCATGCGCCATGGGAAATCATCAGCAAGGTCGATTTATATGAGGCATTCAGAGGCTACATTGCATTTTTGAAGGAAGCATAGGCTAAAGGAATATAAGATGAATCAGACATTTGTAAAAAGTGTAACAGAACAATTGCCGCAGCTTGGTCTCCTGCAGGATGAGCCGATGAAAAAACACACGACCTTCCGTATAGGAGGCCCGGCAGATTACTATGCAGAGCCTGATATAAGCCGGATTTCAAAGCTTATAGAGATGGCTAAGGCATGTGATATGCCGGTTACAGTGATAGGAAACGGAAGCAATCTGCTGGTAGGAGATAAGGGCATTAGAGGTCTTGTAATTGGTATTGGAAAAGGCCTGTCCGAAATCGAGGTGACAGAAGCTGTGGCGCAGCAAGGCACAGCGCAGGACTTAACAGCACAAGACAACGGTCATATCATCACAGCGGGCGCCGGGGCTATCCTTGCAGCAGTGGCGGCAAAGGCAGCGGAGGCATCGCTTTCAGGTCTTGAATTTGCATCGGGCATACCCGGAAGTGTTGGAGGCGCGGTAGTCATGAACGCAGGAGCCTACGGCGGAGAGATAAAGGATGTCCTAATCGATGCCACAGTGCTCACAGCAGAGGGCGAGCTAAAGACTGTCACAAGGGATGAGCTTGACTTATCCTACAGGCACAGCATAGTCCCGGAAAAGGGCTATATAGTGCTGTCAGCCAGATTCAGACTCACACCAAAGCCTAAGGATGAGATAAAGTCATATATGGCAGAGCTTCGCGCAAAGAGAGTGGAGAAGCAGCCGCTTGAGTACCCAAGTGCAGGCAGTACCTTTAAGAGACCGGAGGGCTATTTTGCAGGGAAGCTTATCATGGATGCAGGCCTTCGAGGTTACAGCGTGGGAGATGCACAGGTGTCTCAGAAGCACTGCGGCTTTGTAGTCAATAAGGGCGAAGCCACTGCATCGGATGTCCTGACACTCATAAAGGATGTGCAGGAAACAGTTTTAAAGCAGTTTGGAGTAAAGCTCGAACCGGAAGTTAAGATGATTGGAGAATTCTAGTGAAATTTGTAATAGTGACGGGCATGTCAGGTGCCGGAAAAAGCACAGCAATGAAAATGATGGAGGATATGGGATATTTCTGTATAGACAATCTGCCTATACAGCTATTAGATAAGCTCATAGACTTTTCAAACACCTTTCACAGTGATGTGTCCAAGGTGGCAGTCGGCATAGATGTGCGAAACGGCTCAGGAATTGATGCGATTCCACAGACACTCGAGCAGCTAAGGCAGAAAAATTTTCCGTATGAGATACTTTTCCTCGATGCTGAGGATGAGGTGCTTGTAAAGCGATACAAGGAGACGAGGCGTAATCACCCTCTCGCAGGCAGTGAGCGCATCAATAAGGGCATCGTGCTTGAGAGGGAAAAGCTGCAGTATTTAAAGGACAATGCTGACTATATCATAGACACAAGCCAGCTTCTCACAAGGGAGCTTAAAATTGAGCTGGAAAAGATATTTGTGCAGAATGAGGATTACAAGAATCTGTTTATCACGATACTGTCCTTCGGCTTCAAGTATGGCATACCGTCAGACTCTGATATAGTCATGGATGTGAGGTTTCTGCCAAATCCCTACTATGTGGACGGACTACGCGCGAAAACCGGCAATGATAAGGAGATACAGGACTATGTCATGCAGTTTCCAGAGGCAAATGAGTTTATCGACAAGCTTGATGATATGATAAAGTTTCTCATTCCAAACTATATCTCTGAGGGCAAGAACCAGCTTGTTATATCTATAGGCTGCACCGGAGGCAAGCACCGCTCGGTAACGCTTGCAAATGAGCTGTACAAGAGGCTTAGCGGCTGTAATGACTATGGACTTAAGATAGAGCATCGCGACATAGGAAAGGATGCATTGAGAGGTAAATAACATGTCGTTTTCCAGTGATGTAAAGGAAGAGCTGGCAAAGCAGGTATCAAAGAGCAGGCACTGTCAGCTCGCTGAGCTTGCAGGCATCATAGAGCTTTCGGGCCGTATCAATGAAAAAACAAAGGGACTTGAGCTCGACACCGAAAACCTGCTGCTTTTAAATAAATATGCCACACTTATGAAGCGTGCCTTTGGCACAGATACCACAAAGGCGCTGGATGAGCAGGATACCGGAAAAATACTTGCAGCGCTTAAAATCACGGCACAGCCTGTCAACAGACAGACCGCAGACGGACTGCTTCTTATGCAGACATGCTGCAAGAGAGCCTTTATCAGGGGAGCCTTCATGGCAGCAGGCTCGATAAGCGACCCCAACAAAGCGTACCATTTTGAGATAGTGTGTCATACGAAAGAGCAGGCAAGGCAGCTTCAGGAGCTCTTGTGCGGCTTTGATACGGATGCCAAGATAGTAGAGCGCAAGGGGCACTATGTAGTGTACATAAAGGAGGGCGCCCACATCGTGGACAGTCTCAACATCATGGAGGCGTATGTGTCACTCATGAAGCTGGAAAATGTGCGCATATTAAAGGAAATGCGCAACAGTGTAAACCGTAAAGTAAACTGCGAAACCGCAAACATCAGCAAGACTGTGAATGCGGCTGTAAAGCAGATAGAGGATATCAGACTGATACAGAAAATGAGAGGACTCGATGATTTACCGGCGCAGCTTCGGGAGATGGCGCTGCTTCGGCTTGAATATCCGGATGCACCGCTAAAGGAGCTCGGAGGATATCTGGATCCGCCAATGGGCAAATCGGGAGTCAACCACAGGCTTAGAAAATTATCGACGATTGCGGAGGAACTGAGATAGATGAAGAAAAAGCTTTTATTTGTATTTAACCCCAAATCAGGCAAGGGGCTCATAAAGGAGCACCTGGTAAATATCGTGGACATCATGACAAAGGCCGGATACGAAATCACCATTTATCCTACACAGTGTCAGGGAGATGCCATAAAAAAGGTCAGGAAAAATGCTAAGAAGTATGACCTTGTAGTGTGCAGCGGCGGAGACGGTACACTCGACGAGGTAGTGACCGGCATGGAGCAAAGCGATGTAAATGTACCGATAGGATACATCCCTGCGGGCAGCACCAATGACTTTGCAAACTCTCTCGGCATACCAAAAAATATGGAGGAGGCCGCAAGAGTTGCCGTAAACGGTACTCCATTCCCGTGTGATGTGGGAGGCTTCAACGGAGATACCTTCGTATATGTCGCAGCCTTTGGCCTTTTTACAGAGGTATCCTACCAGACCTCGCAGCAGATGAAAAATATACTGGGACATGCAGCATATATTTTAGAGGGTGCAAAGCACCTGATGGATATCACCTCGTACAGGATGAAGGTGAGCCATGACGGTGAGATAATAGAGGATGAGTTTATATATGGAATGGTGACCAACTCCCTTTCGGTAGGAGGCTTCAAGGGCATATCAGGTCCTGACGTACTGCTTGATGACGGTCTTTTTGAGGTGACACTCATCAAGAATCCAAAAAACCCAATCGAGCTCAACAAGATACTTGCGGGACTGGCAAACCGTGAAAATGACAATGAGCTCATCTACTCCTTCAAGACCAGTGAGCTGCATGTGGAGAGTGAGGAGGAGGTACCGTGGACACTCGACGGAGAGTTTGGCGGCAGCCACACGGATCTGACCATCACTAATCTGAACAAACAGATTACCATTATGTGCTGATAAATACAAAATCGGGCATAAAATAGTAATAGTACACAATTTTTTGTCTGATTGTGTTAAAAATTTAACTTTATTTTTATAAGGTTATGTAATATAATAACATTAGCTTTTAATTAACAGGAGGAAAAAATATGTTAGTATCTGCAACAGAAATGCTTAAGAAAGCAAAAGAAGGACATTACGCAGTAGGTCAGTTCAACATCAACAACCTTGAGTGGACAAAATCAGTACTTTTAACAGCAGAGGAGCTTAAGAGCCCTGTAATCCTTGGTGTATCTGAGGGTGCCGGAAAGTACATGACAGGCTTCGGTACAGTAGCAGCAATGGTTAAGGCTATGCATGACGAGCTCGGTATCACAGTACCTGTAGCACTTCACCTTGATCACGGCACATACGAAGGATGCTACAAGTGCATCAAGGCCGGCTTCACATCAATCATGTTCGACGGATCTCATTATCCAATCGATGAGAACGTTGCAAAGACAAAAGAGTTAGTAGCAGTTGCTCATGCAATGGGCATGTCTATCGAGGCTGAAGTTGGTTCAATCGGTGGCGAGGAAGACGGAGTTGTTGGAATGGGCGAGTGCGCAGATCCAGATGAGTGCAAGAGAGTTGCTGATCTTGGTGTAGATATGCTTGCAGCAGGAATCGGAAACATCCACGGAAAATATCCTGCAAACTGGCAGGGACTCAGCTTTGAGACTCTTGACGCTATCCAGCAGAAGACTGGTGTTATGCCATTAGTACTTCACGGTGGTACAGGAATCCCGGCTGACATGATTAAGAAAGCAATCGACCTTGGAGTATCTAAGATCAACGTTAACACAGAGTGCCAGCTTTCATTCGCAGATGCAACACGTAAATACATCGAGGCCGGAAAGGATCTTGAGGGCAAGGGATTTGACCCTCGTAAGCTTCTTGCTCCAGGTGCTGAGGCTATCAAGGCAACAGTTAAGGAGAAGATGGAGCTTTTCGGATCAGTTGGAAAGGCTGAATAATATTATTGCAATTTAGTATTTTTGCACATACTACTTTACAAAATATTTATATCTTGTAGTAAAATTTTATAAAACTTAACTTTTTTAACATAAACACTTGATTTTTGATACTCAAAGGAGTATCTTAATTTCAGAAATAATGTTAAGCGAAATGAACGAGGGCGTTCCACCATAGATGGAGTGCCCTCTTTTTTAATAAACTAAGAAGTCCGGCATAAAACAAGAATATTCGAGTTTATATGTTGTGCAGCTGTTTAAACATTATTTGAAAATAACAATTCACTCAAGGGGATTGATGAACAGAAAGGATGTAAGATATGAGCGAACAGGAATATTTCAACGTAGCAGACATCTTTGGAGAGAACGTATTTAACGATGCAGTTATGCAGGAGCGTCTTCCAAAGAAGGTTTACAAGAAGCTCCATGAGGTTATGGACGAAGGAAAGGAGCTTGATCTCGAGACTGCTGATGTTATCGCACACGAGATGAAGGAATGGGCCATTGAGAAGGGTGCAACACACTATACACATTGGTTCCAGCCACTTACAGGCGTTACTGCTGAGAAGCATGATTCATTTATCACTTCTCCAATGCCAAACGGAAAAGTACTTATGAGCTTTTCAGGAAAAGAGTTAATAAAGGGTGAGCCGGATGCTTCATCTTTCCCATCAGGTGGTCTTCGTGCTACATTTGAGGCAAGAGGATATACAGCCTGGGATTGTACATCACCTGCATTTGTCAGACAGGATGCAGCAGGCGCAACACTTTGCATTCCAACAGCCTTCTGTTCATACACAGGCGAGGCTCTTGATCAGAAGACACCTCTTCTTAGATCAATGGAAGCAATCAATGATCAGGCACTGAGACTTCTTAGATTATTCGGAAATACAACATCAAAGAAGGTTACACCTTCTGTCGGACCTGAGCAGGAGTACTTCATCGTAGATCGTGAGAAGTATTTACAGAGAAAGGATCTCATCTTCACAGGACGTACACTTTTCGGAGCTATGCCTCCAAAGGGACAGGAGATGGATGATCATTATTTCGGAGCTATCCGCGAGAGAATCGCAGCTTACATGAGAGATGTAAACAAGGAGCTCTGGAAGCTTGGTGTTTCAGCCAAGACACAGCACAACGAGGTAGCACCTGCACAGCACGAGCTTGCACCTATCTATGCTGAGTGCAACGTAGCTGTTGACCACAACCAGCTCATCATGGAGACACTCAAGAAGGTGGCAGGCCGTCACGGACTCCAGTGCTTACTTCATGAGAAGCCATTCGCAGGAGTTAACGGTTCAGGAAAGCATGACAACTGGTCAATCACAACAGATGATGGTATCAACATGCTTGAGCCTGGCAAGACACCACATGACAATGTACAGTTCTTACTTGTACTCACATGTATGTTAAAGGCAATCGACGAGCATGCAGCACTTCTTCGTGCGGCAGCAGCAGATGTAGGAAACGATCACAGACTTGGAGCTAACGAGGCACCACCTGCAATCCTTTCTATCTACCTTGGAGACCAGCTTGGAGACGTATTGAACCAGCTTATCTCAACAGGTACAGCTACACACAGCTTAAAGGGTGAGAAGCTTGAGACAGGTGTTAAGACAATTCCTGATTTCATGAAGGATGCTACAGACCGTAACCGTACATCACCATTCGCATTCACAGGAAACAAGTTCGAGTTCCGTATGGTTGGTTCACAGGATTCTGTTGCACAGGCCAACATCGTGCTTAACACAATCGTTGCTGAGGCATTCTCAGACGCTTGTGATATACTTGAGAAGGCAGACAACTTTGACCTCGCTGTACATGATCTCATCAAGGATTACGCAGTAGAGCACCAGAGAATCGTATTCAACGGAAACGGATACTCAGATGAGTGGGTAGCTGAGGCAGAGAGACGTGGACTTCCAAACATCAAGTCTATGGTAGATGCAATTCCTGCATACGTTGCTCCTGAGTCAGTTGCAGCATTCGAGAAGTTCGGTGTATTTACAAAGACAGAGCTTGAGAGCCGTGCCGAGATCGAGTATGAGACATATGCAAAGACTATTAATATAGAAGCAAAGGCTATGATTGATATTGCCGGAAAGCAGATTATTCCTGCAGTTATCAAGTATATTACATCACTTGCACAGTCAGTTAACTCAGTTAAGAGTGCAGTTGCTGATGCAGATGTATCTGTTCAGTCAGAGCTTCTTACAGAGAGCTCAGCTCTTCTCTCAGATGCACAGGTTGCACTTGCAAAGCTTAAGGATGAGACAGCAAAGGCCGGTGCTATGGAAGAGGGCAGAGAGCAGGCTGTTTACTACAGAGATGTTGTAAAGACTGCTATGGATGCTCTTCGTACTCCGGTTGATGAGCTTGAGATGATTGTCGACAAAGAGATGTGGCCAATGCCATCATATGGCGATTTAATCTTCGAGGTTTAATCCTTGTAGTTTCAGGACCAAAGCTTACGGGAAGCTGTTTAGAGCGGCATATATGATTTAATTTAACATAATAATAAAATGGAGACATTTTGCTGAACCACGAAGCTGTGGAAATTGGTGAAGTGTCTCTGTTTTTTTATAAATTTTACTTTCAATAAAATGAAAAAATGAAAGAGAGGACATTACTATGACAGAAGAGATTAGTGGAGTAATTTTCGGAGTCTGGTTCCTTATTGGAGCAGCATTGGTTTTCTGGATGCAGGCAGGTTTTGCTATGGTGGAAGCAGGTTTTACCAGAGCAAAGAATACCGGTAACATCCTTATGAAAAACCTCATGGATTTCTGTATTGGTACAGTTGTATTCATACTGATTGGTTTTTCACTTTTATTAGGTGAAGATGTTCTTGGTTTCATCGGTAAACCGGGATTTGACATCTTTACATCTTACAAAGATTTTGACTGGTCAAACTTTGTATTCAACCTGGTTTTCTGTGCGACAACAGCAACTATCGTATCAGGAGCTATGGCTGAGAGAACAAAATTTATTTCCTACTGTGTTTATTCAGGAGTTATTTCAGCACTTATTTATCCAATCGAGGCTCACTGGATCTGGGGCGGTGGCTGGCTTTCACAGATTGGCTTCCATGATTTCGCAGGTTCATGTGCCATCCACATGGTTGGTGGTATCAGTGCTCTTGTAGGAGCTACAATTCTTGGACCTCGTATCGGAAAGTTTACAAAGGATAAAAACGGAAAGATTACAAAAGTAAACGCTATTCCGGGTCATAACATCACAATCGGTGCACTCGGTGTATTCATTCTCTGGCTTGGCTGGTATGGATTCAACGGTGCAGCAGCAAAATCAGTAGAGCAGCTTGGTTCTATTTTTGTAACAACAACAATCGCACCTGCACTTGCAACAGTAGTATGTATGATTTTCACATGGCTCAAATATGGCAAGCCTGATGTATCAATGTGTCTCAACGCTTCACTTGCAGGTCTTGTAGCTATCACAGCAGGCTGTGATGTAACAGATGCACTTGGTGCTATCATTATCGGTTCCGTAGCAGGACTTCTCGTCTGCTTCGGTGTATGGTTCCTTGACAATGTACTTCGTGTTGATGACCCTGTAGGTGCTGTCGCAGTACATATGATGAATGGTATCTGGGGAACAATCGCTGTTGGACTTTTTGCCACAAACAGTGCTCCGGGATATTCAATCGCTGATTCAAAGGGCAACGAGCTCGTAGGACTTTTCTACGGCGGTGGATTTAAGCTTTTAGGACTCCAGCTCACAGGCTTTGTGTCTGTTGCAGCATGGACAGTAGTAACTATTACAATCGTATTCCTTGTTATCAAGGCTACACTGGGACTTAGAGTTTCAGAGGAAGAGGAAATCGTAGGACTTGACCCAACAGAGCATGGTCTTCCATCAGCATATGCAGGATTTGCTATCATGGATGTATCAGGTGATGTTATGGATGTCAATGAAAATACAGACCTTGGTTCTTCAGAGTATGCAACAGCTTCTAAGGCAAAGAAGGATGCAGCAGTGCCTGTTGTAAATGCAACAACACCGGCTTCAGCAAGCGGTATCCACAAGGTTGTTATTATTTCAAAGCTTACAAAGTACGACAAGCTTCGTAAGGCTATGAATGACTTAGGTGTAACAGGAATGACAGTGACACAGGTTATGGGCTGCGGTATCCAGAAGGGTGCCGGCGAGAAATACCGTGGAGCTGAGCTTGATGCGACATTACTTCCAAAGGTTAAGGTTGAGGTAATCGTTGGCAAGATTCCGGTAGAAAAGGTTATTGAGACTGCTAAGAAGACTCTCTACACCGGACATATCGGAGATGGTAAGATCTTCGTTTACGACGTGGCACAGGTTGTCAAGGTTCGTACAGGCGAGGAAGGAATTGAGGCATTACAGGATGTAGAGTAATGCAAATTATTATCTAATCCCCTTAGCATATATACATCAACAAAAACCCCCGAGGATATGATCCTTGGGGGTTTTGCTTTAGATAATTAAGTTATGAATTGTAATGGTTAACGATGAGTGTTACCGGTCACTGTTACCGGATGAACCGGAGCTGCCAGTATCAGTACCACCTGAACCGGAACCACCAGAACTAGCACCTGAGCCAGCAGCGGTACCAGTTCCGGCTTCACCTGTCCCGGTTTCCGAAGGAACGCTCTCTCCAGCCCGGCCTGTGCCACCGTCAGATCCTGCTGGAACGCATAGCCTTCCTCAAATGCAGTGCCGGTCTCCCCGGCCGCATATGGCACAACCTCAAACTCCAGACAGAATGTTCCAAGCTGCTGTGCCTTCGGTGTCGGGAAATATCCCCAATCGCCCATCTCCGCAACACAGCGAAGCAGCGTCACCGCAATTGCATTCTCCTGCTCTTCCAGAATCTCATACTCATACAAACCGCGGTTGGCAACCAGAAGGCCGCCCTTTTCGTCCTCCATCGCCGCAAAACACTGCTGTCTCTCACAACCGCAAGGATTCGTCCAGGTATCATTATGACGGTTATTTCTCCGCACAACCTCAAACGCAGAATCCGCCATATGCATCGATGTATGCAGTCCCGTCGGAAAAATCACACGAACCCGGTGATCCTTCGCCTGATTGCAGATGGTGGTAGCCACACGCAGCCCTTTCGCCGATTTTTCCAGCGTAAGCACCGTCTTCACATCCATTTCAACCAGCTCAAAAGAGCGGTTTGCCACCCGCGTATATGGATCAATACACATCTCGCGCTGCCGCTGCAGCTCTTCAC
>OHKG01000747.1_pt1 | contig 11776 bp, 12 predicted proteins | sample 1568701 | NCBI WGS metagenome assembly OHKG01 (sample SAMEA3879529, study PRJEB24766) | human gut metagenome | biome: human-associated habitat; feature: feces | place: USA | collected 1985/1987 | reverse complement strand
GAAGGTGGAGGTGTCAAAGACGTGCAGGGTGCCGTCCTCGAGCTGCTTGGTGACTTCCGCGATCTTCTCGGCAGTGCCCTTGGCAGCGGCCTTCTCGTTGACATCGGTCAGCACGACGGAGCCGGTCTTGAGGGTGCCGGTCCAGTCGGAGTCGAGCGCGGTGCCGTCCTGGACGGCCTTGATGACCATCTCATAGTACGGGGTCCAGTCGATGCGGGAGGAAACGATGAAGGTGTTCGGGCAGGCGGACTGGGTGCTGCCGTTGTAGGACACGTTCGGGACGCCGGCCTGCTCGCAGGCGGTCGGAGCGCCCATGGAGTCGGCGTGCTGGCTGATGAGCTTGCAGCCGCCGGCGATGAGCTTGTTGGCAGCTTCCTTCTCGAGGGCCTCATCGTACCAGGAGCCGGTGAAGGTGACGTCCATGGTCACGCTCGGGCACACGGATTTGGCGCCCAGATAGAAAGAGGTGTAGCCGGAGATGACTTCCGCATAGGTGAAGGCGCCGACGTAGCCCATCTTGGCCTGATCGGCGGTGAATTCACCGGCCTCGATCATTTCGTTGAGCTTCATACCGGCAGCGACGCCGGCGAGGTAGCGGCCTTCATAGATGGAGGCGAACGCATTGTGGTAGTTGCTGAGCTTCTCGGTGTGCGCCTTGGTGCCGGTGGCGTGGCAGAACTGCACGTCCTTGAACTCCTTGGCGGCCTGGATCATGAAGTCCTCGTGGCCGAAGCTGTCGGCGAAGACGACGTTGCAGCCGGCGTCCACGAGCTCGGCAGCGGCATTGTAGCACTCCTGACCCTCGGGAATATTGGTCTTGATGATGTACTGATCCTCGCTCAGGCCGGCGTTCTTGCAGGCGGCCTTGGCGGCGTCGATGAAGTTCTTGTCGTACGTGGAGTTCTCATCGTGCAGGCAGATGAAGCCGACCTTCACGGCCGCCTTGTCCTGCTTGTCATTCTGGGGCTTGTCGCCGCAGGCGCACAGTGCGAACACCATGACGAGCGCGAGCAGCATCGCTACGAACTTTTTCATTCTCAGCTCTCCCTTAAATATTGTTTGTATTTATCTGCATTGCTTGCGCAAAGAAGATACCCCTCAGCCGCCAAAAAAGCGCATTGGCAGGCGCAGCCGGTCACGGCGCTCCTGCCAATGCGAAACCGGGAAGCGGCACGCGGCCGTCTCCCACGGAACATTTCCCATCGATAGTCCGGCAATTCACGGTGCCGGGTAGAAACGCCAAGCCATAACCATTGGTCTATATCGACTGCTCTATATATCTGTACCCGAAAAACGGGAACATTAATAAGTTACCATTCCCGAACCGCGTTGTCAACCGTCGAAACGGGTGAATTTCACACTTTTGAAACATTTACCCCGTCGATTTGCACAATCCGGTCAGCAGAACACGATGCCGGTCTCCGGGTCCATGCTCTGCACGCGGGCGAGCGACTCCACGCGGTAGCCGCGCGCGCGGATCCGCGATGCCCGCGCCGACCACTGTCGCCCCCGCGCTCTCGATGAGCGTGATGAGCCCGTCGAGCGCCGCGCCGTTGGCGAGAAAATCGTCGATGACGAGCACGCGGTCGTGTGCCGAGAGATACTCGCGCGAGATGCGGATGGTGTTGTCGTTGCCGTGCGTGAACGAGTGCACGACCGTCGTATACGCATCGTCGGAGACGTTGCGGCTCTTGGTTTTCTTGGCGAACACGACCGGGCACTCGAACACGAGCCCGGCCACGGCCGCAATGCCGATGCCGCTGGCCTCGATCGTGACGAGCTTGTTCACGCCGCAGCCGTCAAACAGCCGCTTCCACTCCTCCGCCATCGCCAGAAACAGCTTTGGGTCCATCTGATGGTTCAAAAACCGGTCGACCTTCAGGATCTCGCTGGATTTGACCTCGCCGTCGGCGAGGATGCGCTGCTCGAGAAGCTGCATAACGCTCCATCCTCCCACAATCACTAAGATGCCTTTTATCGTAGCACCCGCGCGGGATGCGCGCAACCGTTTTTCGCAAAAAATCCGGCAAATCGCCGAATGGACGGTTTTTGTCCGAACGGCGGTTGACTTTCCCGTCGATGTGCGGTATCATCTGTTCCTACAAGTAGGAAAAGTATGAATTCCCGCGATAGGAGGCGAGGCTATGCCCGGAGGGAAACACGTGCTCGGTCAGAGCCGTGAGCGCCACATCTTCGGCACGGTCAAGGTCGGTGAAAAGGGCCAGATCGTGATCCCGAAGGAGGCGCGCACGGTCTTCGGCATTCAACCGGGAGACACGCTGCTTGTGCTCGGCGACGAGACGCGCGGCATCGTGGTCACGCGGCCGGAGGTCATGCGCGACGTGGCCGCAAAAATCTTTGACGAATCCGACGTATCATAATAAGGAGAGGAACGATGAATACAGAGTCCATGTACACCGCGCTCGGCATCACGCCGGCGGTGCACCGCTTCGGTGAGGAGATCCTCGCCGGTCTGCGCGCGCGCTTTGACGAGCAGAACAACATCGACTGGTCCAAGCAGCTGGAAGAGGCTGGCTGTACCATCCTCTATGGCTTTGATGATTACAAGGTGCACTCCAAGCTGACCCTCATCACCAAGAAGGGCCCGCAGGGCTACAGCTACATCACCCAGATCGGCACCGGTAACTACAACGAAAAGACCAGCGAGCTCTATACCGATTATTCGTTCATCACGGCAGATCTGGGCATCGGTGAGGAAGCCTCCAACGTGTTCCAGAACCTTGCCGTGCAGAAGCTGACGGAGACCACCGAGAAGATGCTGGTGGCTCCTCTGCGCTTCAAGAGCGTGCTGCTGGACGAGATGGACCGGGTCATCAATGCAGCCAAGCTGGGCCGCCCGGCATCCATGATCCTGAAAAACAACTCCATCTCGGATCGGGATATCATCCTGAAGCTCGAAGAAGCCAGCTGTGCGGGGGTCCGCATCGATATGATCGTGCGCGGCATCTGCTGTGTCCGCGCCGAGGTGCCGGGCAAGACCGAGAACCTGCATATCCGCAGTCTGGTGGGCCGCTACCTTGAGCATGGCCGCATCTACAGCTTCTACGATGGCGTGACCACCCGCATCTATATCGCCTCCGGCGATTTCCTCACCCGCAACACGGAATGCCGCGTGGAGGTGGGTGTTCGGGTGGAGGACCCTGTCCTCATCCAGAAGCTGAGCGATATCCTGCAGCTGCAGCTGCGGGATAACGTCAATGCCCGGGAGATGCGGGCAGACGGCAGCTATCAGAAGGTGAAAGCGGCCTCCGGTGAGCCCCTTGTCAACGGCCAGATGGACATGTACGATCTGCTCCGGGATGACTGGCTCGCCCGGGAGGCTGCTTCTGCGGCAGAACCGGAGCAGCCCGAGCCAAAGGCACCGGAACGGCCGTCTGAGCCCGAAACGAGACCGGAGCCGGTTCAGGTGGCGGAGCAGCCCCCAGAACCAGCAAAACAGCCTGCCACGGTGAAAGCAGCACCTGCTCCGGCTGTGCAGAGCACACCCATTCCGCACGCTGTTGATCGCACGGAACGGCACGGCCAACCCAGCCTCTTCCAGCGGCTCCATGACTGGCTCCGCCGGTAAATGCGGAAAGAGCACCCTCTGGGAAATCTCCCAGGGGGTGTTTTGGTTCTCAGTGATCTTCCTTCTGCATACACTTTCCAGAACGGAGGGCGAAAAGATGCAGGCAAAACATGGACGAGCAGGGAAACACAAGCGATATCAACGGGCGGCGGTGCTGGCTCTGACGGTGCTGCTGATCATTCTGCTGGCGGGCAGGGTGCTCCCGGTCTGTGCGGGCAAAAATGTCCCGGCGGGAGCCAGCCTGAAACAGGCAAAGCCGGGGCAGATCCTCTGCTTCCCGCTGGAAACGGCGGCGTGGCGTGTCTCTGACCCTTATGGCTGGCGGAAGGATCCCTTTACCGGGGAAAAAGCCTTCCACCGGGGCGTGGATCTTGCCTGCGAGGAGGGCACACCGGTCCTTGCGGCACTGGACGGCGTGGTGACCGCCGCCCGGCGTGGAACCGCTTACGGCAACTATGTCCGGCTGACCCATGGGGACGGGCAGGAAACGCTCTATGCCCACATGCAGTATCTCTATGTCCGGGCCGGGGAGGTGGTTGCAGCGGGCCAGCGGCTGGGCACTGCCGGACAGACGGGCCGTGCCACCGGGGCACACCTGCACTTTGAATTTCTGACAGGCGGCATCCGGTATGATCCTTCTGCCGCGCTGAGCCTGCCATGATGCGGCATCGGCTCCGGTACGGGCCGCTTGTGTTCCGGGACCCGTTGCTGCTCTGCGGGGCGCTGTACGTTCTGCTCTATTTCGATGCAAGCGGGTTTCTGCGGCTGGGGCTGCTGGCGGCATTCCTGCATGAGTGGGGGCACATCGGGGTATATCTTGCCCTGTTTGGGCAGTTTCCGGTCATTGAAGTCACCTTTACCGGCTTTTGTATGCGCACCCGGGGCAGGGAAATGACCCTGTGGCAGACCGCTCTCCTTGCCGCGGCAGGCCCTGCGGTGAATTTGGTGCTGGCCGGGCTCTGGATGCTTTGGCTGGAACAGCGGGCCACCATCCGGGCCAGTGCCTTTCTGGCGGCCAACCTCCTGACCGGGGCCTTCAACCTCCTGCCCATCCCGCCGCTGGATGGCTACCATCTCGTCAACGATTTGCTGTTCAAGGGCAAACTGCAGCTCAAGCGGCAGGCGTTCGTTATTGCGCAGATTGTGCTGATTTTCATCTTCATGTCCGGCGCGCTGGATCAGTTCTTGAGCAAGGCAATTTTTGCCGTCTATGAGTTCTTCCTCAAGGGATTCTTGGCGGTTTTCGGGCTGTCGTGAGGGCATAAAACATGGCAATGACGTTTCAGCTCAAGGATTTTGACGGACCGCTGGATTTGCTGCTGTTCCTGATTAACAAGGAAAAAATCGACATCAAGGATATTTTCGTCAGCCAGATTACCGACCAGTATATTGATTCGGTACGCAATGCGCCTGACCTTGATATGGACGACGCGACGGATTTTCTGGTCATGGCGGCTACGCTGCTGGAAATCAAATCCCGCGCGATGCTGCCGCGTCCGCCGCGCATCGAGGAGGGCGAGGAGGATCCGGAGGAAGCGCTGATCCGCCGTTTGGAGGAATACAAGCGCTTCCGCGAGACCGCGTCCGCCATGAAGCAGTTCGAGCGGGCGGCGGCGAACCTGTTCACGAAGCTGCCGGAGGAATACCCGCTGCCGCCGCAGGAAACGGAGCTTGTCGGCTTGACGCTGCAGGGGCTGACGGAAGCGTTCCTGCGCATCTGGGCGCGCAAGCCCGCTACGGATGATTCCCCGGAGACGAACCACTACGCGCCGCGCGATATTCACCGCGACGAGCATAATGTGCAGGAGTGCATGTTGACGCTGCTTAAGGGCGTGTCCAGCCGCGGTTGTCTGCGCTTTGAAGAAACGTTCAGCGCTGCGCCGTCGAAGGAAGAAGTCGTGACGCTGTTTCTGGCGCTGCTGGAGCTGCTCAAGCTGGGCGAAATCCACGCCGAGCAGGAGGGGACTTGGGGCGAAATCGTTCTCTATCCCGGCCGCGGCAAGGATGTTGACGAATACGGCGAAAGCGCAACGGAGGAAACGGAATGAACGAGACACAGAACGAGGAGCAATTGCGCTTTCCCGACGATATCATGGAGGAGGGCGGCAATCTTGCCGGGCGCATCGAGGCGATTCTCTTCGTCGCGGGCGAAGCGGTGCGCGTAGAGGACTTGTCCAAGGCGCTGGATGTGCCGATTCGCGAGGTAGAGGATGCGCTGATTCACCTGCGCGACGAGTACGACTTCAACCAGCGCGGCTTTTCGCTCAAACGCTACGGGCATCAGGTGCAGCTGGCGACGCGCGCATTGTATTCGCAGGATGTGGTGCGGCTTCTCCAGCCCGTGCAGAAGCAGTCGCTTTCGCAGGCGGCCATGGAGACGCTCGCGGTCGTGGCGTACCGTCAGCCGGTCACGCGCGCCGAGGTGGAGCAGATTCGCGGCGTGAAGTGCGACTACTCGCTGCAATCGCTGATGAATAAGGAGCTGATTGCCGAGGTCGGGCGCAAGGAAGCACTGGGTCGCCCGATTCTCTACGGCACGACGGACAATTTTCTGGCGCATTTCGGCATTTCGTCGCTCAAAGAGCTGCCGCCGATGCCGGAAAAACCCAAGGACAATTCGGACGACGCGGAAATGACCGACGACGTGCCGGAATTGATTCCATAAGCAGGAGGAAATGATGATGGAAAAGACGATGCAGATTAACGGCATGATGTGCAATCATTGCAAGATGACGGTGGAGAAGGCGCTCAAGGCCGTGCCGGGCGTAGAAAACGCGGAGGTTGACCTCGCGGCGAAGTGTGCGAAAATCACGCTGAACGCGGATGTTGCGGACGATGTGCTGATGGACGCGGTTGCGAAGAAGGGTTTCACGCCGGTGAAAATGGGGTAAGTCAAGTGCCATCCGTGCTGGATGGCATTTTTCGTATCAAGATTTCTTTCGCGCCGCACACTTTCCCGCGCGCCTCATAGTCTGCTGGTGAAGGCTCCACCAAGGCGACCGGAGCCGGAAAAGACAAGGAGGCGCGATCCATGTCATTCTATTCTTACAAGAACGCGAACCCCAACTGCTGCCCCGGTACGATTTCCGGCAGTGCGCTGGACGGCTTGCAGGAGAAGGTCTGCGTGCAGGTCAAGCGCGTGTACGACAGCGCGATGACGCAGGAGCAGCTTACCAAGCAGACCGTTACCATCACCAGCTACGCGCAGGTCAACAACACCTGCACCTGCAACGCCTGCGGCTGCCAGGAGACGCAGGAGACCATCCCGCCGACGTCCGCACCCGTGCCGCCGATTACCTTCGAGAGCTGCCGCAGCACCACGACCGAGGGCAACATCCGCAACCTGACCGTTGATCGCCTGTGCGACCGCCCCTGCTTCGCCCGTGTGCGCGCAACGATCGACATCCCGATTGACATCCTGTTCGTGGATAGCCGCTGCGTGGAGTACATCGGCAAGGCGACCATCAGCGTCAACCGCGATGTGCTGCTGAGCATTCCCGACGAGTCCATTGTGCCGTACACGCTGGAAAGCATGGTCAGCGCGATTTGCGTCAGCGGGACGTATCTGGGCAACAACCAGTTCAAGATGACCATCTGCGTCACGACGATTTTGAAGGTGCTCGCGGAAGCCGAAATCTTGATTCCCAGCTACGGCTACTGTCCGATTCCGCCCGCTGAGGAGTTCGCGGAAAGCGTCTGCGACGAGTTCTTTGCCCTGCCGCTCTTCCCGCCGCAGTCCGTCTGCAACAGTGGCACGGTCGCGACGGGCAACGTCAGCAGCACGGTGCGTTCCAACTGCAATTGCGGACGCGGATGCTCCGGCTCGTGCAGCGGCAGCTGCAACTGCGCTAACAGCAACAGCTAATACGATTTCCAAATTCAACTGCGCCATATGAAAATCGCCTAACGAAAAAGCCGCATCCGGGTCAAACCGGGTGCGGTCTTCATTATGATACTTTTGCTTCTGCGTAGCCGCTTTTATCCTTCTTCGAACGAAGCCGGTAGCGGTGCTTTTTCTCTGGCGGCAGATTGACTTCGCCGCCATGCCGTACCTTGTCCTGCGTCAGCGGCAAATCAACATAGAATGTCGTGCCCGCGCCGACTTTGCTGCGAACGCGGAGCTGCCCGCTGTGTCCCATGACAATGATGCGCGCAATGGACAGCCCAAGCCCGTGACCGCTGCTTTCGGTTTTGCGGGCACTGTCACAGCGGTAGAAGCGCTCGAATATTCTCGAAAGCTCTTCCTTGGGGATACCCGGCCCGTGGTCGCTCATGGACAGCGTGCAGCCGTTCTCGGTTTTTTGTACGCCGAGGGTAATGGTGCTGCCCTTGGGGGAGTACTTCACCGCGTTGTCGCACAGGATGCGCATGACCTGCTTCAGCATTCCGCGGTCGGCCTCAATCTGCACATGGTCAGCGGGGTCAAGCGCGAACGTGTCCTCCGGTGTGACCATTGCGGCTTCGCGCTGCACCTCTGCGGCAACGTCGTATGCGTCAAACCGCACCATCTCCATCATCAGCGTTTTCTTGTCGTGGCGCGCGAGGAACAGCAGACTTTCGACAAGCTCCTTCATGCTTTCCGTCTCCTGCGCGATGGCGTTGATGCCCTCGTTCAGCACATCCGGGTCGCTCTTGCCCCAGCGGGACAACATGCTGGCATATCCCTGAATGACGGCAATTGGTGTCCGAAGCTCATGCGAAGCGTCGGAAACGAACTGCTTCTGGCTGTTGTAGGATGTTTCGATGCGGTCGAGCATGGAGTTGATGACCGTCGCGAGGTCTTTCAACTCATTTTTTGTCCCGGCGATGTTGATGCGGTTGGAGAGGTTGTTCGCGGAGAGCGTCGCTGCCATGTCGGTGATATCGCGAATCGGCGCGAGGACGCTCTTTTGCAGCCGCTTCCGATGCAAGACGAAGTAGAACATGCGGAACAGGTCGGTGATGACCAGCGCCGCGGCAGCTCCGCAGTACAGCGCAAGCGGGCGAGAGAGGCTGAGCGAAATCAGCAGCGACTGCCCCGAAATGTGCTGCGCCTGCACGATGTAGCGCCCTTCAGTGAAAATCGCCTCCGGGTCAAGCAGGCGGTAGGCGCTTTGCCCCACGATGATGCCGTCCGTGCGCGCTTCGGGCAGCAGCGTCACTTCCGCGTCATCCAGCACGGAGAGGGCAATGGTGCCGTCGGCGGACAGCGGCGCGCATTGCAGCCGCGAAATGTCGCGTTCAGCGAGGTACAGCGTGCCGCCCGCGAACGCCAGCGTCAGGATGAGCAGCGCGGGGAGAAACGTCCGCACCAGCTGGAAGGAAAAGTGGGCGGCGATGCGGAAGGAGAGGGACAAACGAATGCGGGAAAGGGTGGAAGGCAGCCCGTGCGGCTTGGGCGCGGCAGGGGAAACATCTTTCTTGCGGCGGATGCGCCGTGCCTTCGGACGGTCAGTCATCGACGCGGAACATGTAGCCGACGGCACGGATGGTGTGCAGCGTCTTGACGCCGAACGGCTCGTCAATTTTGTGGCGCAGATAGCGGATGTACACGTCCACCACGTTCGTGTCGCCCGCGTAATCGTAGCCCCACACGTCAGTCAGCAGCGCGTCCCGCGTCACGGCTTCTCCCTTGTGGGACATGAGGTATTTCAGCAGATCAAATTCCTTTTTTGTCAAGTTAATGGGCTGATTGTTCATCGTCACTGTGTAACTGGAGGGCTCTAACACCAGACCGCCCGCCTGCAGCACGTTGGACGCGGGCGCAGGCGTTTCAGCGGCGGAACTCCGGCGCTTCTTCAGCCCCACGCGGATGCGCGCCAGCAGTTCCTCGATGGCGAACGGCTTCGTCATGTAGTCGTCCGCACCCATATCCAGTCCCATTACCTTGTCGGATACGTCGTCTTTCGCGGTCAGCATAATAATCGGCACGTCGCTGTCGTGGCGCAGGCGGCGGCAGACCTCGATGCCGGACAATTCCGGCAGCATCAGGTCAAGAATCAGCAGATCCGGCTGCCAGCTTTGCGCCTGTTCCAGCCCGCTGCGCCCGTCGCCTGCCGTCTGCACTTCGTATCCCTCGTGCGTCAGTTCGAGTTCCAGAAAGCGAGCGATCTTCTTTTCATCCTCCACAATCAAAATGCGGCTCATGGTTATCCTCCATTCTCCATATACGGGCAAAAGCGGAACGCTTGAATGCGTCCCGCGAAGGGTAGTCAATGCTGCCTGCAGCCGCCGAACAGCCCGAAGAAGAGCATCAGCGAGGCAAAAACAAGCACATTGGCAAATAGCAGCAAGCTCAGCATCAGCGGCAGCATATGGATGCACCTTCCTTACTTAATCGTTGCGGAGTTGAAGCCGTCCGTGTCGTCCTCCACGGTCACATTGCCATCTTGGCTTGGCACTTGCACCGGCACGTTGATGGTAGGGCAGGAGTGGTATTCCGGCTTTGCCGCGCTTGCAGCGTAGTAACTGCGGTTGTCCGCAGAATCCACCTCCGCCTTCTTCTCGGAGGATTCGCTCTGACCGTTCATGCCCGCCTGAAAGCCGCGCGCGAACTCATCCACCGTGCTGCGGACGTTGCTCGCGGCGTTCTTGACCATGCGATCCATGTTTTCACCCGCGAAATCCGCGTCGTCCTTGTCAAACGACACACGATAGCCCAGCAGCAGAATCAGAATCGCGCTGAGAGTCAGCAAGTGCGGGCTGATGAGCGCCGCGACGAGGGTGAACAGCAGCGAAATGTTGAGAATCGGAATCGACTGCCGCGCAACCTTCACACGGGCGCGGTAAAGCTTGTTGATGAAGTGCATGAAGCCGCCCTTGCTCTTGCTGGCAGCAGCGGTGGACGCTTTCTTTTCGGCGGATTTCGGCGCATCCTGTGCGGCGGCATCGGGCTTTAAGCGGCCGTTGCGCTCCAAATCGACCAGCGCGCGGGCAACATTGCCGTTGTGGTAATCCAGCAGCGAAACCGCCTCCTGATAGCTGATGCCGCTCTTGCGCCGAATCAGTTCAATATCTTCAATCGTGTAGCTTGCCATAAAATCAATCTCCTTTCCCGCTGAGCGGGCTTTTTTCCCTGACACCTATATGATAACACAGATTCCTCCGAAATGCTTGTGAAAGATGAGAGGAAATGATGAGAATTTCATGAGAAAACGTGGGAATTTGGGGGCAAATTCGATTGACAAACAGGACGAAAGTGCTACAATATAGGATGTTTCATGGCATTGGGTGCTGCAAAGAATGAGGGAGGGAAACCACAATGCAGATGTTTGTTCTCGTGCTGAATCGGGAAGAATTTCTGGAGCCGCTGCTGGAAGAAATGCTCAAGCAGAACATCGGCGGCGCGACCATTTTGGAATCGACGGGCATGATGCGCGTGCTGGATGGCGACCATAACATCGACGATCTGCCGGTGCTGGGGGTGTTGCGCCACCTGTGCAATCCGGAGCGGAAACGCTCCAAGACGATTTTCACGCTGCTGAAATCCGAACAGATTCCGCAGATGATTGAAATCATCAACAAAGTAACCGGTGGACTGGACAAGCCCGACACGGGTATTTGCTTCGCCCTGCCCACGACGTTTGTGGAAGGGGTCAACAAGAACAAATGAATATCCTGTTTGCGCTTGCCATTGCAATGGCGGTTGGCATGGCCATGACGCGCCTGATTAAGCTGATTCATCTGCCGAACGTGACGGCGTACCTGATTGCGGGTCTGCTGGTCGGGCCGTATGTGCTCAAGGTTCTGACGCCGGAAATGAACAGCAAGCTGTCGATTATCTCCGATGTCGCGCTGGGTTTCATTGCTTATTCCATCGGCAGTGAGTTCAAGTTCTCCTACATCAAGGAAATCGGCGCGAAGCCGATGGTCATCACGGCGTTTGAGGGCTGCGTGGCATCACTGCTGGTGTTCCTGACGCTGCTGGTGCTGGGTCAGCCGCTGCCGATGTGTCTGGCGCTGGGGGCGATTGCCGCGGCGACCGCTCCGGCGGCGACGCTGATGGTCGTCCGCCAGTACAAGGCGAACGGCCCGGTGACGCGGATGCTGCTGCCTGTTGTCGCCATGGATGATGCGCTGGGGCTGATGCTCTACGCCATCATGATGGCAATCGCCCGCACGCTTGACAGCGGCGCGGCATTAAGCGTGATGACGCTGCTGGTGAAGCCGCTGATTGAAATTGTCGGCTCGCTGGCGATGGGCGTTCTC
>OHKG01000745.1_pt1 | contig 11808 bp, 10 predicted proteins | sample 1568701 | NCBI WGS metagenome assembly OHKG01 (sample SAMEA3879529, study PRJEB24766) | human gut metagenome | biome: human-associated habitat; feature: feces | place: USA | collected 1985/1987 | reverse complement strand
AAGAAGCTCATCTGCGCCTCCAACCGCAACAACGTGCTGACGGATTTCTTCCTTGGCGGCGTTTACGACACGCGCCGGCAGTTCTTCAAGACGACCTCCCCTTCGATGGATATCCTGATTTCCTCGAATTTGGAGCGTCTGCTGTTTGAATGCGCCGACCGCGACGGCGCGCTGATTGCCCGCTGGATGCAGCAGCTGCGCACGAGCCAGTCCTACGCCGTTGGTCAGCAGCGGCAGGAGTGGCTGCTGAGCGTCTTTGCCGCCGGGTACGCTGATGACCGCGACTGCGCGGAGGAAATCGCCCGCGTGTTCGAGCAGCATCACTACCTGATGGATACGCACACCGCCGTCGCAAGCCGCGTCCTGCGCCAGTACCGCGAGACGTCGGGCGATTTGACCCCGACGGTCATCGTGTCCACCGCCAGCCCCTACAAGTTCGCCGCCGATGTGCTGACCGCCGTCGCCGGAAAGAACGCCGTCGCCGGACTGGATGCATTCGCCTGCTCGGATGAATTGGAAGCGCGTTCAGGGATGCCCGTGCCGCAGCAGGTGAAGGCACTGCGTTCCCTGCCGATTCGCCACACGGCGCACTGCGAGAAGGGCGGCATGGCGCAGGCGGTGCTGGACGCTTTTGGCGGAAAGTAAATCCCCAGTGGAAAATTGGAAGGGACTAATATGAACAACACGGACATGCTTTTTGTCCAGAAGAAGCTCAATGATTTGGTCGGCTGCACCCTCATCAACCTCTCCCGCACGGCGGATTTGCTTTGCCTGTCGTTTGCGCCGCGCGCGCTGACGACCGAGGTGCAGGAGGAACAATCCCTGCACTTGCAATGCTACTATCGTCTGGTGCAGGATGGGCGGGTTTCCTTGGCGCGAAGTGACTATTTTCAGCCGTCGGAAGCCATGTGGGATTTGTGGCGCAAGCAGGGGTTGGATGAGGATGTCATTCCGGATGACTACCGCTGTGACGAGTTGGGCGCGAACCGGCTCGATGACCGCATTGTGGAGCTGAACGACGTGCTGACGGGCATCGAAAACCGCTTCATCGTCCGCACGGTGATGGTGGATTCTATTGGGGATGTGACGCTGTGCTTTGACAATGGCGCGGTGTGGAGCATTCTGGTAGACACCTCCGGGGGAGAGGAATGCTGGCGGTATCTGCCCGCGAACGAAGAGCAGCCGCAGCTGGTGCTGTACTCGGATGGCATTGAGTGCGAATAAGCACTTCGGTTGCAAAGCGCAGGGGAATGCGTTTTTAGTGCATCCGGCAAATCGCTTTTTCATGCTTGTTTTTTATGGAGCAGGGGGAATCGCGCCTGCGGGCGCGACCAAAGGGCTTTCCGATCGCCCTTTGGAAACCTTCGGTGTGCGCACCTTCGGAGTTGACTTTTTCCGCAAAAATTGACCCGCTTGTCGTGCTGGACAGGCGGGTTTCTTCATGATATTGCTTACTCACGCCGCGTCGGTTTTCTGCTTTTGCTTATACTGTGCGGTGGTAATTCCCAGAATCACACCGAGAAACGTATCCACCGCGGTAATGGTGCCGACAACCTGCTCACCGTATGGCAGGCGCCAGATGCTCGCCAGCGCAAAATACAGCGTCCCCATCGCGGGCAGCAGCAGCTGCGCCATCCATTTCAGCACGTTATACGTCTTGTCGCACATGCGCATTCCTCCCCTCCATCGCAGTCTATGCGGAAATTCGCCGCTTGTGCAGATTTTTTTCGCAGAAGGCTTGACAGAATGGGTTTGTCCTGCTATAATAAGCAAGGTTTTGAAGAAACCTGTGCCGTAGACAGCCGGTATCCGCAAGGATGTAAAGGAGTTCGCTCCGCCTGCCGAGGTGTGAAGGATATAGCATGAAATTTGCTCATCCCTTGCACCTGTTGCAAGGGTTTTCTTTTACTCCCAAACCGTTAAGGAGGTGCAAGAAATGAGCAAGGTGCATGAGGTGAAGCCGGAGAAGGTGGCAGCTGTTGCTGACATCGTCGAAAAGCTGAAGAATGCCCAGTCTGTGGTGATTTGCAGCTACAGCGGACTGACTGTGGAGCAGGTGACTGAAATCCGCAAGCAGTGCCGTGAGAATGACGCCGCGTACTGCGTCCTGAAGAACCGTCTGGTTCTGCGCGCGCTGAATGAGGTGGGCATTACCGGTCTTGACGATCTGCTCAACGGCCCGAACGCTTTCGTGTTCTCCATGAAGGACGCTGTGTCCGGCCCGAAGATCATCAACGACTACATCGAAAAGAACAAGCTGGAGAGCCTGAAGATCACTGGCGGCGTGCTGGGTACGGAAACCCTCGACGTGGCTGCTGTGAAGCATCTGGCGACCCTGCCCAGCCGCGAAGTGCTGCTGGCAAAGCTGCTTGGCTGCATGACCAACACCGTGGCGTCCTTCGTCCGCGTGGTGGATGCAATCCGCAAGCAGAAGAATGGCGAGGAATAATCCGCGCCGATGCCGCATGAGGCTTTACGCCCCTGCGGTCTGAACAACGACAAGTTTTCATTACGATATCAACCGATATAGGAGGCTGAATCAACATGACTCATGAGGAGATCATTGCCGCCGTCGAATCCATGACGGTGCTGGAACTGGCCGATCTGGTCAAGGCTATGGAAGAAAAGTTCGGCGTGTCCGCTGCTGCGACCGCTGTTGTTGCTGGCCCCGCTGCTGGCGCCGCTGCTCCCGCTGCGGAAGAAAAGACCGAGTTCGACGTGGTGCTGAAGTCCTTCGACGCCGCTGCGAAGCTGAAGGTTCTGAAGCTCGTCCGCGAAGTGTGCGGTCTGGGCCTGAAGGAAGCCAAGGACTTCGTCGAAGCCGTTGCGGCTGGCCCGAAGACCGTCAAGGAAGGCCTGTCCAAGGAAGACGCCGACAAGTTGGCTGCCCAGTTCAAGGAAGTCGGCGGCGAATGCGAAATCAAGTAATTCTTCGGAATTACGTTTCGCCTTCTTGCAATCGTCAAGAAAAGCAAAGAGGTTGGATGCTTGCATCCAGCCTCTTTTTTATGTTATCGACACGCTTCGTCTCTGTTCCCCTTGACTTTTTTGCATTCTTGCGGGATAATAAGGCAGGAAATTCGTCAATTCATCCGTTTTATTTGAAGGAGGTGCATGGCGATGCTGACTTTTCGTGACGCAACCGCTGATCAGGCGGGGCTTATCAGCCACATTTATGCTACCAGCTGGCGTAAGACCTATCGGGGGCATATCGCCCAGCATTATCTGGATCGTCTGCCCGATGAATACTGGGTGCCATCCATCCGCTCATGGCTGTCCAGCGGGCAGCTGTATGGGCTGATGGTCTATGACGACGATAAGCCCGTCGGCTGCTGCATCTACGGCCGCGGGCGCGACGAGGATTACGGCGACTGGTGCGAGATTGTGTCGCTCTATCTGCTGCCGGACACGATGCGTCAAGGCATCGGCGGCAAACTGTTGGAAGAAGTCATCCGGCTGATGCAGCTGGACGGCTATGAGAAATTCTACCTCTGGGCGATTGACGGCAACGAAATCGCCGACGGCTTCTACCGCAAGCATGGCTTTCTGCGCACGGATGACGCGGTCGATTACAAAATCGGCGGTGAACCCGTGCGGGACGTGCGGTATACGCGCGTATTACCCAGCGCGTAATTCAGCCGGTTTCGGCTTTTGCAGATACATGCCCGTGGCAATCAGCGCCGTCAGCGGTGCCGCCGCTGCCAAGCCGAACGACCCGACAAGCGTGTTGAGCAGCTGCGAAGCGACATATTTCAGGTTGATGATGTCCGTCAGCGGCGTTCCCTGCCCTGCGAAGTACATCAGCATCGACAGATAATTGCCGGAATATGCCAGCATCAGGGTCGTCGTCATTGTGCCTAACACGCTCCGCCCGACCAGCAGCCCCGACTTCATCAGCGCTCGGCGGCTGATGTCCGGCTTGTGGCGGTGCACTTCCTCCATCGACACGCTGATGTCCATCGACAAATCCATCAGCGCGCCCGAATTAGCGAGGAACATCATGCCGATATACAGGCTGCGCGTATCAACCCGCATGGCGGATTGGCTCAGCAGCGGCACAACATAGGGCAAATCGCCGCCGTCGAGCTTGAGCAGAATCGTTAGCCCCCACGCGCTCAGGCAGGTGACGACCGTCCCGGCAACCGAGCCGAGAATCGCCGTCAGGCAGCGGCGGCTGAACCCCGCCACCAGCACATCAATCAGCACCGTCAGCACGATGACGGTCACGAACGATGCCATCATGGGATTCACGCCGTCCATCAGCAGTGGAATCAACAGTTTCCAGACGATAACCGCACTGGCGACCAGCGACACCATCGCGCCGCAGCCAATCACGCCCCCAAACCCAATCAGCAGCAGCGCCAGAAGCGCCACGATACCCGCTTCCGCCGTGATGCGGTAATGGTCAATCAGCGTTACGACCGGCGCACCCTGCCCACTGCCGGGCTGAATCATTGCCCACGCAATGTCGCCAGCCTCGAACAGCTTGTCCTTGTCGAGCGCAGAATTGAGGTAGTTGTAGGACTGATACGCTTCCCCGGCATAATCGCCCGTGAGGATTTTCACCCGGCACGGCTGCACGCCGTTATACACAATGCCGATGGCGTCCAGCATGGAATTGTCCACCTGCTCGATGCGTACCTTCTCGCGCGGAAAGCGGCTGGTGATGTTCAGGTGCTCGTCCGGCAGCAGGCAGAGCAAGCCGCAGAAAATCAGCATGACGAGGCACATCAGCCAATTCTGCTTGTTTTTCCATTGTCGCTTCGTCTTTTCCATTTTCATTTTCCCCCATATGGGCAGAGCAGGAGATGGCATTGTGTCATCCCCTGCCCTTTTTGATTTTGCTGTGATTATTCCGCGTCCGCAGTCAGCCCCATCGCATCCATCGTGCGGGTGAAGATGCCCGTGTTGTCATACAGGCCAGAGAACTTCTCCGCGCCCACCCCATAGGCGTACACCGGAATCTGCAGGCCGGTATGCGCATAGGAGGTGTAGGACAGGCCAGCCTTGTTGTTCATGATGTGGCTCACCGCCATGGAGAAGGGGTTGTAGCCGCCGTAGAGCAGGGAGGCTTCCGCCTTGTCAATTTCCTGCGTGCCCATCGCGACGTTCCATGCCTTGCGCAGGTTTTCCACGTCGGTCGCAGTCAGGGAAAGCGCTTCGCCTTCCTTGGTGGTCAGACCGTAGAGTTCTTCCACCTTCGCCATCGCATCCTCAAAGGTTGCGCCGCTTTCCTTCAGCTCGGAAATCACGTCATCGAACGCGGTGAAGGAGGTCTTCTGGTTCTGGAGGTACTGGAAGTGGGTATCGTAAGCGGTGGTCGCAAAGCCAATGGTCATGCCGCCGGTCTCATGGTCAGCGGTGACGATGATGAGGCATTCGCCCGGATGCGCCGCCGCGAAGTCCAGCGCAACCTGCACCGCGTCAGACAGGGCGATGGTGTCGTAGATGGAAGTCGCCGCGTCGTTGGCGTGACCCGCCCAGTCGATCTTGCCGCCCTCGCACATCATGAAGAAGCCTTTGTCGTTATCCAGCACATTGATGCCGCTGCGGACAAAATCCGCCAGAGAGAGCACATCCTCGCCCGCCGACTCCTTCTGGATGCGGTCGATTTCGTAGTGAATCGCCTTGGAGTCCTGGAGCACCGGATTGGTCGCCAGCACGCGGTCGTTCGTCGCAGTCAGGCTGCGGATTTCGTCATTCGTTGTCGGAATCACCCAGCCGTTTTCCTTTGCGACATCCAGCAGGGATTTCTGCTGACCATCCGCGCCGTTCATCTTCTTGAAGCCGCCGCCCGCGAGGTAATCCACGGTCGTGCCGGTCAGCGCCTGAAGGGCAATGTCATAGTAGTCGTTGCGGGAGGGCTGCTTGGCGTAGTACGCCGCCGGAGTCGCATGATCGACCGACACGGAGGTAATTACGCCGACCTTCTTGCCCGCTTCCTTGGCGTATTCGGTGATGATCTTGTAGGGGTTGGTCAGCGTTTCATCATAATTAATGACGCCGGAGAGCGTCTTCTTGCCGGAAGCCATCGACGTAGCGGTCGAAGCGGAATCCGGGCAGAAGGAAGAGCTGTCGTAGGTGGTCACCAGACCGAGGTACGGGAACTTGGTGAAGGACAAATCCGCCGGAACCGGGAACTTGCTGTCCGGGTTTTGGATGCTGCCCAGATAGTACTGGGTCGCAGTCACCTGCGGGTTGCCCATGCCATCGCCGATGAACATGAACACATACTTCGGATGGCTTTCGCCCTCCGCCATGGCCGTTGCACACATCAGGCACAGCGCCAGCGCACAGAGGATTGCAAGGGACTTCTTCATGATTGTTTTTCCTCCTCGTTCTTCGTCTTGTTCTTCTGAACAAGATGTATTCTACCGGAGGAATGTAAACTTCCAAACGGCGATTATGTAAAATCGAGGCGAAAGAAAAAGCCGCTGTGTAAAGTGCATTTTCGCACTTCCAGCGGCTTTTCATACTATTTCCAGATGAAAATGCGCAAGCAGATGGCGCAGGTGAATCTGGTAATGGTATCACTTATGCGCGCTCGGATTCTTCCGCTTTTCGGAAGAATGCCCCCAGCGCCTGTGCAATGCGCGCCCCTTCCCGGCTGATGGTACACACATGCGGCACGCTCTTCAAGCGCAGCACGCCCTTCGTTTTGCTTCGCACCCCCTGCAGAATCACATCCGCGCTGTCAGGCGTGATGACCTGATCGCCGCTGCTCTGCACGCACAGCACCGGGCATGTGACAGCGCAGAGGTTATCGCGGGCCTCGTGGATAATGCGGCGCAAATCCACCGCGCTTTTCGTCGGAAATCCGGTATACCCCAAGTCGTAGTCGGGAGTAAGTGCGTCGTCCTTGCGTGCCTGCCAGCTGATTTCCGGCAAAAACGGCGCGGCGAATCGTGCCAGCGGAAACCAGCGGTTCAGCACCCCCATCGGCGCGGAAATCGGCGCAATGGCAGTCGGGTCGCTCTGCTCGGCAATCATCAGCGTCAGGCATCCGCCCATGCTCAGCCCGGTCACGCTGACGAAGCGGTACTGCTCTTTCATTTCCCGGAAGGCTTCCTTCGCCGCGTTCAGCCAATCCTGCCACGAACAGCGGCGCATGTCCTCCAGCGTTGTCGCGTGACCGGGCAGGTTGATGGTGCGCACACCAAAGCCCTGCTGCACAAGTCCTTCCGCGAGCGGCCGCATATGCGCCGCCGAGCCCGCAAACCCGTGCATCAGCAGCACGCCGTGTTCCCCTTGCCGCACCTCGTACGGCTGACACAGGGGCGAGGAAAAGTCCGCTTCCGGGCGCGTTTTCATGTTGCTTCCTCCTTATTGCACAGCGGAAATCGCTTCCTTTTTGCCCATCACCAGCAGCACATCGCCCGCCATCAGCATTGTTTCTGCGCCGGGCGAAGTAAGGAATTTGCCGCCGCGGTGGATGCCCAGCACGCTTACCCCAAAGTTCCGGCGGATGTTGAGTTCGACGATGGTTTTGTCCGCCCAGTCCGTCGGGAGGGTGAGTTCGGCAATCTGGTCGTCGTCGGAAAGCGCCATCAGGTCGAGGATATTGGGGGCGACAAGCGAGCGGGCGACGCGCTGCCCCATATCGCGCTCCGGGAAGATAACGCGGTCAGCGCCGACCTTATAGAGGACGCGGGCATGGAGGTCATCGACGGCCTTCGCGAGGACTTTGGGGACGCCAGCTTCCTTGAGCAAAACCGTTGCGAGGATGCTGGCGCGGATATCCGTGCCAATGGCAACGATGGCGGCATCGAAGTTCTGCACGCCGAGTTCCGCAAGCGCGTCCTCATCCACGGCATTCGCCTGAACCGCCTGCGTCACTGCCGCGCGAATGGTGTCTTCCTGTGCCGCAACTGCCAGACGCACCTGTTCCTTCACTACGTCGGTCACAGCGGCGCGGATGGTTTCTTCCTGCGCTTGAACCGCGTCCCGCACCTGACCGCGCACCACTTCGGTCACGGCCTCGCGAACCTTGTCCTCCTGCGCCATGATTGCCTCGCGAACCTGTGCCTTCGCCAAATCCTCGATGGTCTTGTCAATGACAGCGGGGTCAAGCTGGGCAATCAGGTCGTCCAGCACGGCTGCGTAGTTGCTGGCGGTCAGCGCCGGCACTTCGATGCTCAGCGCATCCAGCCCCGCGGTGGCCAGCTGCGTGTTCGCGGTATCCAGCACAGCGGCAAACAGCTGCGCCGCGCCGTCGTTGAGCGCAGTGCTGTTGCTGCTTAGCGTATCCAAGCCGTCTTTGAGCGTCTTCACGCCGTCCAGCAGGGTGATGGAGCCGTCCTTGAGCTGCGCCGCGCCGTCAAAGAGCGTGTTCAGCGCGGTCAGCAGTTCGTGAATGTCTTCGTTGCTTTCGGGAATTTCCGAGCCGTCCGCCAGCGCGTTCAGACCCGCCGTCAGGTCGCTGACGAGGGTGTGCGCGTCCGCCGCGTGGTCGGAGAGCGCGTCGGTCAGCACCTTCACGGGCTGCGCTGTCGCAATCGTCATCATCCAGTTCAGGTCGGCATGATCCACATGCGCCGTCATGGTGAAGGAATCGGGCAGTTCCAAATCCGCATCCGCGCCGGGAACGCCGAAGCCCATCAGGAAGCTGTGCGCGCCGTCGGTCAGCACCGCGCCGTTGTCCACGGTCACGCTGGTCACGTCGTCAGATAGCGGCATCACCGTCACGGCGAGGAAGGGGGATTCGGCGCGGTAGGAGACGGTCATCACCAGCTCACCGGATGCGTTTTTCACGTCCGCGGCGGTGACTTCTTTGCCGTCCAGCGTCATGTGGACGACGGGGGTCACGTTCAGCGCCTTGTCCGACGTACCCTGATAGATGATGCTGTTTCCGTCGGCTTTCCACGTCACGGTTTCGCCGCTCTGGGTGAATTTTTCCGTGCCGCCGACGTTTTCCAGCGCGGTCAGCAGCGTCCGGTCGTCGATTTCCGTCAAAGCGTCGCCGTTTTCAAGGCGAACGTTGTCAATGACGGTCAGCGCGTCGCCAGCGGCATTCGTCACGGCATAAACACGCTCGTGTTTCACGGTTTCCGCGCTGGCAAAGCAGGTCAGCGTCATGCAAAGCGCAGTGATAAGAGCAAAAGCACGCTTTTTCATCGGATTTTTCCATCCTTTCTACCAACAAAGTCAGTTCTTCACGTTCATTTTCAGCGTCGTGTGGATAATCACCTTGTCCAGCACCAGCAGTACCGCCGGCAGCAGGAACAGCACGACCAGCACCGAGCACAGCGCGCCGCGCGCCATCAGGGAGCACATGGAGGAAATAATATCGACATTGGAGTACAGCCCCACGCCGAACGTCGCGGCGAAGAAGCCGATGCCGCTGACGAGAATCGACTGCGCGGAGGACGCGACCGCCTTGCTGACGGCCTCGCGCTTGTCAGACCCCGCACGGCGGTTCTGCAAGTAGCGCGTCGTCATCAGGATGGCGTAGTCCACCGTCGAACCGAGCTGAATGGTCGAAATCAGAATCGGCGCGACGAACGGCAGCGTCACGTTCGTGTAGTAGGGGATGCACAGGTTCGCGGCAATCGCGGTTTCAATGACGGCGACCAGAATCACCGGCAGGGAAATCGAGCGCAGCACCAGCGCGATAATCAGGAAAATGGCGATAATGGAAATCAGGCTGACGACCTCGAAGTCGTGGTCGGTGCAGGAAATGAGGTCTTTCGTGCAGGGCGCTTCGCCGATGAGCATCCCGCCCTCGTCGTACTTTTTGAGGATTTCGTTCAGCTCATCAATCTGCCGATTCACCGCGTCGGAGGAAATAATGTATTCCGAGGAAATCAGCATCAGCTGGTATTCGTCGCTCTTGAGCTCGCTGAGGATTTCGTCCGGCACGATGCTTTCGGGGATACCCGCGCCCAGCAGCGAGTCAATCGACAGCACTTGCTTCACACCATCGACTTCCGCCATTTCGTCCGTCATGGCGACGACGTCCTTCTGCGGCACGTCCGCATCGACCAGCACAAGGTGGTTCGTGGACACGTCAAAGGTTTCGGACAGCTTCGTGTTCGCCTTCACGCTTTCCAGCTCCTGCGGCAGGCAGGCGGACATGTCGTAATACTTGCCGACGTTATTGTAGCCGTAGAATGCCGGGATGCACAGCACAATCAGGACGACGAACAGCACCTTGTAGTGCTTCGTGACGAACTTGCTGATGCCCGCAACGCTGGGCAGCAGCGGCTTGTGCGAGGTCTTTTCCAGCGCGCGGTCAAGGAGGCGGATGACGCAGGGCAGCAGGATGACCGTGCCCAGCACGCCGAGGATAACGCCCTTGCTCATCACGATGCCGAGGTCACGGCCGAGCGTGAAGCTCATGAAGCAAATGGCGACGAAGCCCGCGACCGTCGTCAGGCTGCTGCCGACGATGGAGGAAATGGTCTTGCAGATGGCGCTCGCCATCGCTTCGTCCTTGTCCGAATAGGTCTGCTGCTCTTCCTTGTAGCTGTGCCACAGAAAGATGGAGTAGTCCAGCGTCACGCCCAATTGCAGCACGGCGGCGACTGCTTTGGTGATGTAGGAAATCTCACCGAGGAAGTAGTTCGTGCCCATGTTCCACAGGATGCTCACGCCGATGCACAGCAGGAAGATAAACGGCAGGAGGATGGAGTCCATTGTCAGCATCAGCACGACGCAGCACAGCGCAACGGCGATGGCGACGTAGATGGCTTCCTGATCCTCCACCAGCTGCGCGTCGCCCTTCTCGAAGATGTCCCGGTATTCGTCCGGCAGAATCTCGGAAGGAATCGTGCCCTTGGTGATGGACGCATAGCCGATGACCGTATCCACATGCGGCACGTCGCGGATGGCGTCCTCCAGCGCCTGCTGGTCGGTTTCGCTCATCCCTTCCGTGATGCACAGGGAGAACGCGCCCTTGCCGAACTCTTCCATCAGGATGTTCTGCCCCTTGACCGTGTCAAGGTCTTCCGGCAGATAATACAGCAGGTCATACTTGACCTTTGTGGCGTTCATGCCCAGCACCGACGGAATCAGCATCAGCAGACAGATGATGACGACGGCGACACGGTGCTTGACAATCCACCTTGCGAATCGGTTCACAACAGTTCCTCCTTTTCTGAAATCCATAACTTTTAGTGAACAATGTGTTGACTTTCTCAACGAGGGATAGTATAATAGCATGTGTACCGAAAATCAATCATCAGATTCGGTTTCGGACGCTGATTAAGCAACAGGACAAACGCCAATTGCGGAAACAATCAACAAAATTGGCAAAAGAGTTGAAAAACAAGGGGGTCGCCATGATGACAGAAAAGGATACGATGCAGGTTAAGCCGGAGAAAAAGGAAGACCGCCGGGTGCGCCGGACGAAGAAGCTGCTTACGCACGGGCTGATTCAGCTGATGAAGGAAAAGCAGGTGCAGGACATTACCGTGCGCGAGCTGGCGGATTTGGTGGATGTCAACCGCGGCACGTTCTACCTGTACTACCGCGATATATTCGACATGCTGGACAGCATCGAGCAGGAGCTGTTCAATCAGGTGAACCAGCTGATTGCCGCGCATAAGGGCGAAACCGTGCTTACGCATACACTGCCCGTGCTGAAGGAGCTGTTCCATTTGGTGGAGGAGAACAAGGAACTGTGCCAAGTGCTGCTGGGGCAGAACGGCGATATGAAGTTCCTGAAAAAGCTGTCCGACGTGGTGCAGGAGGCCTTCCGCCGCGAATGGCTGATGATGAAGAAGGACGAAGTGACGTTCGATTACAGCTATGCGTTCGGCGCGCTGGGCTTTGTGGGTCTGCTGCGGACGTGGCTGGAGCGCGACTGCG
>OHKG01000744.1_pt1 | contig 11848 bp, 8 predicted proteins | sample 1568701 | NCBI WGS metagenome assembly OHKG01 (sample SAMEA3879529, study PRJEB24766) | human gut metagenome | biome: human-associated habitat; feature: feces | place: USA | collected 1985/1987 | reverse complement strand
CCACCAGTTCCACAGTGCGCACGCCCCGCCGCGCTAGCTGGTTTTCCACCGCACGCTGGGCGGCGCTACCGCCCCGGAACAGTACCACTGCCCGGTCGTTCTGGGCAATTACCACCGCAGGCGCCTGTGCGCTGCCCACAAGGTCGATGTGCACCACGTCCCGGCTGAGGGCGTTGCCCAGCCCGATGCCCACCGCTGCTGCCAGCAGAATGCCCGGCACTGCCACCCGCAAACGCACCCGCCAGCGGAAAGCCAGCACCCAAAGCCCGCACAGCAGCAGACAGACCAGCGCTGCGTAGGCGGTATTAAAGTAAATGGATGCCCCGGGCTTTGTGCTGAGCCAGACCGCCCAGCCGTTCAATAGCCCTGTGAGCAGGTCTGCCGCCCGGGAAAGTACCCCATGCACCGGTGCCAGCCACGGCACCAGTCCCACAAAGGCTACTGCCAACCCCAACAGAAGCAGCGGCTGCACCATCCACAGCACCGCGATGCTGGAGACCACCGCCCACGCGCTGACGCTCAGGCCCCGCAGCACCAGCACCGGGAAGGTAGCCGCCGAGGCGCAGGCGGCAATGCAGGCACTCTCTACAAGACCCTGCACGCCCTTCGGCAATTTGCTGTACCACGGACGTCTGACCGGCTTTTGCAGATTTTCCCCCGCTTTGACCCAGAAGCGCCTGTCGTGGGCGTCCCGCATCCGGCGGATGCAGGCGTTGCCTGCCACCGTGCCCACCACTGCCGCAAAAGAAAGTTCAAAGCCGATATCCCACACCGCATAGCTGTTGACGGCGGTCATCAGGATGCCTGCCGCCGCCAGCGAGGTGAGGGCGTCCGGCGGTCCCCACACCCACACGCCCAAGGCGCTGACCCACACCGCCACGGCGGCGCGGCGCACCGAGGGTGTAAAGCCGGTCACGCCCATCAGCACCAGCGCCAGCAGACTTTTCCAGACCGTGCGCCGTCTGCGGCTGCGGTAGCTCTGCTCCCAGCCGCGGGGGTGCAGGGCAGTAAAAATGTCCCCGCACAGGATGGAAACATGCATACCGCTGACCACCAGCACATGGGAAAGCCCTGCGCCCCGGTAGGCGCTGCGCAGCTGTGCCGAAAGCCCGCTGCGGTCTCCCACCGTCATGGCAGCCAGCACGCCGCCGGTGTCCCTGTGCATGGCACGGCGCAGGCTCTCGCTCAGTTTTTGCTGCAAGCGGTGGGTGCGGGCGCGGAAGCTGCCGCTCTCGCCCAGCACGGTGAGCTGCAGTTTTTCTGCCAAGGGCTCTGCCTGCAAGGCGATGCCGTCCGCGTACTGCGCCGTCTGTTCTTCCATGTCCGGTTGTTGCAGCGCAAACCAGCCCTGCACCCGCTGCCCTGCCGTGCAGGCGGGCAGCTCCGCACAGGCTATGCGGAACCCCGCCGGGCTGCCGTTCACGCTTTCTACCCACAGGGTCGCGTCCACTGTGCCCGGGAGATAGCTGCTGTCCGCGCGCTCCACCTCGGCGGTCAGCAGCACGGTGCGCCCGGCGTAGTTTGCCCGGGTACGCTCCAGCCGGGCGTTTGTAGTGTACACCGCACAAAGCCCTGCCAGTGCACCCAACAGCAGGCAGACCGCCAGCTTGCGGCTGCGGCGCGGGATGCAAAGCAGCAGCAAAAAGGCAACAAAAAATGCCGCAAACGGCATAAAAAGCTCCGTTTGCGGCAAAAAAGTCCACAGGAAACTAAGGCCCATCATTCCGGCGCAGAACGCGCAGAGCGGGCGGCGCATCCCGGCTTAGTGGAAGAACAGGGGCAGCGGCTCAAGGAAGATGATATCCTTGCGCTCAGAAGCATCGCCCTCGGCCAGAACAGCGGCCTGACCCACGATGGTGCACTGGGTCTTTTCTGCCAGCGCGTCCAGTGCCTTCAGAGAGCCGCCGGTGGAGATGACATCGTCCACCACCAGCACCCGCTTGCCGTTCATCTTTTCCAGTTCCTTACGGTCGATGACCAGCTTCTGCTTACCGGCAGTGGTAATGGACTGGTCCTCCACCACCACGGGGTCCGGCATATACAGCTTGACACCCTTGCGGGCGCAGATATAGGGCTTGCCGCTCTGACGGCTCATCTCGTGTGCCAGCGGAATACCCTTGGCCTCGGCGGTGAGCAGGATATCAAAATCCGGGCACTTCTTCAGCAGCTCCGCAGCAGCGGCCACGGTCAGCTCGGCATCACCTAGCATGATAAATGCGGCAATGTCCATGTGGTCGTTCACCTTGCAGATGGTCAACTCACGGGTCAGGCCTGCGACGTGCAGGGTATAAGTTTCAGCCATAATCAAAATCTCCCTTTCGTATTGGAATCAGACAGGCAGTTTTTCGCCGCCCAGAACATGGAAATGCAGATGCTTCACGGTCTGGCCGGCATCCTCACCCACATTGGAGATGATGCGGTAGCCATTTTCCAGCCCCTGCTCCTTGGCCAGCTTTGCGATGACGGCGAAGATGTGGCCCAGCAGAGCACCATCCTCCTCGGTCAGCGCAGCGGCAGAGGAGATGTGCTTGCGGGGAACCACAAGGAAATGCACCTTTGCCTGCGGGTTGATGTCGTAGAATGCCACTACCTGGTCATCCTCGTACAGCTTTTTAGAGGGGATCTTGCCCTCTGCGATCATGCAAAACAGACAATCTTCCATGGGGGAACACTCCTTCCTGCTTCTACAAAAGCCCGCTGCCCGGCGCGCATCCGGCACCGGGCGGGGACATGGATCTTTTTTAGCCCAGAGCCTTCTTGACAATAGCGCTCACAGAAGCCAGTGCCTCGTCGATCTTGGTCTCGTCCTTCAGGCCAGCCATTGCAAAGTCGGGCTTGCCGCCGCCCTTGCCGCCTGCGATGGCGCTGATCTCCTTGACCAGCACGCCAGCCTTGAGGCCCTTTTCCTGTGCCAGCTTGTTCACGGTGACAGCCATGGTGACCTTATCCTCAGCCTTGCCCACCAGAACAGCGACCACAGGGTTGACAGCCTTCTCGCGGATGCTGTCGCACATGCCGCGCAGGGTGTCGCCGGTGGTGCCGGTGAAGTAGGCAGAAGCGATCTTCACGCCGCTCACTTCCTCAGCATTGTCGAACAGGCTGTTGACCTTGGAAGCGGCGATCTTTGCCTTGACCTCTTCCAGCTCCTTGCTCATGGCCTTGTTCTCAGCCATCACAGCCTCGGCGCGGGCAGCCAGGGTTGCAACATTGTTGGCCTTCAGGCTGCCTGCCACGGTGTGCAGCAGCTTTTCCTGATCGTTGGCACGCTTGAGCAGGTTCTTGCCGGTGACAGCCTCGATGCGGCGGATACCGGCTGCAACAGAGGATTCGCTGACGATCTTGAAGCCGCCAATCTGGGCGGTGTTCTTCACGTGGGTGCCGCCGCAGAACTCGGTGGACCAGCCCTCGATGTTCACAACGCGGACGACCTTGCCGTACTTCTCGCCGAACAGGGCCATTGCGCCCAGCTTCTTAGCCTCCTCAATGGGCATCTCCTTGACTTCAACGTTCATTGCATCGAAGATGCGGTCATTGACGATCTTCTCCACACGGGCCAGCTCCTCAGGCGTGACGGCGCTGAAATGGGTGAAGTCGAAGTGGGTGATCTCCGCATCCTGATAGGAGCCTGCCTGATGGACGTGGTCGCCCAGCACCTCACGCAGGGCAGCCTGCAGCAGATGGGTCGCGGTGTGGTTGCGGCAGACAGACATCCGGTATTCCTTGTCCACCTGAGCGTTCAGGTGGTCGCCCACCTTGACGATGCCGCTCTCCAGCACGCAGGTGTGGACATAGTAGCCCTTGGGGGTCTTTTTCACGTCCAGCACACGCAGGCTGCACTCGGGGCCGGTCAGCAGGCCGTTGTCCGCCACCTGACCGCCCATCTCAGCGTAGAACGGGGTCTTGTCCAGAACCACCAGCACGCCGTCCTTTGCCTCCTCATCGGTGGCAATGGCATCGGTCAGGGTCTCCTCGTCGCTCAGGGCAACCACAACGCCGGTGTCGTTCAGGGCCTCATAGCCGGTAAAGACAGTGGGCTCAACGGTCAGGCCGCCGAACAGGTCCTCGCTCCAGCCGGAGATGTTCTTCTTCAGGCGCTCGGCACGGGCGCGCTCCTTCTGCTTCTTCATCTCAGCATGGAAGCCGTCCTCGTCGATCTCAATGCCCTGCTCGGCAGCGATCTCCTTGGTCAGGTCGAGGGGGAAGCCGAAGGTATCGTTCAGCTTGAACACGTCCAGACCCTTGAGCAGGTGCTGGTGTGCCTTTTCCAGGCCGTCGATCATGTTGTTCAGGATGTTCATACCGGCATCGATGGTGCGGGCAAAGTTTGCCTCCTCGGTGCCGATGACCTTCTTGATATAGGCATCGTGCTCACGCAGCTCGGGGTAAGCGCTCTCGCTGGACTGGATGACCGTCTCCACCAGCTCCACCAGGAAGGGGCGGGAGATGCCCAGCATCCGGCCATGGCGGGCAGCGCGGCGGAGCAGACGGCGCAGAACGTAGCCGCGGCCCTCGTTGGAGGGCAGGATGCCGTCAGACACCATGAAGGTGCAGCTGCGGATGTGGTCGGTGATGACACGGATGGAGATGTCATCCTTGGCGTTCTCACCGTAGGTCTTACCGGCAATGTGCTCCACATGGTGCAGCACGCTCTGAACGGTATCCACCTCAAACAGGTTGCCCACGCCCTGCATCACGCAGGCCAGACGCTCCAGGCCCATGCCGGTATCGATGTTGGGACGTGCCAGACGCTCGTAGTGGCCCTTGCCGTCGGCATCGAACTGGCTGAACACCAGGTTCCAGATCTCCATATAGCGGTCGCAGTCGCAGCCCACGCCGCAGGTCGGCTTGCCGCAGCCGTACTCGGGGCCGCGGTCAAAGTAGATCTCAGAGCAGGGGCCGCAGGGGCCGGAGCCGTGCTCCCAGAAGTTGTCCTCCTTGCCCAGACGCACCATGTGGTCCGGAGCAATGCCCACCTTCTTGGTCCAGATATCGTAAGCCTCGTCGTCCTCTTCGTAGACGGAGATGTGCAGCTTATCCTTGGGGATGGCCATCCACTCGTCGCTGGTCAGGAACTCCCATGCCCAGGGAATGACCTCTTCCTTGAAGTAGTCCTGGAAGGAGAAGTTGCCCAGCATCTCAAAGAAGGTGCCGTGGCGGGCAGTGATGCCCACGCGCTCGATATCCGGGGTGCGGATGCACTTCTGGCAGGTGGTCACACGGTGTCGGGGAGGCTCTTCCTGCGCCAGGAACCACTTTTTCATGGGGGCCATGCCGCTGTTGATCAGCAGCAGGCTGGGGTCGTTCTTCGGCACCAGCGGGAAGCTGTCCAGACGCAGGTGGCCCTTGCTCTCAAAGAAGCTCAGGTACTTTTCACGCAGTTCATTCAAACCGGTCCATTGCATAGGTTTTCTCTCCTCAATTGTCCTTGGCGTTTGCACGTCAGTTTTTATGATGTTATGGCAGAGGGGCGGGCAGGCGCAAAAACAAAAACAGCCTCATCCCAAAAGGGACGAGGCTGTGTAAAACTGCTCCGTGGTACCACCCAAATTGCAAAGGATAAAACTGCTTGTCCCCTGCCGCTTTCGGCGCGGTAACGCTGCGCTGCGTCCGACTTGTTTCGCCGGAAGCTCCGGGGCGGCACGAAACGAGACCTGCCGGAGCGCCTTGCAGCTGGGAGCGCTCTCTCTGGGCGGCGGTGTGCATTTCTGACCCCATCATTGCCATCTGTCATAATTCACGTTTTGCCGCAAAGGCGCATATTCGCCCCTTGCGTACACTTAAATTATAGCATGGGCTCTGCGTTTGTCAACTCTTTTCCGGCAAAAACCTTTCCTCATAGACAAGGCAGGCCAGCGGCAGCGCCTGAGAGGTCACGGCACCCAGATGCGGCGCACCTCCTGCACCTTGCCGCCCTGCACCACCAGCGTGGTATTATACACCGTCCAATTGTCCGGGTCCGCATTGATGGCAGCTGCCACGGCAGAAGCGCCGGTGGCCTCCACCGCTTCGGCCTGCGGGTCAGCAGAGCTGTCCTTCAGCACCACGTCCTCTGCCAGCGGCAGCGTCTTTTCGCCCATCTCATAGTAGACAGGGTAGTCGTCAAAGGTCATGGTCCGGTAGGTGTCATCCTCCAGCAGCAGGTCAAGACCGTACTGCTCCTCCATGCCGCCATTGATGGTGACAAGATGGTACTGATCGTTTTTCTCGATGCTCTTCACTGCAACGGTCACAAACTGGTTCCATGCAGCCCCCTCTTCGTGGAGGGTGATCTGATCCCCAACGGCAAGTTTTTCAACATCTTCTTTTTTATAAATGTCACAGCTGAAGATCTTTGCAGTCAGGCTGCCGCCCTGCACACCGGAGGTGATCTCCGCCGGAATAAAGGTGACCGTGTCCTCCCTGTCGAGGTCATCCAGCGTCCACGTCAGCATGTTGATGGGCTCCGTGACCCCTTCCTCTGCCACATGGGAGGAGGCCGGCACTGCACTGGATGCGGGGGTGCTGGCGGGGGTGCCGGAGCTGCCGCAGGCCGTCAGTGCGATGCCCGCAGCCAGAACAGCCAGAATCTTATATTTCAGGTTCATAAAAATACCTTCTTTCTTGACGCGGTAGATTTATTCCGCTACAATAAAAACGATTCAAAGACACATTCTATTTCAAGATAGAGAGGAAAATTTCCGTGAAAATCTTAAAAGTAAAATGTCTGGCCCCCACCCGGCTCGACAACTACCTGATGCAGCAGTTCCCGGCACTGAACCCGGGCCGCCTGAACAAGGCTCTGCGGGAGAACAAGATCAAGCTGAACGGCAAAAAGCAGCCCCTTTCCACCCGCGTGATGGCGGGCGACGAGATCAAGCTGTTCATTCTGGACGAGGTGCTGGATGCCGACAAGCGGGTGGAAGGCCCGGCGTGGAAGAACGCCCGCGGCCCGGCACAGGTCATCTACGACTGCCCGCAGATCCTGGTGGTGAACAAACCCGCTGGCCTTGCCGTGGACGGCCCCGAGGACGACACCCTGCTCAACCGTGCTCTGCTCTACCTCAACCAGCAGGGCGAGTACAAGGAGAACGATCTGTACACCCCGGCCCTCTGCCACCGGCTGGACACCGGCACCAGCGGCTTGGTCATCATCGCCAAGACCCCCGAGGCCGAGCAGCTGTTCCTTGAGGTCATCAAGAACCGCGAGGTCAAAAAGACCTACCTCTGCGTCACCTTTGGCCGACCCACCCCGCCGGACGGCACCCTGGGCGGCTACCTGCTCAAGGATGCAGACCGGGGCATCGTGAAGATCGTGCCCGACAAGCAGCCCGGTGCCAAGGACGTGGAAACCCAATATGAGACCGTTGCCGTCTCCGGCCGTCTGGCCCTGCTCAAGGTCCGGCTCATCACCGGCCGCACCCACCAGATCCGTGCCCACATGGCAAGCATCGGCTGCCCCATCCTGGGCGACAGCAAGTACGGCAACAACACCGCCAACCGGGAGCTTAAGCTCAAGTATCAGGCTCTCTGCGCCTGGGAGCTGGTCCTCCCCCGCTTCACCTCCCCCGACTTCGCCGACCTTTCCGGCAAGACCTTCCGTGCACCGAAGCCCTGGTATTACCAGCAGGTGCTGGATGGAACGTTGAAGTAATTTTTTGATATGCAGCAAAAAGCGGCACCTCTCCGTACAAACGGAAAGATGCCGCTTTTTCATGTCATCTTATCAGATCCTCACCATATCCCGGGTGATCTCGGCCAGGGAGTGCGCACCGCACATCTGCATGGTATCAGCCAGCTCGGCGGCGATCTTGTCGATGTAGCACTTCACGCCTTCCTCGCCGCCGCCATAGACTGCGGTGACAAAGGGGCGGCAGATGAGCACAGCGTCAGCGCCCAGAGCCAGCGCCTTGAACACATCCACACCGGTGCGGATGCCGCCGTCTACCAGGATCTTCACGCCGCTGCCCTTGAGGGCTTCGGCGATCTCCGGCAGGACCTCGGCGGTGGCGGGGCACTGGTCCAGCACACGGCCGCCGTGGTTGGAGACCACGATGGCAGCAGCACCGGCCTCCTTGGCCTTGAGAGCCCCCTTGACGGTCATCACGCCCTTGACGATGAAGGGGCGCTCGGCCAGCTTGACGATCTCGGCCAGCTCGGCAACGCTCTTGCTGCCGGCGGGCGGGGTCATATTTTTCAGGAAGGGCAGACCGGCGGCATCCACGTCCATGGCCACGGCAAAGCAGCCGCTGGCCTTGGCCTGCTCCATCTTGGCCTTGACCGTGTCAATGTTCCAGGGCTTGATGGTGGGCACGCCGCAGCCGCCTGCAGCGCCAATGGCCTTGGTGGCCATGGTCATCACGTCGGGGTTGGTGCCGTCACCCGTAAAGGCGGCAATGCCGTTTTCGGCACAGGCGCGCACCAGCACGTCATTGTAGGTCATATCGGTGTAGGTGTCGGAATAGTGGAGGTTCACCGCACCCACAGGGCCTGCAAAGAAGGGATACTTGAAGGTTTTGCCAAACAGCTCCACACCGGTGTCGGGGGTGCCGTTCTCGCACAGGGTGTCCATGTTCACCCGGATCTCCGCCCACTTATTATAATTGCGGATGGCCGTATCGCCCACGCCCTTGGCACCGGGGCCGGGGATCTGGTTTTTACAGGCCACGCCGTTGCACACGGGGCAGGCCTTGCAGTACTGCCCGATGCACTGGCGGGCATTGTTCAAAACATCAGCGTAATTCATATTGCATCCTCCTGTTCAGGTTCTCTTTTTCGAGCGGAACCTGCAAATTCCAACCGTTCTCTGCCCACATCATAGTCCGTTTTTATGGGTTCGTCAAGGGGATTATCATGTTCTGCTTTTTTAAACGAAAAAATGTATGGCGCAGAAACGTTGATTTTTAGATTTTTCAAATTTTTTCAAAAAAATCCTTGACAAAAGTCATCCTTTCAGGTATTATAGTGGAGCGCTGAGGGCCACGGCCCGAAACGCTGAAAACTGAAGATGTGGAAAGATGGCTGAGTTGGTCTAAGGCGCACGACTGGAAATCGTGTAACGTGTCAAAAGCGTTCTGGGGTTCGAATCCCCATCTTTCCGCCAGAAACCTGAAACAGAAATGTTTCAGGTTTTTTGTTTTGTCCGCAGTTTGCGGCGCTTGACATTTGCGTGCAGTTCCGTTATGCTGAAGCAAATACGTTTTACCGGAAGGAGAGGTTTTCCCATGGCATCTTCCCACAAAAAGCGCACCGGTCTGCGGGCGGCGCTGATCGTTCTGCTGTGTCTGGTTTTGGTGTGCGTGGTGGCTGCGGCGGTACTGTACAGCCTGGTCAGCCGCAAGATCAAGGCATTCCAGAGCGGTGCCAGCTTTGCACTGGACTACACCATCACCTCCACCGAGGCCGAACCCCCTGCTCTTTACGCCCTGCTGGACAAGTTCGGCGGCACCACCGGCAGCCTGACCGGCCAGTATACCCCCCGGGCAGTGCAGCTGGCGCTGTACCCGACGGGCACCAGCACCGTCAACGATGCCCCTCTGACCCGGATGTACATCAGCGAGGAAGAGACCCTGTACGACGCCGGGCAGCTGTACAACAAGCTGCGCAGCACAGTTGTAGCCGAGTATCCGCTGGCAAGCCTGCTGCTGCCGGGCTGGTCGCTGGGCAGCTACATCTCCCAAGACCAGCTGGCCACCCTGCTGGGGGTAGACCCCGCCGCCACCGGCTTGCAGCAGGTGAACGACTTCCAGCTGGACTTGAAACAGCTCAAAACCGTGCAGCCCGCCAACGCCAAGGAGGGTTACCTCTACCTTCAGCTGCCGAACCTCGCCGCCGGGGAGGACGCGCCGCAGCTGATTCTTGGCATCGAAAAGCAGGGTCTGCTCAAGACCCTGTCCCCCAAGGTGCACATCCTGCTGGACGTGCCCGCCCACCACATCCATGCAGAACTTTCCGGCACGGTGACTGCCTCCCAGACCGTGGTGACCGCCCCTACTTCCCGGATGCAGGACTCTGACGTGGAAAGCCTTGTGCAGCTGCGCAAAACCATCGAGAGCATCGTGCAGTTCGTGCAGACCGCTGCCCAGAGCGATGATGCTGCCGCCCCTGCTGCATAAAAAGCTTCTATAAACGCAAAAAATCGGACAGACTGCGGTCTGTCCGATTTTTTGCGTTTTATGATTTCTTACTTCTTTACGGTCTTTTTGCAGGGTGCACGCTTTGCCTTGGGCTTTGCGGCGGCAGGGGCAGTCTTGGCTTCCGCTGCGGGCGCTGCCTTGGCAGCCGGTTCAGCCTTAGTAACAGGCTCGGCCTTGGTTGCCACGGCGGGAGCTGCCTTCACCTCTACTGCGGGAGCAGCAGGCTCAGCCTTTGCCTTAGCAGCCTTCTTTGCAGCGGGCTTTTCTGCCTTGACCGGCTCTGCAGCCTTTGCGGCGGGCGTAGCGGGCTTCTCCTCCACCTTCTTGGCGGTGCGGGGCTTGCGGGCTGCGGGCTTCTTGGCGGGAGCGGCTTCCTTGGCCGGTGCGGCCTTCGTCTCAACAGCGGGCGCTGCTTGTTCAACCTTGGCGGCACGCTTTACGCGGTCCTTTACCTCAGAGATGACCCACAGCTGGTCACCACCGCCGGGCACTTCCTGCCAGATCTGCAGCACAGCGCCCACCTCGGCACCGATGCCCACGGTGTCCACGCACTTGCCGCCTGCCCAGGAAGAGCGCAGACGCACGGTGCCCTCCGGGGTGTGCTCCACCTTCCACATCTGGGACGTGCCGCCCACGTCCTCCCACAGGTGCAGCCATGTGCCGTTGGCAGTGCCGGTCATGGTCAGATCCAGCAGCTTGCCGGAGGCACGGTTGCGGATGCGGTACACACCATCGCCCTCGCGGACAAAGCTCCACTCCTGCTCGGGCTTGTGGTCATACTTGCCCAGACGGACAGTGCCGCCGTCCTTGCTGCCCTCCACTGCCTGAATGACATTGCCGGTGTGAGCGGCAATGGTATAAAAGCGGTCGGCCTCGATCACAGTTTGTGCTACGGATTTCATGTACAAATCCCTCCCAATCATAAAATGCACAGATTTTTCCAATTCCTTCTTATAAAGAATACCACATATCGTGATTTTTCACAAGCAATTCGACAATTCTTTAGCACTTTATATAGAAACCATCCTGTTTTCGCCTGCTTTTTCGCCCCTTCGCAGGGGCGAAAGGCCGTTTTTATTCCCTCGACATTTTGCCGCAACTGCGTTATACTGTTTTCATCAGGACTATCTGCCGCTCTGAAAGGGGCGGTTTTCTCGTTTTTTGAAGGAGGATATTTGCCCATGACCCAGCAGGACCGCACTGCGGTGCAGTATCACAAAATGACTGAGACCCCTATCCCCCGGCTGATCCTCAGTCTGGCCGCGCCCACGATTTTAAGTATGCTGATCACCAGCATCTACAATCTGGCCGATACCTTTTTTGTAGGGCGCATCTCCACCAGCGCTTCCGGCGCGGTGGGTGTCGTTTCCAGCCTGATGGCCATCATTCAGGCGCTGGGCTTTATGCTGGGGCACGGCTCCGGCACCATCATCAGCCGCCGCTTGGGCAGTCAGGATACCCACGCCGCCACCCGCTTTGCTTCCACCAGCTTTTTTACGGCGCTGGCCTTTGGCGTAGTGCTGGCGGTGGTCGGCCTTGCCACCCTGCCGGACTTTATGATGCTGCTGGGCAGCACCGAAACCATTCTGCCCCATGCCTGTGCCTACGCCCGGCCCATCCTGCTTGCCGCACCGCTGATGATCTCCAGTCTGGTGATGAACAACATCCTGCGGTATGAGGGCAAGGCAAACCTTGCCATGATCGGGCTGGTCACCGGCGGACTGCTGAACATCGCG
>OHKG01000737.1_pt1 | contig 11926 bp, 7 predicted proteins | sample 1568701 | NCBI WGS metagenome assembly OHKG01 (sample SAMEA3879529, study PRJEB24766) | human gut metagenome | biome: human-associated habitat; feature: feces | place: USA | collected 1985/1987 | reverse complement strand
ATTCTTACAGCCTACCAGGCCATAGAACAACAGATAAGCAAGCATGGCTACAATCAACCAGTAGCTGGCCATATAACCTACCGCATCAGAGATGACTTGCTGCAACAACGGGAAGATACCTCCACCCACAACCATCATCATAAAGATACCGGATGCCTGGGCTGTATATTTACCCAAACCTTCTACAGCCAGGTTGAAGATACCACCCCACATGACAGAAGTACAAAGACCACAAAGCACCAGGAACAGACAGCTGACCGGTACCAACGGAGTTTTCATGGAATTCATTACATCTGTCGGAGTCAGACTCATGCCCTGCAATAAATCAGCATGTGCCATCAGGTTTTCTTCTGTCGGATTGTCAATGAACAAAGCTACCTGATCGGCAGGAACGCCGGCATTAGTCAGGATTTCAGAAGTCTTGGCAACCGGGTCGTATACGAAAGATGGAACATTGAATCCTACACTCTTCGGTGTGAATATAGCAATCGCAATGAAAAGAATAGCCAATGCAGAAGCAGTTATCAGCTGTGAACGAGTAGAAACCTTTCCACTGATAATACTACTGGTCAAACGACCAACCAACATCAGCAACCAGTAGATAGCAGCAATAGCACCACCGATAGCTGCTCCATTTGTCAGAATACCGGCACCTTTCTCGCTAGAGTCTGCCAAATAGAAGTTCAATGTACCAGGTATACCGATTTCAATACCTACATAAATAAAGATACCGATAACACCCAAAACCGTATGACGGAAACTCCAGGGACTGTGAGAGAATTTTTCCTTCGCTGCGCCTTCTCCTTTCTTTCTCATGTGAGGCTCAGGAATATTCACAAACGAAATAACAATGAAAGTGAATGCGAACACACCCATAGCGATAAACAGCAGAGGAGCTACATCTGACATGGCTGTTTTCGGAGTAACAGTACCAATCAGCACACCTACAAACAGCGGGGTCAATGTACCAGACAAAGAGTTCAACGCACCACCAGTCTGAATCAGCTGATTACCTTTATTACCGCCACCACCTAACAGGTTCAACATCGGATTTACCACTGTATTCAGCATACAAACACTGAAACCGCAGACAAAAGCACCTAACAGATAGATGATAAAGTTCAGCTTGATAGCATATTCACCCAATGAGAATACGTCTACATCCGCTCCGAAAAGGCTGGAAAGATACTGAATCAGCAAACCGACGAAGCCGACAGCCATAGCAATCAAGGATGTCTTCTTATAACCGATTCTCACCAACATGTTACCGGCAGGAATACCCATAAAGAGATATGCCAGAAAGTTCATCATGTTACCCATCATACCCAATGTGTTGGCACCGGCATACTGGTTTTTCCAGATTGTACCGAACGGCGCGGCCAAATTGGTAACAAATGAAATCATCGCAAACAGAAAGAACATCGTAATGATTGCGATGACATTAGTTTTTTGTTTTTGTTGTTCCATGGTTTAAATAAAAGTGTATTAAGTTGTAAATTAAGTTAATTCAGCAGAAAGTCCGTTTATTTCTCTACCCCAAACTTATAGACTGTCACTTGATGATAGGTCTCACCCGGATTTAAGACAGCCGACGGGAAATGAGCCTTGTTAGGAGTATCCGGAAAATGTTGGGCTTCGAAACAGATGGCACTGCGAGCCGGGAAAGTAGCTCCATGCCAACCGGAGAAGCCGTTCAGCCAATTAGATGTGTAAAGCTGTACACCCGGTTCTCCAACGAACGTCCACTGACCGGTTCGACGCATTTCACCGCAAAACTCAACGCACCGACTTCGGGTTTGTTCAATACATAACAATGGTCATAACCGGCACCGTAAACCAATTGCTGGAAAGGTTCATTGATACGACTACCTACCACATGCGGTGTCCGGAAATCCATCGGTGTATCTGCCACTTTCAGAATTTCGCCCGTAGTGATGGATACTTCATCCATCGGAGTATAATAGTCTGCGTTGATAGTAAGGATATTGTTTTCGACACTTTGAGTCGGATTTGCCAATCCGGAAAGGCTGAAGAAAGCATGATGAGTAAGATTTACCAAAGTGCGTTTATCGGTAGTAGCCTTATATTCGATTATCAGTTCATTAGAATCAGACAGTGTGTAAACTACTTCTACATTCAGATTTCCCGGGAAGCCCTCTTCCCCGTCAACAGAAAGGTATTTCAACACTACTGAATTTTTAGCAGGTTGTTCGGCATCCCATACACGGGCATGAAAACCGGTAGGTCCGCCATGTAAAGAGTTAGGTCCGTTATTGATGGCCAACGTATATTCCTTACCATCCAATGTGAACCGGCCTTTACAGATTCTGTTTCCATACCGACCAATCAACGTGCTCAAGAAAGGTTCAGGACTATTGATTACCTTATCTATAGTATCATGTCCCTGAATCACATTACCTAAATTTCCATTCTTATCCGGAACCATGATTGCCAGAATGGCACCACCGTAATTTGTTACTGCTACCTCAGCCCCATTATTATTTGACAGAATAAATAAATCGGTCTCTTTACCTTGAACCGTTTTTTGGAAATCAGTGCGTTTCAATCCGCTCAGATTATCCTCGCGATAAAATGTGTTATTCATATATTAAAATCTTTCTATTTACACAAATGCAATTTCCTTGCAAATAAAAAGATTTTATTCAAGATTCCCAAACATTTTCTCAAAAAGAAATCGGATTATTTCATCGAACTTAAAAGGTCGGCTACAATAAAACTGCTTCCACCGACAAAAATCAAATCTTTATCGGTTGCTGCAGCTTTAGCGGCAGCAAGAGCAGAACTTACATCGGGATAAGCCTCCCCTTCCAGTCCAAACTTATTCGCCAACTCCTTCACCCGTCCGGCAGGAAGTGCACGCTGTACACTGGCTTGCGTGAAATAATACGAAGCCTTCCGAGGCAACATAGCCAGAACGCCACTGATATCCTTATCATTGACCATCCCCATCACAATGTGCAACCTATCATAGGTCTGTAAAGCCAGCTGTTCCACAATATATGAAATTCCTCCTACATTATGTCCTGTGTCACAGATTACTGTAGGGCAAGAACCTACCTTCTGCCACCGTCCCATCAGTCCGGTCAATTCACAGACTCCGGCAAAACCTTCTCTTACGGCCTCATCCGTCAACGCATATCCCCGCACTTTCAACTGACGGATAGCAGAAAGCAATGTATTGGTATTTTTCAACTGACACAATCCACCCAATTCTCCTTTCAAATCAGCATAATCTACGGTCTGATACAAATATTGCCCGTCGGAAGTACGCGTATGCGAAAGTAACAGGTGCTCTTCTTCCGCAAAGATTATCGGAGCTCCTACTTCCTGTGCCTTGCGCAAGAATACCGGCTTTGTCTCCGCCGTAGTTTCGCCCACTACCACCGGAATATCCGACTTGATGATTCCCGCTTTTTCAGCAGCAATCTTCTCCAAGGTATCCCCCAAAAACTGTATATGGTCAAAACTGATGTTCGTTATGACACACAAATCCGGACGAATGATATTGGTACAATCCAGGCGTCCTCCTAATCCGACTTCAATCACGGCCACATCCACCTGACTATCGGCAAAATACCGGAAAGCCATTGCTGTAGTCAGTTCAAAAAAAGAAGGGTGCAAAGGTTCAAAGAAATGACGATGCTTCTCCACGAAATCTACCACATAAGATTCGGGTACCGGTTCGCCATTTACCCGGATACGCTCACGGAAATCCACCAGATGAGGAGACGTATACAGTCCGGTACGATATCCTGCACGCTGCAGAATAGCTGCCAACGTGTGTGAACAGGAACCTTTTCCATTGGTTCCGGCAACATGGATAGTATGGAAAGTACGATGAGGATGTCCGAAATATGCATCCAATGCATGTGTATTTTCCAATCCCTCTTTATAAGCATCTTTCCCTACATGCTGAAATAAGGGAGTGCTGGTAAATAAATAATGGAGCGTTTCCTGATAATTCATAAGTCCGTCTATTTTTGGAACTGCAAATATCAGAATTTTCTAGGAAAAAGCGATGCATTTTGACATTTTTATCTGAATGCTGCGTTCACGCATACACCGACGCATATCGGTATTGTTTGGAAAACTAGTATCACTATCGAAGATTCCTCGGTAACCCATTAAATCACGCTACCGAGGAATCGAAAAAAGCACACCTGTTACTTCAGTTCAAAAGGCACAACACCTTTCACATCTGCAGCAGAAGCTGCAATGATAGCCTCAAACTTTCCCGGTTCTGCTATCCAGGCATGTTTGGTATCGTCAAAGAAACTCAAAGCCTCTTTATCAATAACAAAAGATACTTCCTTGCTCTCTCCCGGTGTCAACTTTATCTTCTTGAAACCTTTCAACTCTTTCAGCGGACGAGGCAAAGAAGATTTCTTATCAGCTATATAAAGTTGTACAACCTCCTGGCCTTCACGGCTCCCTGTATTCTTGACGGTTACTTTGACAGTCAACTTTCCATCAGGTGACATGGTTTTAGCATCGGCAACAGGCTTTCCGTATTCGAATGTCGTATATGAAAGTCCATGACCAAAAGCAAACAACGGTTTAGACTTTTTCTGCTTGTCAGCCCAGCGGTATCCGACAAAAATACTTTCATTGTATTTGATGTTGATGACAGTATCAGAACGTACGCCAGTATATTCTCCTAAGGCATAAGCCGCATTGTCTTCCAGCTTTACAGGGAAAGTAAACGGTAATTTTCCACTCGGATTCACATCTCCTACCAACACGGCAGCCAGTGCACTACCAGCTTCGGAACCTAAATACCAATCCTGTACGATGGCAGGAACCTCCTTCACCCAAGGCATAGCTACCGCATTACCCGAGATATTTACGACTATCAGATTCCTGTTCACCTTAGCCAAAGCTTGGATAACATCGTCCTGACCATACGGCAATCCTAACCCAGCACGGTCTGTGTCTTCACAATCCTGGTTAGCACTCTTGTTTAAGCCACCGATAAAAATGACATAATCAGCATCGGCAGCTACCTTTACCGCCTCGGCTATCAGTTCATCAGGCGTACGGTCATCTTTCAGATTCTGACCCGTCACCACTCCATTATATTCACCACTGGCATCGCCTACATAGCCACGAGCATACACGACTTCCACCTGATTACCTACACGCTGTCTGATACCATCCAACGGCGAAATCTCCCGTTGTACCTTAAGCGATGAGGAACCTCCACCCACTGTCATCATTTTAATCGCATTTTCTCCTATCACAGCTATTTTCTTGGCCTTGTCAAGATTGATAGGCAATAATCCACCCTCATTCTGAAGCAACACAATACCTTCTTCACCGATACGACGGGCTGCTTCATAATGTTCCGGAGAAAGGATAGCCCCCCATGGACGCGAAGTATTCATCGTCGTACGGAAAGCCAAACGCAGAATACGTCTCACTTTATCATCCAATTCTTTTGTCCCGACTTTTCCTTCTTGAATACGTTGCAGATAAGGCATGGCAAGGTAATAATTGTCATAAGCATTGCTGGCACCGTTACTCAATCCGTTGGTCCAACTGCCGAATTCCATGTCAAGACCATTAGTAATGGCCTGATCTGTATCATGCGCACCTCCCCAATCAGAAATGACAACGCCATCAAAACCCCATTCGCCTTTCAATATGTCATTAAGCAGATATTGGTTGTGGCAACAATGTTGTCCTTTATACAAATTATACGATCCCATGATGGCCCATGCTTTACCTTCCTGAACAGCTGCCTTGAAAGCTGGAAGATAAATTTCATACAAAGCACGATCGTCGACAATGACATTGGTAGTATGACGGTTGACCTCATGATTATTTAACGCGAAATGCTTTACACAGGCCGCTACACCGTTCTGCTGCACACCTTGTATATATGGTACTACCATGTGTGCGGACAAGTAAGGATCTTCTCCCATATATTCAAAGTTACGACCATTAAGAGGTGTACGATAAATATTCACGCCCGGTCCCAAAAGTACAGTCTTATTCCGGTACCGTGCTTCCTCACCAATACTCTGTCCATAAAGAAGAGACATTTCAGGATTCCAGGTAGCAGCCAGACAAGTTAATGCAGGAAAAGCCACACAAGAATCATTTGTCCAGCCTGCCTGATCCCATTCATCCCATAACACCTCCGGACGAACTCCATGAGGACCGTCAGTCATCCAAAACTCCGGAATTCCTAATCGGGGTACACCAGCACTGCTGAACTTACTCTGGGCATGTACCAAAGCTATTTTTTCTTTCAATGTAAGACGAGGCAACGCATCTTCTACCCTTTCCTCTATCGGCTTACTTTCGTCTAAATAAACAGGCTTCTGCTGTGCAGAAAGAGGTAAGACAGCGGCAAAAGCCAAACTAACTAAAATCTTTTTCATGATATTTTGATGTTTAAATAATGCCATCAGATACCCATTATTTATCCCCAAATGGATAAAATAGTCCATAAAAGCCCATCAAAACCATTAGGCAACCGATAAAAACAACGTTCTTCAAATTATTCATTCATAGAGTAACCTCACCATATCCAATGCATACTTGAATAAATAAAGAAAAGCAAATACCGTTTAAACAATAAACCCAGAAGTTTTTCATCAGTATTATCCCAAGGTCCCGATTGTACCATCTTGTTTTGTTTCAAAGATAAAAAAAATACAGGATTTACTATCAGAATGTAGGGAAATATGGATAAACATGAGACATGCGCAAACAGCAACAAACTATTAATCAATAAGATAATAAAGACATAAAATTTACAAAAAGTGGACAAAGAGTAGACTCCTATATACAATATAGAGTACGGGTAAAGAATACAATCATCCTAACATCAAGGGGTTTTACGATGGTTCATTTGCAAATCTCAAGTTATTTTGCGAATATTGCATACGCAAGATTTAAATCAATTATTTCTAACCTCATATATATTACCTTTAACTGTAACATGAAAAGATTCATCCTGGCTGGCGCAGTAGGATTATTCACACTGCAACACATTTCTGCACAAAATTTTCAGATACAGCCTACCCCTCAACAGTATGTAACCCTACAGGATTCATTGGAAATACCTTTGCAGGTATCTTTAATAACCGATAAATCGTACGAAAACCTTCCCGCAGTTTCCCTCGTAGAAAATCTTTGGAAAGGACAGATAAAAGAAAATGGGTTCCCCATCTATCTGGGTATCCAAGGAGACAAACTCGTCAAAAAGTACAAGAAAAATATCCCCAACAAATCCGAAGGATATTACCTGAGCATTGAAAAGGACAAAATAATTGTAGCTGGAGCAGACGAACAAGGATTGTTCTACGGAATACAGACACTGGCTCAACTGCTGACACTTCCGAAACTACCGTTGGTCCAGGTAACCGACTATCCGGACCTGCCTTATCGTGGGGTTGTAGAAGGTTTCTACGGTACTCCCTGGAGCCAGGACGCCCGCCTGCGACAACTGGAATTCTATGGTAAAAACAAACTGAACGTATATCTCTATGGTCCGAAAGATGACCCTTATCACAGTACCCCTAACTGGCGTAAGCCTTATCCGCCCCAAGAAGCAGCCCAACTGAAAGCACTGGTCGACAAAGCAAAGGAAAATGAAGTCATCTTCTATTGGGCTATCCATCCGGGACAGGATATCCGTTGGAACACGGAAGACCGCGACGCCCTCATGAAAAAATTCGAAAGCATGTATGAACTGGGAGTACGCGCCTTTGCCGTTTTCTTCGATGACATTTCCGGCGAAGGCACCAAAGCTGAAAAACAGGCAGAATTATTGAATTACCTGGATGATAACTTTGTGAAAGTAAAAGGAGATGTTGCTCCGTTAGTAATGTGTCCGACGGAATACAACAAATCCTGGTCGGACGTAAAGGGAGGTTATCTGACCACTTTAGGAGACAAACTCAACAAAGGTATCCAAATCATGTGGACCGGCGACCGGGTAATTGCCTGCATAGATAAACCATCCATGGAATTCATCAATCCATTATTGAAACGGAAAGCATATATCTGGTGGAATTTCCCCGTATCCGACTACGTACGCGACCATCTGCTAATGGGACCGGTCTACGGAAACGGCCTGGACATCAAAGACGATATGGCTGCTTTCGTATCGAACCCCATGGAACGGGCTGAGGCTTCTAAAATCGCCCTGTACAGCATAGCCGATTATGCGTGGAATCTTGAATCATACGACAGTGATAATTCCTGGAAACGGGCTATTCAAGACCTGATGCCTCAACACGCCAAATACTTGGAAACATTTGCTGCCCACAATTCCGATTTGGGAGAAAACGGACATGGATTCCGTAGAGATGAATCCGTAGCCTTGCAACCGGCTTTAAAAGCTTTACAGGAAAGTTATACGAAAGAAGGTAAAATCGATGAAAAAGCTTATCTGGAAGTTTCGGACGCTTGTCAGCAAATCATTCTGTCTGCCGATATGCTGATGGCCAGCAAAACCAACCGCCCTCTGATTGAAGAAATCAAGCCCTGGCTGATTCAGTTCAAGCTGGTAGGAGAATACGGACAACAGGTACTCCAGATGATTCAAGAGCAAGCTACCGGAAAAACGGAAGATTTCAAAGAAACCTACGCACATGCACAAGCATTACAGGTACAGATGGGAGAAGTAGATGCTACTTACAACCAGAATCCTTACCAACCGGGAGTAAAAAGTGGCTCTAAATGCCTGATGCCTACATTCAATTCTCTATTCGAGGCCAGTACCATCCGATACAACCAACAGCAAGGTACCCAACTGGATACACGGGCTGAATATCAACCTTATACCCTGAACAGTGATGTATCTCAACTCGCTCTGCTTCCTGTCCGTCGGAAAGGCCGTACCGGAGCTGTATCCTCTTCAAACGAAGTGATTCTCTGGCAGTCCAACGGCCAGTTGACGCTTGCAATGGATTATCCGAGAACTTTGGGCAACATCGTTCTGGATCTAGGGACATTAGACATTGAAGGAAAATTTGTATTGGAAGTACAGACTGCCGACGGCAATTGGAAGACTTTGGAACTGAAACCAGCCAACAACAAAACACTGTTAGTAGCCCAAGCCGGTTCAGAACAGGTTGTACAGTTCCGATTGAAGAATACCTCAGGCACGTTGCAGAAAGTCTACTTCAAACGTTGCAGCTTTAACGAACTATAAACCTATTTCCCAAAATCATGAATCTCGTACCTGCTTTGGATTCTTCAAGGCAGGTACGAATATTTTTGGGCTTCTACTCCGACACTGATGGAGCTGCTTTCCCCTAATTTGAAATTGACCAATCCTCCTAGCCGGTCAGGATTAAAATCTATTGTCGGATAGTAAAGAGGAGAACGCTTAGGCATAATCGATTTATTCCCGTATGCATAGATACTAATCCGTTCATTGACCTTAAAAGCTGCTATACCGGCTACTCCAATTGTCCGGCAATTGTATCTTCCCCAATCCATGTTACTGGCATACAATCCTCCCGCTATACTCACCCGGTTACTCAAAGGTAGCGCATAAAGGAAAGCCGCATCTTGACCGAATCCTACACCGGATGGAGCGTACTTACTGGGACTGAATGTCAAACTCATCCCTAACGAGGCATTGAACCCTTTATGAAGTTCCCATGTTCCGAAACCGTGATATGAGAATGGAGATACACCGTACATACTAAACGGACTGTAAGCAGCAGACGGTGGTATAACAGGAGAAACCAAAGGAACAGAAAGAGTATCGGCAGCCAATGATTGAACAGGTTGCAATTCACCAGCCAACAACGTATCATTCGGCTGTACCAACTCTTTACTTTGCTCAACTTGTGCCTGAGCCGTCCATGTGGCCAGACAAGCCAAAATCGATAATATCCAGTTCTTCATGATTATTCCAATTTTCTGCATCAAATATAAGGATAATTCTTCCGCACGATATCTTTCAACCAGATTTTTAATATTATACAAGAAGCATTATATGAACCTTCCGTAATTTTAACAGTTCTGTTTATTGAAAAAAATAAGCGGGAGACAGTATAAATTCCTTACCTGTTTCCCGCTCACACAAACAATCAAATCATCAGTCAAACAGACTTCTGAATTTCTTGAATATCTTTTCCTTTAAACTGGTATTCGGTTTAAAGCTTTCAGATTCCTGCCATTTTTCCAACGCCTGGCGTTCCTCCTTAGTCAATGTTTCCGGAATGTAGACACTGACATTTACCAACAGGTCTCCTGTTCCGGTGCTATAGCCATAACTGTTGATATTCGGAAGCCCTTTTCCACGCAGACGAAGTACCTTACCTGGCTGAGTACCCGGTTCTATCTTGATTTTCGCCTTACCGTCAATGGTCGGAATCTCTACCGTTCCTCCCAATGCTGCAGTAGGCACACTCAACAGTAAGTTATAAATCAAGTCGCTTTCATCACGTATCAGTTCCGGATGCTTTTCTTCTTCCACCAATACCAGCAAATCTCCGGGTACACCGTTGTGCTTTCCGGCATTACCTTTACCATTGATGGTCACCTGCATTCCTTCAGCGACACCGGCAGGAATTTTTACGGTCACCACTTCCTCGCCGTATACCACTCCTTCACCGCCGCATTCCTTACACTTGTTCTTTACAATCTTACCTTCACCGTTACACTGCGGACAAACAGTCTGGGTCTGCATCATGCCAAAGATACTCTGCTGGGTGCGGGTTACACTTCCGGTACCATGACAAGTCGGACAGGTTTCTACCCCTCCATCACCTTCGGCTCCGGTTCCATGACAATGACTGCATTGTACATATTTCTTCAACTTGAATTTCTTTTCTACCCCTGTAGAAATCTCCTTCAGGTTCAATTTCACCTTCACACGCAAATCCGCTCCACGGAACTTACGCTGCCGAGACTGACCGGCACCTCCGCCAAAGCCACCGAAACCGCCATGACCACCGAAGATATCACCGAACATTGAAAAGATGTCATCCATAGACATTCCCTGCCCACCAAAACCTCCGAAGCCTCCGGCACCTGCGGCACCTTCTACTCCGGCATGTCCAAACTGGTCGTAACGGGCACGCTTGTCAGGATTGCTCAGCACGTCGTATGCCTCAGCCGCCTCCTTGAATTTCTCCTCGGCTTCTTTGTCGCCAGGATTGCGGTCGGGGTGATATTGTATGGCTTTTTTTCTGTAAGCTTTCTTTATTTCGTCGGCTGTCGCCTTTTTATCGACGCCCAGCACTTCGTAAAAATCTCTTTTCTCGCTCATTTTTCAACGCCTCCTTATTGTCCGACAACCACCTTGCTGTGGCGTATCACCTTGTCGTTCATCACATAACCTTTCTGTACGGTGTCGATAACCTTGCCTTTCTTCGACTCGTCGTCGGTAGGAAATGTGGTGACCGCTTCGTGATATTCTGTATCGAAATCGGCGTCCTGCGACTCAATTGCCTTTACTCCTTTTTGCTCAAGATATTTGACAAATTTGTTGTAAATCAAGTTGACGCCTTCCTTTATGCTTTCCACGTCGTTGCTCTCAGATGTCGCCTGAATTGCACGCTCAAAATCGTCGAGCACTGGCAGCAAATCCTTCATTGCGCCTTCTGCGGCATTTTTGATGAGTTCCGACTTTTCCTTTAATGTGCGTTTGCGGAAGTTGTCAAACTCCGCAAGCAGAAACATATATTCTTTTTTCGACTTTTCGAGTTCGGCCTTCGTGTCGTCAAGTTCTTTCTGCAGTTTTTCCTCTGCTGTTGGCTCTTCCGCCTCTACAGTGGTTTCTGCCGATGCCTGTTCCTGAGGTGTCGCCTCCACAGTCTCTTCCTGCTTTTCTTTCAAGTCTTTTTCTGATTTCTCTGACATGATATATATCGTTTTTTTATTATTCTTTATGTTTATCACATCAGCCTTATCAAAAAGTCTGCCAAACTTT
>OHKG01000735.1_pt1 | contig 11960 bp, 10 predicted proteins | sample 1568701 | NCBI WGS metagenome assembly OHKG01 (sample SAMEA3879529, study PRJEB24766) | human gut metagenome | biome: human-associated habitat; feature: feces | place: USA | collected 1985/1987 | reverse complement strand
CGTGTATTTATCTGCCGATTCATCTGATCTCTGATTACAACGAATCCGATATGCGGTACATACTGTTACACGAACTGCAGCACTATAAGCACAAAGATGCTATTGCCAATTATCTTATGAACTTTGCCGGAGTGCTTTATTGGTTTAACCCCTTTGTCTGGTTTGCACTAAGAGAAATGCGTAATGACAGAGAAGTTGCCTGTGACACTTCTGTTCTAAAAATGCTTGAAGAGGACGATTATGAGGATTACGGAAATACGCTGATCAACTTTATAGAAAAGGTCTCCTTTTCTCCTTTTCCTTTTGCCGCCAACCTTAGCGGAAACATGAAACAAATGAAGCGGCGCATTATCAACATTGCCTCTTATGAGAAACCAACGTTTTGCAAGAAATTAAAAGGCATGACTGCTTTTATACTGACCACAGTTCTAATAATGGGACTTACACCTTTTATTTCTACATATGCAGCGGACGAAAGTCGCTACCAATGGAAATCTTCCTCAGAAAATATTTCATATGTAGATTTTTCTAAATACTTTGGAAAATACGAAGGAAGCTTTGTTTTATACGATCTTAGAAATGATGTCTGGAGCATACATGATATAGAACATGCTACGCTACGAGTTGCACCGGATTCCACTTACAAGATATATGATGCTTTATTTGGATTGGAAGAAGGTGTCATTACACCACAGGATTCTTTTATTGCATGGAATGGAGAAAACTATCCGTTTGAAGCATGGAACGCTGATCAGACCTTGCAGTCTGCTATGGCTTCATCTGTGAACTGGTACTTCCAATCAGTGGACGAACAACTTGGTACTACTTCCGTTTACGATTATATCAAGAAAATTGGATATGGAAATGAAAACATGAGCGGCGATTTCTCCACCTATTGGATGGAATCTTCCTTGGAGATTTCCCCCGTAGAGCAGGTCGAACTGTTAATCAAACTACAGAACAACCGCTTCGACTTTGCCCCTGAAAACATCAATGCAGTAAAAGATGCCATTTGCCTTTTCTCTTCCGATGCCGGAACATTCTACGGAAAGACTGGAACCGGACGTGTGGATGGTCAAGATGTGAACGGGTGGTTTATAGGCTATATCGAAACTGCAGATAATACATACTTTTTTGCTACCAACATTGGTGCAGACAGCGATGCTACCGGAGGCAACGCAACTGAAATAACCATGTCTATCTTGTCTGACATGAATATCTGGAAATAAAGAAATCGGGTAAAGGTCATAGTCGTATAATCCTTTGCCCGATTTTTTTATTTTCACTTTATGTATAAAAGCGTTTCAATTATCCAGTTCTATACGTCAAGAATTAGATTTATCATTGATGTATTCTATAATTTCTCCAATAAAAAAAGATATAAATGTCCCAATTGAAACAAACAAACTATCTCTATCACCTAATGATTCAATGAAGATTGAAAATGTAAACGTAAAGTTACTATACATATAATCATAAAAAACGTATTTCAGAGAACCTATCAAGAGCATCAACCCGAAAGAAATTAATGCATATATTAGGCACAGCAAAAAGCTAATGTCAATGCTGCGTTTGACAATGATTTTTCCCATAAAAAAACCTAAAATAAAAACCCCAATATCAATATATGTATATATAATTAAAAAACCCAAATAGGCTAAGGCCGCATTATATTTGGGAAATAAATAAAAACAAAGAAAATAAGCCAAAGCCACACATACAAAATATACTAAAAATGGAGAATACGTTCTAACAAACTTTCTCATAAAAACACCTCACTCCACATGTAGATAATCGAATTAAAATCAAAAGCTTATCTTAATTTATTTCATGTTCTTCACTTCCAGTCGCTGACCATGATGTTTTACCACTACTGACCACATCTTTTGTAGACATACAATATGCAAATATATCAAGGATCTCCGCCTCTGAGATATACCATGAACCATCTGTGTTTTTCTTACTTCTGTATAAAACATATAATTCGCATTTTTCATTCTCCGAAAGTCTGTCATATACAAGATATTCTATTATTTCCTCATTCTCATTTAAGATAACTCTAGAATTTCCATTCGCACCGTATGATATCATAAAATCACATCCTTCGTCTGCGAAGTATTGTTGGTATATAGTACGATATCCATCATATATTTCATTTGTTTCCATTAATGTCACATAATCACAGATCGCAGGAATAGAAATATCATCCTCTTTCATATTTTTCATTAATTCATCTATTAAATCGTGCTGAATGACAAAACCCTTATTCTGCGAACTAAATATTCTAATGGTCTTTCGTGGCATCATTCCCTGCGGTCCTGCTCCTGTAACATAGTTTATGATGACAATCACATCCTCTGCACCATCTCCATCTATATCCTGAAATCCAACCGCCTCTACGCTATCAAACATACCTACGCTATCATTCTCAGTACTATTGTTTTCAAAATAAGCTGGGAAATGGTACACAATTTGATTGTCCTTTGCCAGCACAAATGAGACATCTTCCCAAAGCGTATCATAAGTCGGTAGATAAGACACAAATCGTACCTCACCCCAATCATTCAAATCCACCTCAAAGGATTGTTCGGTTATAACCCGGCTTTCATCCAATTTCTCTTCTGATGGATAGTCCACTGCAATATCTGTCAATTGCTGTATTTCTTTCGTACCATCAAAATATAAAATGACTTGCTCATCAAATTGTTCTTCGCCTGATAGGATCACTTCTACATAGTCCTCATACCATGTAACTTTCCAACAATTACTTGTGATGCTTCCACCGTCATTGTCCAATTCAAAATCTGTTTGCGATATCTTATCTTCGCCTTCTTTAAGGACTAACCGTCCACTTGCTGAACCAAAAGGCCATTCCGGTTCTCCAACAGCTTGAAGTATCACTTCATATTTTTTATCTGGTGAAACGGATGTATCGCAAGTTATCTTCTTGTAATTTACCGTATACGAAATGCAACACCAAAATACTACAAACAGTGCAATGAGCGAGCCCATAATACATAGCATAAATTTTTTCATTGATATAGCCCCCTTTTTAATGTCCTCGTATATCCAGTTCTTTCAATAGAGAATTTCCACTTCCCCATGAATATACAATGTAATAACCGCCGTCCTCTATTTCTTCCGAAAATTGTAGTGCCTTATGTTCAATCACCTCAATGGACTGCCCTTCCTGAGTTTCCACCAAACATTCCCATTCATTACTTCTGTAACCTGAATAGTAAGCATCCAATTCTTCCAAAGACAAATCACTTCGAATTAAAATTGCTCTGAAATACTGCATTCCATTTCCGTTACCCGTCAGCTTCCCAGCCTGTGACAACGACTCTATCAATTCTGTTTCCTCTGGCAACGGGATTTCACATAATGCCTTTTCCACCTTATAGGCTGTATGGTTATTTATAAGTGGAATTGAAATCACACTGCCTATCAATACAACTGCTGCCAATATTCCAACCAATTTTATTTTTTTCATTTATTCTCACTCTCTTACATCTGTAATATTACCATCATCACCAATATTATCAATCATTCTTTAATTCGGTACTGATAGGCTGGTATCTCCTTAATTCCATTATCAAGGATTTTATTCCCCAAATATTGAAAGCTACCATCATCAGCAAACTTTACCGTAAGTTCATGGGTTATGACCGCATCATCACAAATGACCATATCACACACCGCATCCACCGTTAATGTCACTGTTCCATCCTCATTTTCTTTGATATCAATAACCTCCGGCAGCGAAGTTCCAAAAAAAGTTGGTGCATAGTTAAGGCAGCCTAGTCGTACCCATACGTAAGTCTGATTTTTTTCATCAAATACCGCATATTCCTGAATTTGCTCTGCTGTTACTGGAAGATATTCCATGATCAAACTCTCAAATTCTTCTTTTGGTATTCCATTTGAATAATCCTCGGCATCAAACGCTTTCTGATGTTTCATGGCATACAGATATTCATACATTCCATTATAGTCCAGTTTTTCCATATGGTCAGTATCCCAATTCGAGCATAAAAGATTATTTCCCTGATACCCCAGACCTTGTACGCATCTTTCTGACATTTCCCGTTGTTCCTTAGATAATGGCTTTATTCTTACCAGACAGCTTCCGTCAACAATCTCTGTAACCTCCGGTGGTTCCGGAACACATAATTCATAACAAAACCATCCTTTATCCGTATATTTCCACTCCTTTATCCTTGCATAAGAAATATCGGACAATCCATATGTATCATTGGTGTTCCATGTAGCACACGCACTTATTAAATACATGTCCTTTCCATCAAAAATAAATTTATCTCTGCCAATGCCACCATCTGACTGCAACTCGTAAAGCACTATAAAACCAGCTTTCTCTTCCTGACAGTTTTTAAGAAAATCTTCGACTTTTTTATAATTTTCCATTGCTGCATATGCTTTCATCGTTATAACCGGATACCCTTTTTCTTTTATCCGATCCTGCATTTTATAGATTGTCTTATCATCCAGAACCGTATTAACTGCCTCCCCTTTATCTGCCTGAGTATAAATATCAGAAATAAGCTCCAGAATCATTTTACACTCATCCTCTGCTTCTTTTCTTTCCGGCTCATCTATTGGAAGGTCATAACCTTTTTCCCACTGTTCTGCAACATCTTCTTTTGCATTCTCGTTTTCTTCCGTAGAATCAACATCTCTACTATCCATCAACTGACTATCTGATGTCATATCTTTCCTTATGCATCCACATAACAGGCAACTGATCAGTACAATGAACCAAATACACTTTTTCATAAATATTGTCCTTTCCATTCAGTCACATCAGGGATTCATCACTGTTCTCCGTATATATCATTCCATTCATCTTCAGTTAAACGCGGCGTATGCCATGTAATGTTGTTTTTTTCTTCCTCTGAAACAATGCAATTTGATACATACTGGAATCCCCCGTCAGATAATGGTCTGACCGTAACATCATGCATATATACATTTGAATTGCCTGCATACGGATATATCACATGAACGTTGAGCGTTATCGTCCCATCCGAATGTTCTTTATACCCAACCACCTCGGAATACGGATATTCTGGATACTCTATCTCATAAAATCCTCTTGGTTTATATTCGTATGTTTGAGTTTGATAATCGTAAATAGTTTTTTTCTGCAATTTATCACTGTCGATATTAAAATATTCCATAATTACATTTTCAAACTCTGTTTTAGGAATATGATAAACTGCACCTATTCCTAAATTATCATCTGCTACATATGGGAATTTCTCTTTATATAGTTTTGGATACAACAAATCAAACATATCATAGAAATTCAGTTCTCCAAAATCATCCTCATTCCAATCCACTAAAAACATATTATTTAACTCATATCCTATTGGCAAAAGATATTTTTCATTTAATTCCCGACACTTTGCATCCAATGGCAGTATACGAAATGCTACATGCTCTTCTGCAGAACTTAATGTTAATACATACAATTCTTCTGAAAAATAAGTTCCAGAAAACATCAGATATCCATCATCGGTATATCTCCAATAATCGGTTTGATATTCACCCTCATCTTCACTTTTCATAATTCCATCTTTATATCCGTAGTAACATCTTTTCACATGAACCACTCCATTTTCTGTCTGTAAATGGTAGACCGAAAATCCTCCCAGACTGCTCACTTGGAGTATTGTCACTTCTGCTTTTTCTTGTTTTTCCACCGAATCACAAAAATCTATCACATTTTGTATTTGTGTCATATCAACTCGATTTTCACAATCAACTGCCGCATATCCACATTCCCCAAATCTTTCTACAACTTTACGTACTGTTTCCATATCCTTCAGCTTATTTTTTGTTGTGGCTTCCGCATAAATATCTATCGGAATATTTATAAAATTGTCATCCATTCCTTTCTCACTGACAATTTCAATAGGTTCAGAAGATACTGGTTCTTCTGTATTCCCTTTACATCCCGAAATCCCCATCGAAAAACCTATACTAATTACCAGAAAACCACTTTTCAAGAACCTGACTATCTTTTTTGACAACATAACCGCTTCCACCTCTTCCTTTTACATCTTCTACCATGCTGACGATCATAATAGGACGCTCCATATTCTTGTCCGTTGTAAAAACAGAAAACCATCCTAATTCAGTCCCCGTTGTATCATCTTTTGATGCTTTGATTTCTGCAGTTCCAGTTTTTCCGGCTAATATAATATCCGTTCTATGTGCTGCATAGCCAGTTCCATGAGAATTGTTTATGACTTCTTTCGTATCCTCCAAAACAATTTGCGCCGCATCCTTTGTAAATGCTTCTTTGATCCAGACATCAGGCATTGCATCTTCCTTATATGTAAGATATGGTTTTATCATATTTCCTTCATTGCAAAATGCAGAATACATACAAGCCATATGCAAAGGATTTACAAGAATCTGACCTTGTCCATACCCACTATCAGCCAACTGTATCTCTTTCTCAATTTTATCTGTGTTAGAAAACTGCGATTTCGCCATCTTAATATCAAATGGAAGTACATCATTGAATCCCAGTTTTGTTAATGAACTTTCCATATCGTTTTCCCCAATTTTTAATGCCGCCTTTGCAAAATAAATATTATCTGAATAAATTAAAGCATTTTTTAGAATAACCGGCTCATAAGCATGAAGCGTCGTTACATAATAAGATCCCCATGAGGAATCTTTCTGCCAGCTCAATCCTTCATTCCCATAATCCTCATCTGGATCAATCGCCCCTGTTGTTAATCCAATAGCAGCTATAATAGGCTTAAACGTAGATCCCGGACACCAGACCTGTCGAAAACGATTATACATAGGTTTGTTCTCATCTTCATTCAGCGCATTCCACTTTTCACTTGACATGCCCCTAATAAAATCGTTGTTATCATATGAAGGTGTACTGACTAAAGCCAATACTTCTCCCGTATACTGATTCATAGCAACTGAACAGCTCTTATCATCTTTAAATTGTTCATATAATTCTTTTTGCAAATTCGAATCTATCGTTAGTTTTATATCTTTTCCATTTTCTACAATCGTGCTTACTATGATTTTTTTCTTATTGCCATTTGAATCAACAATAGTAATAGAACACCCATTCTGTCCCTTTAATTCTTTTTCAAATAATCCTTCCATTCCACTTTTTCCAATCACACTGTTCGATGTATATCCCTCTCCGGCGTGTTCTTCTAAATCTTCTGCTGTAACGTTTTGAACATATCCCACTAAATGTGCAGCAGCCTCCCCCAGTGGGTATTCCCTTACAGTGATATCTAAAATTTTCACACCTGGAATCTCTAATAATTTCTCCTGTCGGTCTTTCTCTGCCAATGTTTCCTGATCTGGCTCAATCGACATCAGTTTTAATTCATTCACCTTTGGAACTGTTTTTAATGGTACAAATGAATCATCTTTTACCCATTTTGCTGCTAATTTTTTTTCTATATCCTCTGTTTTCATTTCCAATAATTCTGCCAACTGGCTGATAGCATCATTCTTATTCTCTAATTTTCCGGGAACTACGCCTATAGAAGAAGCCACTCCCTCGCCTGCAAGCAAGTGACCATTTCGGTCTATAATCTGCCCTCTTTTAGCACTTGTTGTAGACACTTTTACTTTATCTGTGGAATCCAGTTCTGGAAATATCAAAGAATCATTCCATATCAGCTTATATTTGCCTTTTTCCAGTATAAATGATGCCTTATTTTCAAAAGTTACTTTTCCTGCAACAGTATCCATAGATGTTTCATAACAGATCTCTTTTTGTTCTTTATCATAAGATGTGATATGAACTTTCATATTATCTACATCAATTCCCTCATAAATAGCAGAATTACGTTTTACAAAATCTTCCTGACTGATATTCCCAGATATTCCTGCATCAATCATCTCATACATTTGTTCATATTCTCGATTTGAAACATGATCCATATATGTTTTAAGAACCTTCTCCGGTGATACATCAGGTACACTTTCATACCATACAAAAAAGGCAACCACAGTTGTAATCAAGCATAAATTCATGAGCCATATAATGTATATCCTGCTTTTTTTCTTTTTTTTCGTCATAGCATCTCCTTTTTCTTACGGTTGTAAGATTTTATTTTAAAAAAAATTGTTCTTTCCATTTCAAAAGTTATGTCAAAGCAATCATGATTTCTTTTTTCTGTATATAATATTCCCTTATATCTTACATCTGTAAGATTTAAACGTCAAGTCTTTATTTACTTTTTCTAAACTAATAAGCCTACCATCTGATACAGGCTTTTGCTCCGGGCGAGGTCGGTTATGAGGAAGCACACCGCATTGGAAAAGAGCTTGCAGGCAAGGTTTTAGAGGGGGAATATTCGTATGTTGTCACCACGCATATTGATAAGGGGCATATACACAATCATATCATCTTTTGTGCGGCTGACAACATTGAATATAACAAATACCATGACTGCACACAGACCTACCACCGCATCCGCCACTTGAGTGATGAACTGTGCAAAGAACACAATCTTTCCGTCATCATTCCAGGCGGTGAACGTGGCAAAAAATACAAGGAATGGCAGTCTGATCAGAATGGTTCGACTTGGAAAACACAGCTTCGACGGGACATCAATTTTTTCATCAAGTCGGCTTCCACTTACGAAGAATTTCTGCTTCTGATGAGAGCCAAAGGGTATGAAATCAAGGGGGAAACTTTTGAAGAAGGAGCTGCCAAATACATCTCATTCCGCCCTCTGGATAAAGAGCGTTTTGTGCGTGGCAGTGCAAAGTCTTTGGGTAAAGAATACACAAAGGAACGTATCCGGGAACGCATCGAAAAGAAACGGGAACGAAAGGCAGTTATTCCGAAAAAAGACTACTCTGCACGCAGGCTCATTGACACCTCGGACGAGAAATTCCAGAACAGTCCCGGACTGCAACAGTGGGCAGCAATCGAGAATCTGAAAATCGCCGCATAAAGCTATAATGAAGCTGGTTCTCTCTCCGATCTGGAGCATAAAATTACTGTAAAAACCGAAGCGGGAAAGTCCGCCAAACAGAGCGTTGTGGAACTGGAACACCGCATGAAAAACCTTGCGGAAATCATCAAATATGCCGAGCAGTACAAGGACAACCGCTCTTACCATATCGCCTACAAAAAAGCCAAGAACCCGGACGCATATTTCCGCAGATACGAGAGCCAGATTATCCTTTATGGCGGTGCAAGGCGTATGCTTGAACAGGCAGGCATCAAGCTAAAAGGATTGAATGTGGATAAGCTGCGAGCCGAATATCAGGCATTGGAAACGCGGAAAAAAGAACTGACCACAACCTACAAGAGCTGTGAAAAAGAGGTGTGGAATTTAAATATAATAACATAAAACTGGCATATTACAAAATCAAAAGAACGATAGTTCTCTGAACTATCGTCCTCTTGATTACCCTATCAGCATAAATTGGTACAATTATCAACAACTGAGCTATTCTAATCTTACCTTCTAATTGATTGAATCCAAATATTCTAAAACTTCGGATAAAGTGATTCTCGCATTGCCTTGTTCACTATTTAAAACTTCAGGTTTGCTCATATCGAATGAGGCTTGCGTCACATTTAACAGACTAGGATAAGCATTTTCATATGTTTGTGTAATAAACAGATATGTTTCTCCCACTTCGATTGTTGAAGCACCTTCTACAACAAAAAATTGACCATCTATCTTTCCACCTGGTCGTTTTATTGAAATTGAACTTGATTCTACATTTCCTTTATACACCTTTTCAATACTAATATCAAAAATTGTATATGGAATTTCTGTAGCTTCAACTAATCCAGTTTCAGAATCGGCTCCTGTTTCTGATTTAACATTCAGTGATTCATAATTAATTTCCGTAACTGTACCACTAAAAACTAAATCTGAAGCATCAACAATTTCTTCCGCAGTATCATATACAGGATATTCCGCTTGAATAATAGTAGTTTCATTTTCATTTGTTGTGGATTTTGAATTTGAACTACAAGCACTCATAACAATTGAAATCAATAATATGCCAACTAGCATAAACGCTCTTTTTTTCATATCATCATCCTCCATATTTAATATTAAAATTATTAATCATATTTCGCATTAACATTGTCAACATCAAATGTTTGTGGTGCTGTCATACTATTTCTGTTTCTGCTATATTTCATAATTGATGATTTTGATGTATTTGGATTATCACATAGCCAAAAAACGTGTCCAAATTCATGCGTAACTGTACTTTTAGCAAAATTATTAAAGTTTGTTGCATCCTCACTTATGGTTCTAGCATTAACCTTTATTGTAAATTTTGTTGTATATCCAGTACTTGAGTTATATGTTTGTGAGGTTAGTCCATACCATGTATCATTATATCGTGCTGCTTCAATAGAATTTTTGCTAGATGAGGATTTTGAAATTGATACATTTGCACTAGAATTATTCCATGCGGATATTCCATTATCAATAACCGAAACCCATGTATCATTATATTTATCAGCATATTTTTTCACATTTACATTTCCTGTTTTTGAGCCAAAGGACAAATAAGGATCTGCCGCATAAGTAACTATTGTTGAAGCAAAAATCATACATAATACAATTGTTGACATTATAAAATATCTTATTTTTTTCATTCTTACCTCCTACAATTTTATAAAGGCACGGTGTAAACTACCTTGCCATCTAAAAAGTTCATAATGAAACAGTTGCTTAAATTATTAGTTTTCACTCTTCAATGGCATCATTCCTCTCTGAATTATAATAAAATTCCGTCTCAAGCTCTTAAAACAAACATATCATGAACATCTATAGAAGTCAACAAGTATTCACGTTAAGGTAGTGTAAATTCTTGAAAGTCATTTTCTATTGCTAAATAAAATATTTATAAACTCAAATCAGTCATGCTGTCCTTTCCTCTGGCATTGTTGCCAATGGATTTTCTATTCTCTCCAATATTTTGTTGATAGCTGCCAAACAACTTTCTTTCGTTTCTCCAAAAATATTGTCATTACCACCTGTCAGAAAATCCTGCTCCACAGATAGCTGCGTTAATGTACTGGATAAATCAGTCTGAAATGGATTAACCCCCGTTTCTTCTAAAGTTTCCTGCCACGCCGCTTTTACACTCTCCGGCACTGTTTGAAGGTAATAATCGCTAATATAAGCAATCTGTTTTTTGGTTTTTTCGTCTGCAAACTGATAGGTTCTGTTATTCGCTTTTAACTGTTCATATGCCATCTGCGCCTCACTGTTCGCTTCTGACTCATACCAGCCATCTTTATTTTTGCTATATTTCATTCCATTGACCGTAAAATCTTTAGAAGTGTCTATACCTAGACAAGACATAACATCCGTAATTCCTTCTATGTACCGGGCATATTCCTCCTTTGAATGTGCTACAGCAGTCATTGTCCCACCTGCATTTCGTAGCATTGATGCCAATGCATCTGCCATTCTTTGTGCTTTTACATAGGATTCTGTATCATACGGATTATCTCCACCAGAAACCTCTACTCCATGCGCCGTAACCGTAAGCACATGACCTCCATTAACACGGATTCTTTGCCCTTCCGCAATATTAACAGAATTATTCTGTCTGCTAAGTGACGAACTCTTCGCCAATTTTATAGGTGTTTTTAACACTTGAACCAAATCTTCTACCGGATTTAGTAAGTGCTGCGACATCGCCTCATTATAGGTTTCCTTATCTTTAATAGCTGTATTTTTGTAATTAGATGTAAGTCCTCTTGTATTAGGATTAATATAACTTGATATTGACTGCATTGTCTCAATCTCCTTCGTTTTTTCTAAATTCTCTCCTTCTATGTCCAAATAGCTAAGCCTTATTTGTACTTACTATTTGCACTTGTCAAATCAAGATAAGCATCCATACTTTTCGTCCAAAGCAACGATAAATCAAACCTTCCTAATTTGTTTAAA